>PVMK01118764.1_pt1 | contig 10988 bp, 14 predicted proteins | sample 1853481 | NCBI WGS metagenome assembly PVMK01 (sample SAMN08533507, study PRJNA380276) | Marine sediment metagenome, whole genome shotgun sequencing project. | reverse complement strand
TCATTATTCATTCGACATTCCATTACGGTATTGCCGATACAGTCCCCTGAATTGATGATAGGTCAGCCCCAATATTCGGGCCGCTTTTTTCTGGTTGAATTTCGCTTGATGCAGGGCATTTTCGAGCAATTGGATTTTCAGATTCCGCACGGCTTCTTTCAACGGCCTGGCGATCAGGTCACCGGATCCGGCGGAGGTTTTTTCCTGGCTTGCATCAGCCGTTTCCTTTTCAGGCTGCTTTATCTGATAGGGTGAAGAAAAAGGGTCAAATACAATTTCGGTGATGTTTGTCGAATCTGAACGATACACCGCCCGTTCCACAACGTTTTTTAGTTCCCGCACATTGCCGGGCCATTGGTGCACCCCCAGAGCCCGGACAGCCTGCGGGCTGAATGTCGGAATTTCCTCCCGCTCCAATTCGACCGCCATGCGGCCGGCAAAATAGTTGGCCAGCAGCAGAATATCTTCGCCCCGCTCCCGCAAGGGCGGCAGGACCAGCACCTCGAAGGAAAGCCGGTCCAGTAAATCTTCTTTGAACTTATTCCTGGCAGCCATGTCCTTTACATCGGCATTGGTAGCAGCGATAATGCGCACATCCACATCGATACTGTCCGAACTGCCCACCCGTTCGAAGGTATTGTATTCCACGACCCGCAAAATTTTTTCCTGAACTTCCATGGGAATATTGCCGATTTCATCCAAAAACAGGGTGCCGCTGTCAGCGGCTTCAAACCGACCGAGGCGCCGCTGGGCAGCCCCGGTAAATGCACCTTTTTCATAACCAAATAGTTCCGATTCAATCAGAGATGACGAAAGCGCCGAACAATTGAGGGTCAGCAAGGGTCCCTGCCACCTTTTTGAAAGATAATGCAGACGGTTGGCCGCCAATTCTTTGCCCGTGCCGCGTTCACCCAATAAAAGTACCGGGCGATTAACGGGTGCCACGCGAGACAGACGCTCCTGAAATTCCAGAAATACTTCAGATTGGCCCAGGGCTTCGGTGGCCCCGGCGGGAGTTCTTCTGCGGTAGTGTCTTTCCGGTTTCGAGTTCATAATTCAAGGTATAGGGTTTAGTATCTTAGAAATTATTTTTTGCATTATGTGGCAAGTTTTTTTGTGAAGCAATCAAGTTGCCCCAAGAAATGCCTAAAATTGCAAAATGCCTAAAATGCCTAAAGTTGAGGTATTCTATCGATTTTATTAAGAGAAAAAAGTAAGGTATGTAATTATATCCACTTGCTGATTCCTTATTTTTCCTGCTGAAAATATCAGACGTTTATAATAAAGACGGAGCGAAGCGACACCATAATTTTAGACATTTTAGCGCATTTTCCGGTTTGTCCGGGTTCAGGGTTCGTCGTCGTCCTCGTACGCGTCCCTCGTCTCCCTATACAATTCTGATTTCGAGGACGAGTACGAAAAGAATCAGAATAAATCGCATGCATACGCTTTGCGCCCTCAACCTTATACCATGTAGATTGTATGAAACTGGTTTCTTTTTTAATTAGACCGGCCGTTTTTTTGGCCAGCGGATGGGCCGACACCCAACACCCGACACCCAACCCCCAACACCCAACAGAACTTTTTATCGCCACCATATGGCTATTATCGCTATTGAATAGCATTTTCTACCATAGCCACAAATTGCTTGTCAACAAATAAATCATGTGGTTTCAAGAGGTTAACCGAAAGAAAAAAGTTGGCACATTTCATGCTCTTGCAAACCTTGAAAACTGTAACATAAATATTGGAGGTGGTCCTATGAGTATTTTCACACGATTCCGCGATATCATCAGTTCCAATTTCAATGCCATGCTTGACAAGGCCGAAGATCCTGAAAAATTGATTAGGCTGATGATCAGGGAAATGGAAGACACGCTGGTTGAAATTAAAACAGCTTGTGCCGGGGTAATGGCGGGCAGCAAAAATATCGTTCGCCAGCTCGATGGATTGCAAGCCAGAGCTCTCTACTGGGAAGAGAAAGCTGAACTTGCCGTCACAATGGACAGAGATGATCTGGCCCGGGAAGCACTGATTGAAAAGCGAAAATTCACCCGCCGAACAGGAGAGCTTGAAAACGAAATGTCCGAGCATGACCTTTTAATCGAGCAGTACCAAAATGATATTCGACAACTCGAAGAAAAGTTAAAGTCAGCCCGTGACAAACAACGATTGCTGGTTCAGCGCCACATTCACGCCCAGCGCAAAATACAGGCCCAGAAAGAAATTCAACGTATTGACAGTAACGAAAGCCTGATGAAATTTGATGCGTTGGAAAATCGGATCGAACGCATGGAAGCCGAAGCCGATCTGGTTAATTATGGTAAAACCACATCCCTGGAAGCGGAATTGGAAAGACTTTCTGTTGATCAAGAAATTGAAAGTGAACTAAAGGCTTTAAAAACCCCAGCCCCGGTGAAAGAAGATGACACGTCCCCGGAGAGTTGAATATTGAAGATTGAATATTTAATAATTGTGGTATACTGTCAACTTAATTTCTTCTCCCTGCTGTTTTCACGATTTGGAAATCGAAAATGAATCATGCATTGATTGTTGCCATCGTTTTTGGAAGCTTCGTACTGATACCGGCCGTCATCGGGGGAACGATTGTGATCTCCATCAAACTTTTAAGAGGCGGCACTTCGCGCAAGGATCAGGCCGAAGACTCCAAAGTTATCCAGGAAATATACCAAGGCCTTTCGCGCATGGAGGAAAGAGTGGAGGCACTGGAGACCATTTTGCTGGACCGTGAAAAAGGGGCCCGTCACCATGAAAAATTATAACAAACCCTCCCGCAACGGAATATACCGCTCTCGCAACGGTGTTATATTCGGGGTGTGCCGGGGGTTGGCCGAACATTTTGACTTCTCGGTGTTCTGGGCCAGAGCGATTGCCATCATTTTTCTATTGGTCTCCGGATTCTGGCCGGCGATTGGCCTGTATTTAATCGCAACGCTGCTGATGAAACCGGCTCCGGTCGTCCCGCTAGAGAGCGAGGCTGAGCAGGAATTCTATGACAGCTACACCCACTCCAGGCATATGGCGGCCCGACGATTGAAAAGAAGATTTGAAAAACTGGAACGCCGACTCCAACGCATGGAACATATCGTAACTACCAGTGAGTTTGATTGGGATAGTAAACTGGAGCCGTAGAAATGAATAATGACTAATGAATAATGACTAATGAATAATGATGGAAGTCGCTTCGCTCCGTCTATTGCAGTTTTAGACTGATTAAAGCACCATGGAAGTTGGGATTGATCCTTCTAAGTTGTGCATTGGACAATGAGCTTTTATTAAATCGATAGAATTCATTCATTATTCATTCGACATTAGACATTTGTCATTCCCAACGTTTCCAGCAGTTCAAAGGATGTTGCAGCCTTAAACAGCGGATAGAGCGTTACGTCCCGTTCAAGCAACCACAATTCCAATTCGGTTTGAAAAGTCGATAACGATTAAGGCCGGCTGAATTGAAGTTGGAATGAGATCTACGCGCGACCCGCTTTACTCCAGGTTCAAAATCCACGCTTGATCGTCAAATTAAATCTGGCCGCCCGGGTTGAACCCATTAAAACGGTTTCAGACCCGGACCTAACTAAATTTGTTCCAACACATCAGAGGGAATATCATAAGTATCAACCGGCGAAAGGCTTCTTTCACTGGGAATAGAATCAGCCAGTACAGACTGGATTTGATCTAATATTTGACATCCCTGGAAACAATCCGGTAAATTATCGCTGGTGGTGCAATCTCTACAGGGACTTTTAATTAGATAACCAATATCGAAATCGAAATTATGATTCTCACTGGGTCTTTGTTCCATTTTTCCACCTCATATGCTCGGGTTTCGGTGTCACGATAGCGGTATGGCCGTTTCAGGTTTCGATTTTCCGGTCCTGCACAAAGACCATATTCCAACAATTTAGCTATATACCCATACAACTATCATGCCAATATTGCCTTTTCCCATCTTTTATTATACATTTCAAGTACTTATTTATTTTTTGTTTCATAACCAAAAGCGATTATGACAAAGTTAGTCAGGTAGTGTGTCAAAAATTTGTCATCTAAAACTACCACATGTGTCAAAAAAAAATTATAATGCACAACATCTTGCTATTTTTTAATCTATTAAATTAAGGTAAGGGTAATCTTGATTTTACCTTCTTTTAGGTATATCGGTTCGGTTGAGCTGGAGTTTAGCTATTTTTTGGCTTTCAGATAAAATTGAAACAGCCTGAAAAAGTATGGCAACTCCAGAAATCCATAGAAATTCCAAAACACAAGGGGGAGATAGTAATGAGTGACGTTAAGTTGAAAACGGACATAGCAGACCGCTATAAGCCGTTTCTGGATATTCTCCTGGAAAATCATCAGGATGAATTGCATTCGGTTTACATAGTCGGCAGTGCCTTAACCAGGGATTATGACCCAAAGATATCCGACATTAATTCAGTTATTGTCTTGCAGGAAATGGACCTCAAATTTCTGGAACGCCTGGCCCCCCTGGGTCGAAAATTCGGTAAGAAAGGGATCGCCGCACCATTGTTAATGACGCCGACCTATGTTGATAAATCCCGCGATGTCTTTCCGATCGAATTTTTAAATATTAAACTATTGCACCATACCGTATTTGGAGAGGATATTTTTGAGGATCTGGATATTGATCAATCAGATTTGCGGCATCAGTGCGAACGGGAGCTGAAAGTCAGACTCATCGGCCTCAGACAGGGATACATATCGGCTGCGGGCGATCAAAAGATTCTGGCCAGAGGATTTGCAGATTCCTTCGCCGGGTACATGCCGCTTTTCAAAGCGATCATTGTTCTGCATGGCCGGCAGACGCCGCAAAATAACCAGGAAATTTTATCTGTGCTGGCTGACATAACCGGGATCCGGACAGATGCCTACAACCAGGTGTTAGCTCTAAAAAGTCGGAAAACCAAACTATCCATCGAAAAACTGAACATTGTATTTGAAGACTATTATAAAGTCATTGAGAAGTTGGGAGAGATGATCGATGCGCTTGAAAATTAAGCCGACCGTTTTTTTGGTAATTTGTTTATGGATATCCAGCGCCGCATCCGTGGGTAATGCCGTTGACATTCCAGTGCTGCCGCCGGCCCCCGTCGTCGACCTGGCCGGTGTCATCGATAATTCCGTAAAGACTAAAATTAATCGTTATTTGAGAGAACTCGAACAAAAAACCACCGCCCAGGTGGCAGTTTTAACCATTAAAAGCCTCGCGGGCCAATCGATAGAAGATTTTTCGATCGCCATTGCCCACGACAAATGGAAACTCGGCCAAAAAGGCAAAGATAACGGCGTACTGGTGATGGTTGCCGTAGACGATAAAAAATATAGGATTGAGATCGGTTACGGGTTGGAAGGTATTCTGCCGGACAGCCTGGTAGGCAGTATCGGCCGGCAATATCTGGTGCCATATTTCAGGAAAGGCGACTATTCTACCGGCGTTTACGCCGCGGTCCTGGTCATCGCCAACGAGATTGCCAACGACACCGGTGTCAAAATTTCCGGATTGCCGGCAGTCAAAAAAAAACACCCGTCCAATGCCCAAAAGAGACCTTCCGGACCCTTTGGTAAAATAATATCGTTACTGATTTTTCTGGTTATTATTTTCATATTTATCCGAAATCCCAGATCATTCCTGGCCTTGATGCTGCTTTCAGCCATGGGTGGCCGACGCGGTCACTGGGGAGGATCCGGCGGCGGTTTCGGCGGCGGTGGTTTTGGAAGTTTCGGCGGTGGTGATTCGGCGGCGGCGGTGCTTCGGGTGGATGGTAGAACCAAATGAAGAATGACTAATGAATAATGACTAATGATGGATGTCGCTTCGCTCTACATTTTTATATAGTTTTGAATACCGAGAAGATTTATCATAAACCTTTCGGATATGATTCAATATAAAATAGATAGAATTCCTTAATTATTCATTCGACATTAGTCATTTGTCATTCTAATGTCGTTAGTCATCAGTCATTTTATAGGGAGAAATTATGTCAAATGCGTTAAAAGTTGTCCTGATTATCTTGGGTGTCACTGTATTGTTTATGATCATAATGGGCGGGAAGCTGATTGCCGGCTACAACCATGTGATCACCATGGAAGAAAACGTTAAAGGAAATGGGCGCAGGTGGAAAATCAGTTAAAACGCCGCTATGACCTCATCCCGAATCTGGTCGAAACAGTTAAGGGATATGCCAAACACGAAAAAGAAATATTTGAAAACATTGCTCAGGCGAGAACTCAATATTTTAAGGCCCAGGATTTCAAGGGCAAAATCCAAAGTGCCAATCGCCTGGAAAGTGCGCTTTCGCGACTGCTTGTACTCCAGGAACGCTATCCGGATTTAAAAGCCAATCAATCATTTCTCAGGCTGCTGGACAGCCTGGAGGGTACCGAGAACAGGATCGCTGTTGAAAGAAAACGCTTTAACGATGCCGTCCAGATACTAAACACTTATATCCGGACTTTTTTCGGAAGATTTTATGCCATGCTGGCCGGTGTTGAACCGGCGCAATATTATGAAATCCCGGAGGCCGAAAAACAGGCACCCAAGGTAAAATTCTAAAACTCGTCAAACTCATTAAAATCATCATCATTGATAATCAAGGGAAAACTTGCAAAACCACCGATATCGGAACGTTATTCTGACAATCACTCTACTCGGAATCGTCTGGAATTGGTTCGACAGTTTTGTCAGGTTGAAGTTTTAGCGTTAGTTTATGGAGAATCACGCCGATAAGAAGCATGAAGAGGTGAATCGAAAAGAAATAGAACAGTCCACTGTCGCGGGCATTTACGCCCAGGAAAAAAAATAAAAGAGCACTCCAAAAAAGCAATTTTGTTTTCATTAGAATGATTCCGCCGTCAAGCATCCTACAGGGTTTTTCCAGTAAAGCTTAGATCGGCGCAAACATTGAAAACTTTAGACTTTTTCCATGCTTGTGTTTGAAAGAATTGACCTTTTTGGGGTCTAAAGATCCCGGCCTATTGTTTCGCATGCTTCAGCATGCCGGGTGCTGCACAAAGGATTAAAAAATCTCCTGCCGGGCCATTGCAGAGTAAGGTAACACTCGACAGGAGTATTGTGTAGAGGCGAACTTCCGAATGCACCATAACCGTATTTAAAGTCTGCGGGTTGACAATAAAGAAAATCAAATTGCAAATTGCAACGATCAGGATTCCCCAAATGGCCCATTTTCTAAAGTTCCAGACCCCGATACCAAAAATAACCAGTGGAATGATATTTAATAAATTTTTAATTGCCATGAGTTGCAGGATATTTTCCGCTTCAACCGGTTCGTATGCCAGCCAGATAAAAGCTTTGAGAAGCGCCAGCCAGCCGACGGCCCAAATTACCCATGGAAAGTCGGTTTCCATTCTCTCTGGTGGGAAGATTCTAAAATCGCTGATAATCACCCTATGCTCCTGTTTAATCCGTCCTGAAAAACAGCCCGTTCAGGTTTGAAAATTTAATTGTGAATATGGACTGATGGCCCGTAATATGACCGGGACCAGTTTGTTGATGGCGCGAAGATAAGCCATTCGATTCTGAAAGTCAATTTCTAATCGAGCAAATTAATGATGGTCAGAGAGATAATCAAAAAGGAGAGGATCGCACCCGTCAAACCAACCAGGAATGGATGGCGAAAGAAAAAAGAGTCAACATTTTGGCTGGATCGGTCAAGCTTGTCAAATATGGACCTTGTCTCAATCCAGGAGTTTAATTTATTCTCAAATCGTTTCATTTTAGCGGGTGCAACCATCAGCCAACCACCAAAAAACAGGCCGGCCAGGCAGGTGATTCTACCAACCCAAAGAATTGAATTAATAAGGATTTCACCAAAAAAAACTTGTTCCGGGAACTAAAGAATACTTTAGTAAACTTGGCGACATCCAGCGAAAAATAGAAAAAAAAGAGCACAAAAGCAGATCCGGCGATTAACAGTAAGCCCACCACAATGTGGTGACCGTAAAAATAAGCAGTAATCTCAACGTCTTTATCCAGGAAGCTGATCTTCTCATCAACATTAATGCTTCGATTGAGAATATTGCTGAAATTTGTGGTCAGGTTGGGCGAAAACATCAGCATCGCCGAAAAGGTCATTCCTAGAATTCCGAACGTTAAGTTAAAATCTCGATGACCTGTAAACTTATTTCTTGAATAATTTCCATTAATAACCTTATCGACACATCTCAATAAATCTTAAATAAATACCTGAATCCGGATTAATTAACTTGCCTTTTCCCGGTCTTGAGCATCAGATTTTTGGCTATCTGACCCACCTCTTCGCTGGCAATGGCTTCCAGTTTTTTCCGAACAACCCTCGAATAATACTCCCGCTCAGTTTTGGTAAAGGTGATGCCATCTCGTTTTTTAAGGACAAGCTCTTTTTGTTTCGGAGAAAATAGCCGATCCAGATAAACGTCGAGAGTTTCTGATCGCGATGGTTCAGTTCGATCTCGATTCACTTGAGGTTGTGTATGGCCGGCCAGGTAGCTATTCAAAGAATTTTCCAGGTCCTGGACCGATACAATCATGCCGCTGCTCAATTGGAATTCACCCGCCGATAAAAGATCACCGTGCTTAGGTTTCAGCGAGGCGGTTATTTGATCAAGATTGCCGGGTGGCTTAAGTCCTTGAAGTTTAAATATCGCCGAACTAACCAGAAGCAGCTTTTCCAGGTTCTGTCTTTTGGGGCTTGTTTCCCAATAGCGCGAAAATATTGCCTGTGAATTCAGCGACAATCCCCTGCGGGCACAGATGGCGAGAATCGCCGGAAACCTGGCAACGACTTCAACATCATCGGCACTGGCCAGGGCGTCTAAAATAACGCCAATCTGATTTTCACTGATTTTTTTTTGACCGGTGCCCTTCAGCAGCGAATCAAGAATCTCTAAAGCAGTTTCTGACCCTTGGCTGTTTTCAGGGATTTCCTTTTTCATGGCTGAGAAATTACGGCTTAGTTTCTTAATTGTGAATTCTTTGCACTCTATGAAAAGAATTTTTATTGAAAAGACGAGATCTCAAATTTAGGCGTTTGCCGGAGAACCCAGGCAGCTAATCAAAAGCAAAGGGATTGTTTCAACTTGTTGGGTTCCAGCTTGTCCGGTTTAGACCAATAATAGTATATTTATATACAATTTGGCAAGGTAATTGTATCTTCCAATACAATTTCTAACGCTGGTACACCTTTTGTCGGGCCATAGCCGCTTTGTTTAAGGTATCGACATGCACATCCACATAATCGAATACCCTGGCCATTTTTTTGCCGGGCGCAGGGCGCAAAACCCGTCCAAGATACTGCAAAACCCGACCGCTAAACCGTATGGGGGTGGCCAAAAACAGGGTTGACAAATCCCGGCAATCAAAGCCCTCGCCGACAAGTTGACCGGTGGCAATAACGACTTTCGCTTTTTTTTGATTTAATCGCCCGATCACCATTTGCCGCTCGTCCATACTCAAATCGCCGGTTAAAAGCTCAGCCTCAACTTTAAATCGAAACTTCAGCAACGCCCGGAGATTCTCGCAATGGGCCTTACGATCGGACAAAACCAGGCAGATACCGGCACTATTTACCGATTCCCCGGCAACGTCCCCGGCAATCAGGACGTTTCGATCCGTATCGGCCGTCAGTTCAGACAACATCTTGCTGTATTCATTTACCGGGTCGTAGTAAGGTTTAAAGCTGGTATGCCGCACGATGACTTCAGCTGGAAGGATATCGCCGGTTTCGATCAATTGTTTCTTGTCGACTTCATGATGCACATCACCAAGATGCCAGAAGATCAGCTTAGATAACTTGTCCCGCCGCCAGGGGGTAGCCGACAGACCCAGCATATAATTGGAATCAAATCCGGTCACGGCTTCGGTAAAGGTGCGGCTCGGGCAGCGGTGACATTCATCCACCACTAGAAAACCAATTTGTCCGGCAACTTCTTCTACGTATTTATACAGGGATTGTACCAGGGCGATCGTAATTTTCTCACCCAGGGTCTTCTTGCCGCCCCCGATCAAACCGACTTTGGCGGCATCGATCCCAAGAAAAGATTCGATGCGCTGAGTCCATTGGACGGCCAAGTCCTTGGTGTGCACGACAATTAAGGTCGGTTGCCGGCGCCTGGCAATCATATACAGCGCCATTATCGTTTTGCCGGAGCCGGTCGCGGAATTCAAGGTGCCGAAATCTCTGGTCAGCATCCGATCCACCGCGACCTGCTGAAACGGTCGCAAGGTGCCGTTAAAATCAAAATTAAGAGGGGTCAGTTTTCTGCGCTGATCGTCAATCTGATATTGAATCTTATGCTTTCGGCATAATAAAATCAGTTGCCGCATGAATCCCCGAGGAATCCACAATCCTGCAGGCCCCACCTTATCATAGAAACGCAATACCTGTGGTGTATCCCGGTTCCAGCGTCTCATTCTTTCATTCTCGAGCCATTTAGGATTTACAATCTCCAGTTTCTCGGTCAAGATGGTCAGAAGGTCGGCCGGAACATTTTTTAGCCTTAAATTATTAGCAATTGTAATCGTAAAATCAACCATCTATGTTATCAAATCCCTTCTTTTCAAATAACTCAATCAGAGTCTGGAAACTGAAGGCGCTGCCAAAATAGCTATTATAGGTGCTTTTCGTCCTGCGTCGTAGGGTAGCGTCATAGTAACACCTAAATCACTTGCATTAGAAAGCCTTATAAGATGGTTAAATCCCAAACCCCAAGCACCAAAATACAAATAAATCTCAAATTTCAATATTCAATGTCCAAAACTATCCACTCAATAGCAGTGCATCATTTCGCAAATCCAGGTCAGCTGGTTATGATTCCGTTTTGCATAACTACTAAGGGTACATTTGTTTGGAACTTTGAATTTGAGTCACTCGGATTTGTTTGAGTTTTGATTTTTGGTGCTTGGGGTTTGGGATTTAACCATCTTATAAGGCTTTCTAATGCAAGTGATT
>PVMK01180277.1_pt1 | contig 10990 bp, 10 predicted proteins | sample 1853481 | NCBI WGS metagenome assembly PVMK01 (sample SAMN08533507, study PRJNA380276) | Marine sediment metagenome, whole genome shotgun sequencing project. | reverse complement strand
AACAGTTCAATCACGACTTCAGCCACGATCAACCCCATCCAGGCGCTCGCTGCAACAATGTGGATTTGCAATATTGTCATGCCTTTTATTCCTCCCAGGAAATTTCTTGGTCGATTGTCGCACGATGTCACTCCTGTTTGTTCTTGTCACGTGGGAAGGTTCGACCTTGAGGATGCGGCTGGATGTGCAGGACATTTCGATTTTCTCTCCCTCTGACCGACCGGTTATAGGACACAGCGGCCGTTCGCAGCCAGCAGATTTCAGCTCAATGAACTGCCCTTGTGTAGCTCCTACGACCTCAAAGTCCTATGTGGACGCTGCGACGTTTTGACCGGGGAGCTGTTTTTCGCTGACCACCTCTACCACTTTGCTCTGACCAGTCGGCTACCGTAGGTGACCAGTTTCGATAGTTTCAAGTTGTTTCGGTCAACACACTACCATGTGCTCAGGAACTTTTGAGAATATGGATCAGTGGCGGGAGAGTTTGTTCGAGGCCCTGTACCAGAGCCTCGACCACTTGGTTCGTAGTTATCAAATCAAACCCTAACCATCAGCAAGGACGCCACTGAGAAAACACTTGGCCTGGACCCCTGCGTGTTGCCGTTCAGGAATGAACGGAATTGAATAGCTTCTTAACCTACGCGACTACGATTTCAGGAAGATGGGCAAAATTTTCGCGAGAGTTTAAGTTTCATCAGACGGACAAGAGGAGGTAGTCTGCAAGCAACACACTGTTTATCCGTCTTATACTTAGAACCCGGTTTTTTTAAAGTAGTCGAATTTGGTCAAATTCGCCAGCTGAACGACGCACAGGTTAAGTATCCCTGAGAGACCAAGTGCCCGGCCGTTGATTCAGGTCAAGTCCGCTTAATGAAAAAATATTCGTGCTGACGTATGCTGATATAGAGGTTCTCAGTACGTGATATATAAAAGCCACGGGGATGGGTCCGGTCTAATGAGAAAAGCTGACGGTTATCCTCAATTTCTACAGGATGGTGCCACGGTTGCCATTATCGGTGGCGGTCCCGCTGGCGCTTTCTCTGCACTGCATTTGCTTGCCCAGGCGCGGCAGCGCGGACGGCACATTCGCGTTGTTATTTTCGAGCGAAGCTGCCAACCCGGCAATGGGATGTCGAATAGTGTTTCGGGGCCTTATGCGGGCTGTCCGCTGTGTGCGGGCGGGATCTCTCCGCGCCTGTATGAGGCGCTCGACGCATTGGGCATCGTCCTGCAGCCTGAAGTAATACAAGCCAGTATTGGATCGATCACCGTCCAGGGAAACTGGAAAAGTATTATCCTGCCGGTGCCAAGAGACCGGAAAATGTACTCGGTGTACCGCGGTACACTGCCATTTGGTCAACATCATACGCACTGCTTCGATGCCATGCTGCTCGACGTCGCGGTCGAAGCCGGCGCCGAATTGATAGGCAGCAGCGTACGCGGTGTCTGCCGTAACCCCGACGATAGATTGAATCTAGGCTATCTTGCCCACGGTATGGACGCTCAGCTTACTGCAGACTTTGTGGTTTTTGCCGGCGGGGTCAACGAGAAGCCCGATAAGGCGAGTGCCGGTCCGTCATTAATGGGCTTGTTCCAGCAATTGCAGCCCGGCTATGTTCCACCGCGCTTGCGCAAAGCCTTGATCTTTGAACTCGAAGCATTGGCTGCCACCGGTGAGGCCAGGGAGGGTGAGTTACACTTTATCGAGAGTAGTTTGGATCATCTGCATCTGGAAATGTGCTCCATATTGTCCAAACGCGGTTATATCACCGTGACACTGGTTGGCAAGAGTGTTGACCGGGCAGTTGGTCACCAACAGAACCTGCAGGTGATAAAGGACTTTCTGGCCCTGCCCCAAATCCACAGGGCGCTGCCGCCACATATGCAGCCCACTATTCGCTGTATTTGTAACCCGAACCTTGTCGTCGGCACGTCTTCCAGGCCTTTCGGGCAACGCATCGCTGCGGTGGGTGACATGGCCACGTCACGGCAGTACAAGGACGGCATTCTGTCGGCGCATAACATGGCCGAGAGTCTTGCCCGGGCGGTGTTCGATGAGGGTATTGATGAAACGAGCCTGGCGGCAGGGTATGGCCCCACGATTACCCGCTTTAATCGAGATAATCACTACGCTACGGTCATCTTTTTTTTGTATCGGTTGTTTTTTACCAATCCTTTTCTCAGCCGAATTATTTATCAGGCATTTGCCAGCGAGAAAAAGACAAAGCCTGAAAAACTGCGACGCTTTAAAAAAATATTCTGGGGTATTTCAAGTGGCGATAGCTCGTATGAAGACATTGCCTGGTCCATGGTGCGGCCCGCAACGCTATGGTTGATCCTGTGGGGTGGTGTTTACACTACCTTGCGCAACGGGCTTGGTGAGTGGGTCTTTGGCCTGGACTGGCACGGAATAAACAGGGTTCCTACCGCAGTATCCCGGCGGGAATTCAAGGCCAGGCGCGTGGCCGTGCTCCCGGACCAGGTACGGTCCGGCCTGGCAGGCCGACTACCCGAGTTCGAATGTATGTATACGATTCATATTCGTTCTGCGCCAGAGCGCGTGCGTGCTTTATTGGCCCAGTTTGGGGAGGAGGATCGCCCCTACCTCCAGCCACGTTGGGTAAAAATACGCCGCACGGCCGGTGAGCCGCTGGAGGCGGGATCTGTGATTTCTTATACGGTCTTCGGTGGTTTTATTTCATTCTCGATTGAGCTGCAGCCTGATACTGGCGACAACCTGATTGTCTACAAGATCAGGGATGGCTTTGCCAATGGCGGGGCTTTCGTGTTCGAAGTCGAACCACTGCCGAGCGGCTACTGTGACTTCACGATTTACCTGGCGTTTGATTATGCCCGGGGTAGCACTTTTGCGGGCAGGGTGTACTGGCGCCTGTTTAAACTACTGTTTCCGGAATTCATTCATGAAGTCCTGTGGAATCATGCCTTGTGTGAACTAAAGCATAGCGCGGAGTCAAAAGAGCCGGTTGTCTGGCAAGTGCAACTCTAGTCGGCAACGGCTCTGAATCAATAGAGCAGGGTGTCCAGTATTATGCCCACCACGATTACAACAGCACCTCCACTGCCACCGGTAAATGCGGATGCGGCAGAAGTGGTTGGAGCAGCCTTCGGTCCAGAGAGGAATACGGCGCCCTTCAACTCCACGCACCACCCTGCGCTATCTCTACCTTGTGGGAAGCTGGATGGATTACCCGTTGGCATGATGATCGTAGGTCGGCACTGGGAGGAATCCACGCTCTACCAAGTGGCCCATGCATTTGAGCAGGAGCACGACTGGACGACATTGTAATAATGCGAGCCGAAGTATTTATATCGACACTTTTTCACCATGAGGGGTCGTTCGGTAGGCTTGCTTCCACTTATCCTTCAATTCCCCAAGTTTGGCAGGTTGAACTTCGGTTCGATTGCTGACAATCGCCTCCAGAGCTGCCAGCCAGTCTTCATAATAATGACGGCCACCTTCATCGTCACCTGACGCTCTTTTCTTGAGCTCTCCTGAGAATGTTTCTGTCCATTCACCCCACGTGAAAACTCCCTTGTTGTAGAGGCTTATGGTCATGGCAAAGGCCTGCGCCTGCCAAGGTTCAGCAAATACCGGCTCGCCCGTATCCACCAATTCATCTGGTAGCAATGATCGAAAGAGGCTCTTACCATCTTCAGGCTGGCTCAAGATACGGCTCCCATAAATCCAGTGTCACGCTGTCTTTCCCGCTTGCCGTATCGCCCCATAGTTCCTGCGCCGAAAATCGTACTGCGTATAGCCGACAGGAGTTTTCACCAAGGGCAAGGGCATTGCTATCCGGGTATACATGTCCGCCGCGGTCGGCTATTACCACGCCTGAATGACCCCTCACATAGCGCGGCATGCGCGTATGGGTAGCGGGGTGAAGATTTCTGCAGCGAACGGTATCACCTATCTCGAAAGCGGGATCTGCCTCAACAGGCCGCTGCGGCGGATTACCGTTAATGGCCAGATCAAGGCCGCTGCGGGGACGTACTGCTGAATCGCCACTCTCTAACACCATACCTGGGATATCCAGCATCTCCCCCCTCTGAATCGAAGCCATTTGATCTTCAGTAAACAACCCGGACTCGACAAAAGAGTCACACATGGCACTGAACCAACGACCAAAGTAAGGAAGTCCGAGGTAATCCGCAGGTGACAGTTGCTCAATACCCCACCTACCGGCATCCAGAGACATCCCCAGTGCGGCCAAAACGGCACAATTCATCGCGAACACGCGCCCTTCCCACTCGTCATGAAAGATGGACTCATCCACCTCAAACTCAAGTGGACCGAAGCCATGCATGCCGCCCATATCGTGAATACCATCCATAACGACCTCCTCAGGTAGTTCCGGTTACCGGACGGAGGATATCGGTACCGATCATTGAGTTACGGGTTACCAGGTCCGCCAGCGCCTCCTGTTCCAGGCTCTCGCCGCCTTCGGGCCGCATAGGAATGACCAGATAGCGAGTTTCCGCTGTACTATCCCACACCCGCAATTCAACCTCTTCGCCCAACTCGACACCAAACTCTTTCAGCACCTCTCTCGGCTCACTGGCTGCCCGTGAACGATAGGCGGCGGATTTGTACCACGTTGGAGGCAATCCCAGTACGGACCATGGATAACATGAGCACAGCGTACATACGATTAGGTTGTGTACTTGCGGCGTGTTTTCCACAACAACGATATCCTCGCCTTGAAGTGCGGGGAAACCGTACTCGGCAATTGCACTGGTTCCGTTGAGCAGCAGACGGGCTTTGAAATCAGGGTCTGTCCAGGCCCTCGCAACAACCCTGGCACCATTCCTGGGACCTACTTTGTTCTGGTACAGATCGACAATCGCATCCAGATCTGTTGTATCAACCAAACCCAACTGTGTCAGGGCCGTTTCCAGCGCCTTTACCCGTAGAGCTGCATCCGGAGGCATCTGATGGTGATGGTCATTCGACATATGCTATGGCTCACTAGGGATATAGTCCGATTCTTGACAGTTTAGCAGATCATTTCCCAAAGAAAGCTTAAAGAGCAAAATCATGAAAATCTTATGCATTTCACTACTAGCCTTTTCTACCACCACCTACGCCCAAAACCCCATCCCCCCGCCAGGGAGATTCCTGCCCCACGGGTACCTACCGTTCCGGGGACTACTGCAAGCCCTTCAATTCATCTGGAGACCAGGTCATCATCCAGAAAAGCGGCAATGATTGCCCTACTGGGTTCTACTCCTCCGGGAATTACTGCAAGCGCATCAGCAGTTCAGACAGGGAAGCGCTGCCCAGGGAGGATGGTGGCAAGTGTCCAACAGGGTGGCGCAAATCTGGTGGGTATTGTGTAAAGCAGTAGCCAGATTTTGCACTTGCCTGAATAGTTAAAAAATTGATAATAATCATCGAGTTATTGTTAAAAATACCTGCCCTATTTCATCGAATATCATCAATATCAAAGGGCGATCAGCGGGGTATTATTTTCTCGGATGCCTTGTAGTGCATGCTATTGGCGGGGTTTGGTGGGTTGTTGTACATATATAAGCGGCATGCAGTAAGTTGCGATAAAGAAAACACCGGCCGGTCTTGGCCTGGCAATTGGGCCATGGTATACCCCCTCACACTCGACACCGTTGATCAGGTCTGGCCGGAGAATTTTGGTGGGCTCTATAAAGCGCCGGCTGTAGATCTGGTCAGTGACGTATACAGGGGTGTACACGAGGACGCCGAATGACTGGCTGCATCGGGGTTTTTATGGTTTCAACGGGGTTTCGTTTTGAAAAACCCCGTCGCTGAGACCCTTGCGGGGCATGGGCTGCGGGCGATTACCGGGGTATTTGGGGTTTTATTTCAACTGCTGGGAAATTTTTTAAAAATGATCATCCAGATGAACAGGATCATCAGGGTCACAAAAAAAAATTATTTTCAGCGACCGAAAAAAACCATAAAAGCCCCAAATACCCCGTTTTGCTATCAGACCGGGAGAGATAGACGCCTCCCCAGGTCTGGCCAAGAAATTTTGATGGGCTCTATAAAGCGCGGGCTGTGGATTGGCCAGGGTGAAACTATCAGGCTGAACGTCTGCTATTATCGATAGCGGCCGTTAGCGGGTTTTGAGGGTGTACTTCCCTTGTCGACTCAGAAAGGCCCTTGGCCCTCCAGCGTTTTTGGTTCTACGTCACCACGCGCCACGACCATTTTCACCACACAACGGCCCCTCTGGGGCACGGGAATTTAACTCCTCAGGGGGCCGGAATGTGCCAGCAGCGGACGCTCAGTAACTCCGCCATAAGGGGGTGCTGTTTGCGCGTCCCGCCTGGCCGTTGCTTTATACGGCCAGCTTCATGGCCTCGTTATGTGTGTGCCTAATACATAGGATTACCATTCTTTGTTTCATTCGGTACCTCCTGCATCGAATCCCAATGCTCGACAATTTTTCCATTGTCATCAAAACGAAAAAAATCCATCGTCACATACTGTTCGTTCCCCGGCCATGTTTGATGAGTATGTAGAGCCACCAAATCACCCTCTGCAACTGCTCGTACAAATTCGATACTCTTTTCGGGATACTCCTTGGCCATTTCATCGAAGTATTCGATGAACGCCTGCTTGCCGTCGGCAACTAACGGATTGTGCTGTATGTACACAGCACCCACATAAACTTCAACAGCTTTTGATGGGTCGCCGAGGTAGGCTGTTCGATAAAAAGCAATTGCGTTTTGTTTATTCGATTTCAGGTCGTGCTTCATTTCTGCTCTCTAGATTTAAAAATAATTGGACAATAGTTTGACATACACATAAGTTTATTCATGCAACTCATTCTATTGAGTAAGCAGCGGAAGCTCATTCAAATTTCCTACATTCCCTGGGGGTCTGCTCCGTGCCAGAAGCGGACACTGAGAAGATCATATAGCTTCCAACAGTAGCGCTAAAACTCCAGTACAAAGCTTGCCATAAGGTGATCGCCCTCGAGGCGGTTTTTCGCATGGAATTCATGTAACCATTTAACGATTATGGGAACCTCCTTGCCAAACAATTTCGGCGACCAAAGCACTGCCGGGCCTACTCCAGCAGCCTCTGCTTTGAAGTCGCCCAATGTAGCACCTCGACCACCGTCACCTGATATCTGGTGTAGATAGAAGCCATGAATGCCCACGCCGAACGTATCGGAAAAATACTGATTCACCATGTAATCCGCGTGAAGTTCTTTCCCGGACTGATAATTCGTGGCGGAGTTTTCAGTGTTGAATATGTACCCAATGTTTACGGAAAGCTCGTGCCCCTTTTCGGGATTCAGGTAGGTCAGAGCCGCATTGGTATCGAATGACCAGTAGTTGAGCCCGCTATTGGCTAGATCATCGTCGTTATAATCTGAGGTTGGCGTGACGATGTAATGGGCGAGATTGAGGTGGAGGTCGCCGAAATTCCAGAAAATAGATAAGGGAATCAGCGTTATATCACCCAGGCCCGTGGCCTTGTCATCGGTAGCGATCGTCCTGTCTCCCACCAGGACTCCCGCTTCCAAGTCTGTTTGCACAACCGGGACGAGTAGGCCGAATGAATAAGTACCACCCAACGGTTTGAGTTCGGTGGTATAGAATCCCGTTAGCAGATTCATCTTGAACGTGGCATCTAGGTTAAAACGTACCTTCCCCTGCAATACCGCAGTGCTTTCGTCTGCCGAGTAGTAGTAGATGTCATTTCGCAGGAGCAGCCCCGGGTCGGGCGTGAGGGCCACACCAAAATCGCCGTAAGTTCCCGGTACGTAGTTGCTGTATCCCCCTTCCGCCGCGTATGTTACAGGCGGAGAGCTTAGGAATACTGTTGCTGCCAGCACGGTCAGTAAACCACTTTTCATCATAGCCCGCTTTTAACTTGATATTCATATTCGCTTTTGCAGATACTTGTTAGCTCGATTCTGAGGTATGGCTGTTTACTGCTCACGGAAATTAGTGAGATTTGGAGCCGGTGGATTGGGGTGCTTTGCAAGCGACCCGAGATATTCACCAATTATCCGCATTGCGTGCCCGGTTACCCACCCGCTGTAGACGTTTATATTGTGTTCCTCCCGTGGATCTCGCTCGATATTATAAATTAGGGGATAGTGTAGAGGGCGATATGCTCCTGCTAGCCCGCCTTGTCGAGAAGGCCCGGTGCCCGAAGGTACGACGTCAACCAAGTAATAGCGAAACTGTCTCCATCTCACGGCTTGAAGCTGGTCTCCAGTGAAGGTCAATAGATGTTCGCGATTAGACATTTTCTGCTTACCAAGAAGGAAGTCAGTCTGATCTACCCCATCAATTGGGCGATCAGATGGCATTTTTGCACCTGCAAGCCGGGCGAAAGTGGGCATGAAGTCCATTGTAGAAAACATCTCATTGGAGACTTGGGGCTGAATTTTCTCCGGCCAGCGTATCATACCGATGGTGCGAATAGAGCCTTCGAGCGGGTCGCCTAGCTCTCCACGAAAAGCCCCGGAGGAACCTGAGTCGGGCCAAACCGAATCGTTCATCGGTCCGTTATCGCTCATAAAAACGACAATTGTATCGTTTGAGATGCCTGCGTTCTCGATCGCATCAAGGACTTCACCGGTGTTGTGATCCATCTCCATGACGCTATCGCCATATTTTCCTATTCGGGATTTTCCCTCAAATGCAGAGGACGTGTCATTGGGGTAGTGTGGTCTAGTCCAAGCAATGAAAAGAAAAAATGGCTTGCCAGACTTCGAGTGCTGTCGGATGTAGTCCACCGACATGCCCGTCAACTCCCGATCAATGGTTCGGCGAGATTCGATACTATACGGCTTTACGTTTTGGACTTTTCCACCTGCATGCGCACGAATGATTTGAGGTGTAAGATTACCCTCAGGGAGTGGAGCCTGCGCTTCGGAACTGGTGGGAATGTACAGTGTTTCGTCGGTTGTATTTGGGATTCCATAAAAATCATCAAATCCCTGGCGGTGAGGAAGGCTGTGTTCTTCAGTTCCAAGATGCCATTTGCCATAGTAGGCCGTATCATATCCAGCCCCCTTAAGTACTTCAGCCATGGTAATTTCGGAATCTGCGAGTGTGTTTGGAGTCCCCGGAACAATTACAAGCGACAACCCCGCTCTCGTGGAATATCGCCCTGTCATTGTGGCTGCTCGTGATGGAGTGCAACCGGGCTCGACAAGGAACTGAGTGAAACGGATACCTTCGGCAGCAAGGTTGTCTATGCGAGGGGTAGGCATCCCGCGGACATCGCCTCCGCCATATGAACCTACGTCACCGTAGCCAAGATTGTCAGCCATCATGAAAACAATATTGGGCTTTTCGGCAGCAGCGATAACCGTCGAGATCATGCTTAACGTTATAGCTGCCAATATAATCGAGATTGACAAAGTTTGCTTCATAATATCTTTCCCTATCGTAATAAAGATAACAGATGTTTAAACAAAACATGATGCAGGATTATAGACCTTCTTCTTGATATTTTCCCTAGCGAATTCGCAGTTCAAGCCGCTTTCGGAAATCCGAATAACCCACGGCACGGAGCTGACAAGTTACACGCCGAAAATGGAATAATGCGGTGATGAACACTTAAGGGCGCCATCGATTCCCGCCAGATATCATCAGTTATGCTGCGCTGTCTGGTCGCACTACAGATTCCCGATTGCTCCCACAGTGCATTGACTGCTTCACCTTGGCCTGAAAGAAACTCATCCAAGCTGGCCTTGCCTCGGGGCTTGGGCATTGTGGGCTGCATCTTCTTCCTCAAAAGTAAAATCTTAAGCGTGAAGTTTATTCCAAGTTAAGAACATCAAACCGTGCAGAGTTATGGATTGTAGATTCAAAGTCATTTTCGGCTAGTGCCTTGGATTGCTGAGCGTCCGCTTTGAGTAAGGACCGGACTCGTACATAGCCTAACCTATCTGTTCCGATCCACCAAACGCGAGAACAGCTATGAATACTTCCGTCTCACCCAACCCTGGCACCATACCATGGAACAAAGGCAAGTTCGTTGGCCAGAAACCTCCGCTTAAGCTCAAGGAAGTCTGGGCTATCAGAACCCGGCTCCAACTGGCGGTCAGACACAGAAATCTTGCTTTGTTTAATCTTGCCTTGGATAGCAAGCTGAGAGGCTGCGATTTGGTTCGCCTTCGAGTAAAAGACGTAACGAAAGGTGGCCGCGTCGCTCGCAGAGCTTCTATCGTTCAGCAGAAAACACAGATGCCTGTCCAGTTCGAGATAACCAAGGATACGAGAGATAGTGTGTCGGTTTGGGTTTCGAAAGCTCAATTGGTCAGTTCAGACTACCTGTTACCCAGCAGGCAGCACGAATCCGGTCATATTTCGACCAGGCAGTATGCTCGGATAGCAAATTTTTGGTTCGCTTCTGTGGGACTAGATCCGGCAGAATACGGTACCCACTCACTGCGTCGGACCAAGCCCACTCTCATATACCGAAGAACGAAAAACCTAAGGGCTGTACAACTGCTTCTCGGCCACACGAAACTTGAAAGCACTGTCCGATATCTCGGTATCGAAGTAGAGGATGCTCTGGAAATTGCTGAACAGACCGACATTTAGGCATGTGATCCTTCTGGCGAAAGATTGATCCGTCGGCGCTATCAGAGTGGAGCCTGTATGCTTTGAGGGTCCGCTCCTTACTCTAAGCGGACAACCTAGCAACGTGCTTTGTTAGAGGGGGCATGACGAAGTGGTAAACCACGAAGCGCTATTTACGCTATCCGAGATTGCAGTAACAATGGTTGGCGTCTCTGGATTGGTGGCGATCTTTCTATCAAAGGGTAATCTCCAACCAGCTGACAGAGTGAGGTTTGTGTCAAGCCTGGGGCTTGGCATCCTTGCTGCGTTTTTTGCTTACGTTCCGTACTGGATGTCAAAATACGTAACAGATGCTTCATCAGTCTGGCAATTCAGTTCCATACTCGCAGTAGTGGCTGTTTGTACGCTGGTGATACCTCTAGGCATTTTTATG
>PVMK01128426.1_pt1 | contig 10992 bp, 10 predicted proteins | sample 1853481 | NCBI WGS metagenome assembly PVMK01 (sample SAMN08533507, study PRJNA380276) | Marine sediment metagenome, whole genome shotgun sequencing project. | reverse complement strand
ACACTCAACACACCACGGTGGATCAATTACCAATGTATCCGGGTTTTGAATACCGCTCAGAAATGGAAATTCTGGGCTGGCCGCTGGTGCATATCACCAAAGGATATGATCCAAAGACCGGAAATCTGCTCGTGTCAAAGGGCGTGATTGCGATTGGGGAAATTGCTATTGGTGTCCTGGCAGTGGGAGGCTTTGCATTAGGAGGGCTTGCTGTTGGCGGCATGGCGGTGGGTGTAATCGCATTAGGTGGACTGGCAATAGGTGTACTCTCAGCCGGTGGAATCGCCCTGGGAGCGTTCGCGGCAGTCGGTGGCGTTGCCTATTCACTGGTATACGCGATTGGCGGTATAGCCCACGCTCAATATGTGATCAGTCCATTCAGGGTGGACCGGGAAATCTTCGACCTCTTAGGACGTTTCTGGTCAGGAATTCGCCAAATTCTGTGAACCAAACGCTTTTGCACAGTGCCATGTTAGCACAATCAAAGTCAATAATTATTAATGGAATCAACCAACGAAAAGGAGTTTACCAATGATTAACGAAATTAGTATCGCATCAGAAGATCGAACCGGGGGCTATACCAAAACAAACAGGCTGAGACCCCTTCTGGAGATTCTGGTTGCTTTCCTGCCAATCCTTGTGCTTGGAATTATCGGCACCCGTTTGGGAACCGATACCCTGCTCGGGGGAATGATCGTCACGCTTGGATACATTCTGAGCATCCTGGTTGCCACAGTCTTGCTCAAATTGCGGGGAAGCAGCTGGACCCAGATCGGGTTGGCACGACCGCAGAGCTGGAAGCGCACAGTTCTTCTCGGCATTGGGGTTCTGATCGCATTGATCGTCATGAACCTTGCCGTTCAGGTGATTGCCCTCAACCTGCCTGGAGCAGAGGTGGCACCAATCGACCAGAGCAGATTCAATCCCATTGGAGGAAATTTGGTGATTTTCCTGTTGTTTGTGCTCCTATCCTGGACGACGATTGCCTTTGGTGAGGAGATGTTTTACCGGGCTTTCCTGATCACTCAGCTGCAGGACGTATTTCCGGGATCGAAACTGGGATCTGCGATTGTTTTGCTTGTCAGTTCGACCATTTTCGGCCTAGTTCACTGGGTGGAAGGACCCTTAGGTGTAATGAATACCTTCGCCATGGGTCTTATCTTAGGCGCTGTTTATCTGCGTTCCGGGCGCAACCTGTGGATCACTATTATCGCTCATGGTCTGGTAAATTCAATCCGCTTCTTGTTCCTTTTCCTTGGGATGGCTTGAAGACTCCTGTTCATGAATATTATTCCATCACCTCAACCATTCACCCTCTCTTCTCTCCAGGTCATTGAGAAGAGAGGCTGAGTCTTCCCAAACCAACTGTTCAAATTATAATAAACCTCATGAACAAACCTACTCCACGAACGAAGCGTTTCCAGCAGCTGCGCTGGAGATTAACCCTGACCTATACAGCTGTCACTGTTGGTGCGCTGATAACAGTTGAGCTTATTCTGCTTGTTATCATAGGAGTGGGGGTTGCTGCTCTCACGAGCAGTGGTTATCTACCGGAGCTGTTAATTCAGTCAGCCAGCGCAGATTACGCCCCAGTTCTGCAGTTTTACCTTGCTCAAACCCCTCCTGATCAGGAAGGCATCGCAGAATGGTTGCAAGGGGTTGGGGCTGCCTTGAGCGTGACTTTGCCGCTCACCTTCGAAGCCACGGACGAGATGCTTGTAGTAGAGCCTGGTGGGACATTACTCGCAGTGAAACCTCCAGACTTGCTTGGAGACGATCTAATTGGAGAGCCATTTGATGGAAAGGCGATTCCAGGTTTGGAGAAACCGCTCCAGGCTGCTTTGGCGGGTAAAGAAGATCCCGAAAGTCTATACTCCATCGATAATAACGGTCGCAAGGTCATCCTGGCTTTACCAATACGGGATGAAGGTCACCGGGAGGTGTTGGGTGTATTGGTCGCGATTGGTGAGCTGCCAACTGTATGGTCACAAATGAGGGAACTGCTTCCGATTATCGGCGGTAGTCTGCTGTTCTTCACCATCGTTGCGGGTCTCGCAGGCACTGTATATGGTTTTTTGGCTGCGCGAGGACCAGTTCAGAGACTGGACCGGTTGGCTGAGGCAAGTCTGGCCTGGAGCAATGGTGATTTCACTGTACGTGTAGAAGATCCATCTGGGGACGAGTTGGGTCAGTTAGCCCGTCGGCTTAATGAGATGTCCCTGCAGCTTGATGGAATGATGGAAACTCGCCGCGAATTGGCTGTTGTAGAAGAGCGCAACCGGCTGGCGCGCGACCTGCACGACAGCGCCAAACAGCAAGCTTTCGCAGCCGCGGCTCAAATTAGTGCAGCTCGTAAGCTCATGAATACTGACCTCTTGGCAGCAGAAACACACATCCAGGAAGCTGAACGTTTAACCCTCGCTTTGCGCCAAGAGCTCACCAATCTCATCCAGCAGCTGCGACCCGCTGCACTGGAAGGAAAAGGTCTCGCTGCTGCACTCAACGAATACACACAGGAATGGTCACGCCAGAGCGGGATCGCAGTAGAAGTTCGTGTCCAGCGTCAGCGCGCGCTAGATCTCGATATTGAGCAGACTGTTTTCCGCATCGTGCAGGAAGCTTTATCTAATATCGCACGTCACAGCAAAGCCACCCAGGTTGATATAGAACTTATCTATTCAAATGATGTTGTTGCCTGTTCTATCCATGACGATGGCTCAGGATTTGATCCCGATTCTGTCAGGAAGGGTTTTGGGGTGCAATCCATGGGTGAGCGTGTCGAAAGATTGGGAGGAACTCTGTTGATCGAGAGCAAACTGGGAGCAGGCACAACCATTTCGATTTACATACCCATAAATGGCTCAAGTGCATTGGATCTGGAGGATATAAATGCATAACCCTATCACAGTTATACTCGTCGATGATCACAAGCTTGTCCGCCAGGGAGTACGCGCGTTCCTGGAAGCACATGAGGAATTCCAGGTCGTAGGGGAAGCTGAATCTGGCGCGCAGGCAGTCGCGCTTGCAGAAGAACATATTCCAGATGTCGTCCTGATGGATTTAATCATGCCTGAGATGGACGGCGTCGAAGCTACCCGCCAGGTTAAGAATATCAGTCCTCGCTCACAAATCGTCGTCCTGACTTCTTACCATGAGGATGAGCATATTTTCCCAGCCCTTGAAGCTGGAGCTACATCCTACCTACTCAAGGATATTGATATGGAGGAATTGGCAGAGGCTATTCGGCGGTCTGCACGCGGTGAGGTTACTCTGCATCCACGTGTAGCTGCCAGGATTCTGCAGGAGCTGCATGGAGCCAAACAAGAACAAGTTAATCCTTTTACAGAGCTGACCAAGCGTGAAATGCAGGTGCTTAAATTAATTGCCAATGGGATGAATAACAGTGAAATTGCAGATCAATTGGTGATCAGCGATCACACTGTTAAAGGACACGTCAGCAATATTTTCAGCAAGCTGCACCTTGCCGACCGTACCCAGGCGGCTGTCTACGCCTGGCAAAAAGGGGTTGTTCGACGGGAATGAGATTCTCGTAAACTAGCGCAGCAGCGTGGCGTAATATATCGCTGCCCCAATGTGGACAAATGCAGCCGCGAACAGCGCCAGCCCAAGCGGCACGTGCAGCGTATGCCACAGCGCCATCAAACGCCGGGCTTGTGCCAGTGAAGCCCGCTGGCGGTCAAGGGTCCGGCGGCGCTTGAGCAATCCATTCAGGGATACGGCATGCGCTCGAGTCTGGGGGTCCATTCTTCGCTGCATATTCCAGAAATTGAAGCGCTTGCCCAAGCTCCCGAAGGGATTGTTGGATCCACGGGTTGAACCAGGCACAGACACAGCTGAATACCTCATAAGCTGCTCAGATACTCTCGGCCGCTTTCCCATCCAGACCCCAATTTCTGTCTCCAGAGTTTCTACCTGTTTATCAATCTCACCAGCTTCGAGTTCAAGTCCATCTGCGCTGCGCGGGATAGCTGTATAAATATAACGCCCGATAAAGCCGCTGATCACGATTACTCCAGTCATCAGCAGCACGATGCCTGCTAAACCGTTGAACTTCCAGGATGAATGCAGCAGGACCATATAGGATCCAACTAATCCTGTCACGATGTGAAACTGCAGCCAGGAAGAAACCTTCCCCCAGCGAGCGCTGCGGCTTCTCTTACGCAGGGTGTAAAGTGTCTCGGTCATCAGCATAAGCAGGAAGCCGAAGACCCCCAGGGTATGGCCAAAGAAATCACTGGCTGCGGGAATTCCGCCCAGCAGCAGGACTGCGAACAGGTAAATTGCGGTGATGATCAGGATGGCGATGAAGGCCACCCAGAGCTCACGCGAGCTGGGCTGCATGCGCAGTTCTCCTTAAGCTCCAGAACTCAGCGATCAGGTCCGCAACCGGTGCACCGGGCTCCAGCAGCTTGGATTTAATCAACGAGATATCGACTTTTTTTGATACCAGGGTATGCAGTGGTTTGGATAAAGTCTGGTCGCCCATCACAATTGCGCCCAGGATCGTACTCTCTCCAAGCATCAGCCGCAGCCTGTTGACCTCAAAATCTTGCTGGGCGACGATCGCGTCCGGCAGCTGCCGCCAGGTCTCACTGTCACCACGGGCGATCCCGATCAGGTCATCATCCTTCCCCTTGCCGACAGTGCCGATGATGGTCGTTGTCAAACCTGCCAGGCGAGTTACATTGAAGGCAACTGGTTTCGTATATATTTCCCTGCTGCCGGCCATGTTTCTTCCCGCAATCGTGCCTTGCTGGCGTGCCGGGTCCCACAGTGAATCGATCACAGATTTACCGGTAAACGGATCGTAAACCTGGGCTACATCCCCCGCTGCGTAGATGTCTGCCGCGCTGGTTTGCATATATTCATCCACCAGAATGCCGCGCTCAACCTCCAATCCGCTTGCCTGGGCGATCTTTATGCGTGGGCGAATACCAATCGCAATCGCCACCATATTGCAGCGTATCATATCCCCTGTCTTCGTGCGCACACCTGCCACCTGACCATTACGCGGCAGAATCTCATCCAGCTCGGTATGGTAATGGATCTCTACGTCGTGTTCTTTCAATCGTCCTTCAACAATCCTCGACTCGGTTTCATCTAAGACGTTGTGCCAGTAGCGATCACCCCTCAAAAAGTAATGCGTCCTGACGCCCCTCGCCACCAGACCTTCCACAATTGCTAGAGCGGTGATACCTCCCCCAACCACAACTGCTGTCCGTCTGCGGCGTGCTTGCGCCATTATTTTTTGAGCGTCGCTCAAGTTATCCAGCTTCACCACGCCATTAAGGTTTGCTCCGGGAACAGCAGCCCGCGCAGCCGAAGAACCCGTAGCGATCAGCAAACGATCGTAGCCAAGATAGCTGCCATCCTGCAGTTCAACCAGGTGCTGTCCAGGCAGGATACTCTTCACCAGTGCTACCTGGGGGTGTACGCCTAATGCTTTAAAGTCTTTTGAACTGAATGGGAACAGCTGCTTCTCATTCAGTTCACCGGTCAGGTAGTATGCCAGCCCTGGACGGGAATAGTAGCCAGGTTTCTCGGCGCTCAACAAAACAATCTCACCACCTGAATCTAAATTGCGGATTGATTCTGCAGCTGCTATTCCTGCAGCTCCGCTGCCGACAATTACATAACTTTCGATTTCACACCTCTCAATTTTGTGCTGGTACGGGTTCAAACAGGCTGCTGCGTTCAAAACGCAGCACGCCGCGTGGACAACGGGCTACACACTCACCACAAGTCAGGCAGTAGCTGTCATTGATCGATTGTCCCTTCCATGCATAGCGACGCACATCGATCCCGATCGGACAGGAGTATGAGCATATACCGCACTGCACACAACGTGCGGATTCAGGCACCACGCAGCCTTCTGCGCGTGCCAGGTGTTTGGTAGCTTCACCCTGCCACAGCTGCCGCAGGTTAATCATCATCACCACCTTCCTTGCCTCTCGGGTGGCATTCCAGGCAGCGTCCGCCAAAATCCGAGATGCCTTTTTCATTGTGTTTCTTATTTATTTTGTCTTTATCATGGCAGGCAAAGCAGTTGTACTGGGCGCCCCCGGATGGGTGGCACTTGCTGCAGTTCCCCTTGGCGCCACCATGGTCCATTGGGAATGTATGGTTGAACGATGCCCCACCCCAGGAGGACGTGGTATGGCACTGTGAGCACTGCCCATCAAAATGGTCGGCCGGTTTTCTGCCGCTGTGACAGGCTTTGCAGTCTGTCGCTCCTGCAGCCCCATGATTGAACTGTGCACCTGACCATTTAGAAGTGCTGTGGCAGGCTGAACACTGCCCACCAAAATGGTTGGCTGGCTTCCTGCCGCTGTGACAGGCCGTGCAGTCCGTCGCACCTGCCGCACCGTGGTTGAATTTCGCTCCTGACCAGGAGGCTGTACTATGACAGGCAGAACACTGCCCACTGTAATGATCAGCTGGTTTCCTTCCACTGTGGCAGGCTTTGCAGTCCGTCGCCCCAACTGCCTGGTGATTGAAATTAGCCTGGGACCAATTTGTTGTATTATGGCAAGCCGAACATTGGCCCCCGTAATGGTTGTTTGGCTTTTTACCGCTGTGGCAGGCTTTACAATCTGTTGCTCCGACCACCTGGTGATTGAAATCTGCCTGCCTCCAATTGTGGGTGTTATGGCAGGCTGAACATTGAGCCCTGTAGTGTTTATCAGGCTTATCATTCGCGTGACAGAACTGGCAGTCCCGGGTATCAATTGCCTGGTGGTTGAAATCTGCTTGCGCCCAATCCTCGCTGTTATGGCAGGCCGAACACTGCCCGGCATAGTGTCCTTCAGGTGAGTCTTCCAGGTGGCAGGCTTGGCAATCACTGGTGTCCAGCAGCGCATGATCGAAATTCGCCTCCTGCCAGGAGACTGTGCTGTGGCAGCCGGCACAATCATCACCGTAATGAGCTTCGGGCATCTGCTCGATATGGCAGTCGATGCATAGATTTGGCGTCCCGGCATATTGGCCTTCCTCATGGCAATCCAGGCATTCCAGCTCTTCATGCGCCCCTTCCAAGAGGAAGAAAGCATGTTCTGCACCTGGGCTTCCTGGTGGGAAAAGTATATTATGTGGGGGCAGCTCTGTGCTCCCAGTCCCAGCCTCCGCATCGCTTAAAATTCTGGCAGCTTGGACCATCTGATCAAAGTCAGCATTAATTGCCACCTGTTTCAACCCAACCAGATCTGAGAGCAGCATTTCCAGGGTGATTATCTTTACCCGCAGCAGCTCGAATGCTTCCAGCTGAACTGGGGCATCATCTTCAGAATCATCAATCACCATTCCGATTTTCAAGATCAGGTTTTGCAGCCCATCCACCAGAATTGAGGCCTCATCTCCTGACAGACTTTTGACAGAAAATATCAACCGCTCAAGTGACTGGTTGAGGTAATTTGCGGCAAGGTGCCCATCTTCACTTTCACTGAGGAGAAACAGGTCATCAGCTCGCCGGTCTGCCAGCTCTAGGAGATATGCCGCTTGTTCAGCATCCCCGAAAATGATCTGTATCCGGGCCTGTTCAGCGAAACTCTGGACCGGAAACATTACATGTCCTGGTCTCAGCGGGTGCACTATCGCCAGGGCAACTGGGACACTGACTCCTACAGATACAACCAGGATCGTGACTACAATTGCCAGTATGAGAATTTTTTTCATTGCACTCCCCAACATCTAATCCTCACTATCCACTATTTCATGCACCTGTCCATCCAGGTGGCATTCTGTGCAGCGCAAGAGCTGTTCAGCTATCAAGTTTAGATCGCTGTGCTTATCTGCGATCTCTGCCGGTGAATGTTCGTGGCAGCTGTAGCAGGTGAATTCACCATACGTAGCGATATGGCAGGTTTGGCACTCAGATTCTCCCTCGTCGCCGTGATCGATCGGAAAAGTGTGCTGAGTAAGTTGGGCCGGGTACCAGCTGCTGGTTTCGTGACAGTATTCGCAGGTCAAGCCAAAATATCCGAGGTGAATTTCAGGTTCAGCGTGACATGCCTTGCAATCGGAGGGCGTTCCCTGGTAATTCTGGTTAACATGACAGGCCAGGCAATCGATCTCAAGATGGCTCCCATCCAGTGGGAACACAGCCTGGTGATCGAAAGACCGCATCCGGTCCACCCCGTCATGGCACTCGAGGCAGCTGCCTCCCAGCTCAGCTTCGTGCTGAAGCATAAAAGGCTGGTCATCGAGTGCGTGGCATCCAAAGCAGGTCTCCTGTGAGAATTCGACTTGCCCCTCTTGGTGGCAGCTTTGACAGGCGATCGTGGTACCGTCGAAATCCACATGGTGCCAATCAAGGCTGAAACTCGTGTCAATGTTATGGTCAAACTCCACCCCACTTAACCTTGCTGGACTCCAGGCAAAGGAATCATGGCAGGCGGCACAATCCAACTCAAACATACCTGAATGCTCAGCAGGTTCCGCATGGCAATCAGCACATTCGCCTGTTAAATCATCGAATTGCCCTTGAACATGGCATCCCGCGCAAGCCAGGTCCTGGTGAAGGCCTTCGAGATGGAAATCGCTGTTGGCGTGATCGAATCTGGCCATGCTGTCCAAACCATCATGGCAATCTATACAAGCATCGCTGAAATCAGAAACATGCTCCAAAATAAAGTCTCCGTCAGCCCCAGCGTGGCAGCCCTGGCATGAAGTCAGCTGGACAGAAAAATGGTTATCGCTCACATGGCAGTCCAAACAGGCGATCGGATCCTGGTCATAATCCACCTGGTGCCAGATTAAGCTGAAGGTAAGCAGTGAATGATCGAAATCATCCAGGCTTCCCAATCGCAAATCGTGCTCCCTGCCCTGGTGATCTGTATGGCATTCGAAGCACTGCATTACATGCTTAAGTTTTCCATGTAAGCTGGTCTGCACCCTAATTTGTTCACCTATATTTGTGTGGCATTCTATACACAGCTCTGCCTGCAGTCGGATCAGGGGCTGGTGACAGAGGCTGCACTGCCCCTCAAAATCCGCATGCGACTCGTAACCCGCGATGATGACCTCTGGATTTCCCGTACTGCCCAGATCACCTGGACTGAATGCCCGCCCGCCCTGGCGCCAGATAGTCAAGCCAAGCCCAACCAGCAGCACCCCGAATATGAGCACGCTGGGTAAGGAAAAGAATGTGGAACGTCTCCTCATATACTCTCAACCCGAAAATTCTTCCAATCAGCCCAGAAATAAGTTAAAAAGATAAATCTGGTCCTATAAGTTATAAGACGCTAAAAGGGGAAATTAATCGCGCAAAGGTAATAAGAAAATGGTACTAATCTTCCCCGGGGTGAGCTCCTGGAAAATGATGATTGTCAACAGATAATGTGACAAATAGTGATAGCGGGGAAGTATCACACATGATATATTATGGTCAACCATAAGATATTGGTAATATTTAATATGCCCAACCATAAATACGAACCCATCAGTGAAAGCGAGCAGATGTATCTGATCACCATCGCCAGGTCGATGGAAGAAGGTGGACCCGAACCGCTGCCCCTCTCGTATATCGCCCAAACCCTATCCCTTCAGCCAGTCTCCGTCAACCAGATGGTGCGCAAACTGGAAGGTGAAGGCCTGGTGCATTACCATCCCTACAAGGGCGTCGAACTGACCACGAAGGGACAGGAAATCGCTTTTCGAACCTTACGCAACCGCCGGCTCTGGCAGTTATTTTTGGTCAACCAGCTCGAAGTATCCCTTGAAGAAGCAGACGGCATGGCTTGCGACTTAGAACACGTCACCCCGGACGATATCGCCGAGCGCCTATCCAAATATTTAGACGACCCTGCGGTTGGACCAGGTGGGCAGCCGATTCCCAGCTTCAACGGAGACTGGTATAAACCAAAAGGAATGTCATTGAACCAGCTGGAAGTTGGCATGAGTGCCCAAATCATTGAGGTGCAAACCCAACCCGGTATCGCCCGGTTTCTGTTGGGCGAAGGAGTGCGTCCAGGTGCAGAAATCACCCTGGTTGCCGCTGGAGCGCAAGGCACCTTCTTGCTGTCTGTAAACCAGGGCTATGTCGAGATCACTGCCGATATCGCCGATACAATCCAGCTACTCCCAAACGGAGCCTCCAACGGGTGAGTGAAGAAAGTAGAAACCAAATGAAAGTAAGTCAAATTAGTAGTCGATAATCTCAATAGGAAGGAATAAATACTGTTATGTTACCGAGTTTCTTGTTATCGCTCCGAGAAGGCATTGAAGCCGCCCTGATTATTGGCATCATCATAGGTGTTTTGACCAAGATCAACCGCCAGGAATTAAAACCGGTCGTCTGGCGAGGGGTCATCCTGGCAATCGTCTTGAGCTTCGCGTTTGGGCTTGGATTGAACGCCATTGGCATGGAATTCACAGGTCAGCTCGAAGAAGTCTTCGAAGGACTCGCCATGCTCCTGGCGGCTGCTATCCTGACCTGGATGATCTTATGGATGCAGCGCCAGGGTGGCCAGATCCAGCTTGAATTGGAGGCTAAAACTGTCCAGGCTACCTTCAAAGGCGGCGCTTCGGCCTTATTCATCCTGGCTTTCCTGGCCGTCTTCCGGGAGGGATCGAGCTGGCCTTATTCTTAATTGCCACCCGGATGGCTTCGGACACAATTTCCGTGATTGTCGGATCAATATTGGGATTAAGTACTGCTGTCTTACTCGGATGGATTTTGTTCACCTCCACCAAGCGCTTGAATTTAAAGAATTTCTTCCAGGTGACCAATATCCTGCTGCTCTTCTTCGCCGCCGGACTGGTTGCCTATGGAGTACATGAACTTATCGAGGCCGGTTGGATTCCCGCCATCATCGATCCCGTTTGGGATATCAACCACATCCTCAGCGACAAATCCGAACTGGGCGGCATTCTCAAAGCCCTTTTTGGCTACAATGGCAATCCTGCACTGACCGAAGTTATCGCCTATCTTGGGTATTTTGTCATACTTGGCACGATCCTCATCCGGAGTCAGCG
>PVMK01119836.1_pt1 | contig 10992 bp, 8 predicted proteins | sample 1853481 | NCBI WGS metagenome assembly PVMK01 (sample SAMN08533507, study PRJNA380276) | Marine sediment metagenome, whole genome shotgun sequencing project. | reverse complement strand
AAGCGAAGCACAGGGGCGGAGCAACTCGTATTAGTGTTGAAGTCTCTGTAATGGGGATGGAGCGAAGGGGTTGCATCGACTGGCTTTAGGAAGTGGCCAACCAATTATTGGGAGGAGCCATTGAGCAAAGCAAGGCCGTTTAGTATTTCCAAACGAGTTGTATTTGAGGCCTACAAGCGGGTAAGGGCCAACCAAGGCGCTGCCGGTGTAGACGAAGAGTCGATCGCGGATTTTGAGAAAGATTTGAAGAGCAATCTGTACAAGATCTGGAATCGCATGTCTTCGGGCAGTTATTTTCCGCCAGCGGTGCGATTGGTTGAAATCGCCAAAAAGGATGGTGGTCAAAGAAAGCTGGGCGTGCCGACAGTATCTGACCGGATCGCACAGATGGTAGCTAAAATGTATTTTGAGCCACAGGTTGATAAGTATTTTCATCCAGACTCATACGGCTACCGACCCGGGAAGTCAGCGATTGAAGCCGTTGGAGTGGCGCGCAAAAGATGTTGGCGCTACAACTGGGTTGTCGATCTTGACATCAAGGGATTCTTTGACAACATCGACCATGGGTTGTTGATGCGTGCGGCTTGCAAGCACACGGATAACAAATGGCTATTGCTCTATATTGAGCGGTGGTTAAAAGCTCCGGTGCAGGTAGAAGATGGCACGCTTGTCAGCCGTGAAAAAGGCTCACCGCAGGGCTCGGTGATCAGTCCGCTTCTGGCTAACCTGTTTTTGCACTATGCATTTGACGAATGGATGCGGCGCAACTATGACAACATACCGTTTGAACGTTACGCCGATGACATTTTGGTACATTGCAAAAGCGAGGAGCAAGCCAAGTGGATGAAGACGGTCATCAAGGAGCGCCTCAAGCAGTGTGGGTTGGAACTGCATCCTGAAAAGACGAAGATTGTCTATTGTAAAGATTTATTCAGGAAAAGGGACTATCCAAACGAGAAATTCGATTTTCTGGGGTATACTTTTCGACCCCGGCTGTCGAAAGATCGTTATGGAAGGTTCTTTGTGAGTTTTCTTCCAGCCGTGAGCACTGGGGCGGCCAAGTCTATGCGGAGAACAATCAGCAGTTGGCGAATTCACCGAATGAGCGACAAATCTATCAAAGATCTGGCCAACATTTTTAATCCGGTAATACGAGGTTGGATTAATTATTACGGACAGTTTTACAAGTCGGCGCTTTACCCGATTCTCAATCAACTCAATGGCTCATTACAAAGATGGGCCATGCGGAAGTACAAAAAGTTACACCGTTGCAGACGCAGAGCTTTCTATTGGCTTGGGCGCATTGCCAAACAGAGGTCTTACCTGTTTGCGCACTGGCAACTCATGCGACAATCGGCTGGTCGATAAGAGCCGGATGAATCGAGAGGTTCATGTCCGATTCTGTGAGGGACTGAGGGGGAAGTTCCCTCGGTCTACTCGACTCGGTATTTCACCGCTTGTTGTTTTATTCATCACCCTATTGTAAAATTTTAATAGTTGTAGGTACGGTATTATGGACAAATCAAAATGCACCGTTTGCAAAATAGATTATAATTTTTACGACGTTTGTCCAATATGAATGCAAAAATGCAACTCACTCACTAGTTATACCCCATATAGAATATTGACCAATTAGGAGAGTTTATGATTATTGATTTATCACATACAATCAAAATGGGAATGCCAGTTTATCCTGGTTCTTCTCAACTCAAAATAAGTGATTTAGGGCTATATGATGAGCATGGTGTATATGTCCAAGAATATACTTTGGATGGCCATATTGGAACCCATATAGATGTTCCAGCCCACCTTCTCGCCGATGGTAACTCAACAGCATCAATGGATATTTCAGCCTTTTTCGGTACTGCGCAAGTACTTGATTGTTCAAATTTTGGTTCAAATGAAATCATAGGTTTAGAGATATTAGATCAATTAAACGTTACTGAACATCATGATTTCATTTTGTTATATACAGGATGGGATAAGATGTGGGGTACAGAAAATTATTTTGATCTTTTTCCAGTTGTATCTGAAGATCTAATTGGTACTTTAGCTGAAACCAAAATAAAAGGAATAGGCCTTGATACAATTTCTCTTGATTCAATGAATGCATATGATCTTCCAAACCACAAAAAATTTCTAGGATCAGATAAAATCATTATAGAGAATCTGACGAATCTTCAAAGATTGATGGGGAAAAGATTCCTATTTTCCTGTTTCCCTTTAAAAATATTAAACGGTGATGGCTCCCCAGTTAGAGCAGTTGGAATAATTGATTAATATAAAAGCATAACAAATGTATTCACCAGAATTTTTGTCGCAAGCTCCCAAAGAGCTTTCAATGTTCGAACTATTGAACCATGAGCAATACGATCATGAAAACATCGGAACTACTTCCGAGAATATAAAGCCAGAGATAATGAAAGCAGCAAAAGAACTTCTATCAAAGCTTGACAAATACTAACACACGGCTGAAGCTGACTTGAAGTATCCAGATCTCCAACATATCAGTAGTTTTGAATCACTGAAAATGTTGTGATTTATTTACATATCTGCACTTTTGGTATTTTTCAGGTATTCTCAGAGACTGTCGAAAAACCCTAAATCTGTGAATTTGATGCTTGTAAGTTATTGATTTCATTACATGCGAAATTGCTAAAATCGCCATTATTTGACTTTTTCGACAGTCTCTCAATATATCACCAGTTTCAATAATCCTTAATTTTGATTGAAAAAGCCCATTGATTTGGGTATAGATGCGTATAATCTATTTCTGAACTTCCTATTCCACCTGACCCGAAGCGGTTATCCATTTTCGAATCGAATCTTCTTTCTGAGCTGGCTTTTACGCTTTTCCGAAATTCTACATAATGAGTTCATTTGTTTGAAACCTTAAAAGAGAGGTGCCGTTTTGGCAAAAACAGGTTTTAAACGTAAACTCACCGCCATCCTCAGCGCCAATGCAAAACGCTACAGTCAACTCATGTATGATCATGAGAAACCAATACCCCACAATCTGATGCATTACCGTATTTATAAGAATGACTTGCACAGCAATACTGGCTCACCGAGTTTCAATGGGCAACCAGATGTGATGAAAGGATATATCTGAATAACTTCATCTTAAAAGCAGCAACAAACAAATAAAGGAGAATAATTATGGAAAAAAAAATCATCAATTATGAGACAATGCTTAAAGTTGCAAAATCAATTTCTCACTCCAAAGACCCAGAAGAAGTTGCTTTAATGACGGTTGAAAGCATTAAAACGGCTATGAATGTCAAGGCTTGTGCTCTGTTTCTGTTCAATCGGAAAACAAATGAATTGAAACTAGCCACCTCATTTGGGCTGAGCAATGAGTATATTAATAAAGGCCCCGTGAGCGCGCTGCGCTCGATTGCCCAATCGTTAGAGGATGGACCAGTGGCGATTTATGACGTTATGGATGATCCAAGAATCCAATACCCTAAAGAAGCTCAGAAGGAGGGAATCTCCTCCATACTCTCGGTACCAATCGTTGTCGGGGGTAATTTATTGGGTGCTATGCGCGTTTATACATCTGAACCTTGGGAATTCACACTGGATGATGTGAATTTTGTTCAGGCGCTAGCCCAAATAGCCGGTGGTGCTATAAATATGGCAAGATATGTTAAAGGACTAAAAAGCAGCATTGAAGTATTGAAAACTATGAAGGAAGTTCAGACTCATCGATCTAAATGAAGAACCCCTTATGAAGGAGCTCCCATAAGTGTTTCTTCGAACGAACTTGTTGAGCAGGAATAATTTTCAGATATCTGCATATTTAAGAATTTTCATGTATTCTCAATATACATGAAATTTTAGCGAAGCTATGCTATGGCAAGATAATTCAGATTTTTGGAGAATTTAAATTTTTGTGATTACATCTACTTATCTGCAGTTTGGGGTAATTTGTGATATTTTAGGATATCACAGGTTTTCAAGGGCGACGTTTTTTTTGCAGATTATCTCAATATATCTGAAATCGACCTTTGTCCATATTTCAGATTAGAAATTGCAGACCGTTTATCTAAGACAGTTCATCAAGCAACACTTTGGCATCTTGCAGATCTGCTGTATCAAACCCTTCTGCGAACCAGTCATAGATTTCTGAAAGCAAACGTTGAGCTTCTTCCTTCTTTCCTTGACTTTGCCATAGACGACTCAAACTCATTGCTGCCCGTAGCTCAAGAGATTTTGCCTGCTGACGGCTAGCAATGTCGAGGGCCTTTTTAAAGTGCTGTTCCACCTCCGCATTGTCATCCGCTGACTGTTTAAGAATAATTTCTCCCCTGATCCGAGATCCTTCGGCTTCCCACCAACGTTCCCCGGTAGTTTCTATGACATGCTGTTGCTCGTCGAGGAGGCGTATTGCCTCATCGAGTTCACCAAGTTTTGCAAATGCTTCTGCCTTGAAGGCCAGGAAAGTGGGGCATAAGAGTCGTGTCCGAGCTTGGGCAAGGATCGATAGCCCCTCATTCAGGTGCCCGATCGCGACTTCTGATTGATCTCCGCCAGCCATCGACGATCCGAGCATGCAGCGCCCCCATCCAGACCAGAATGTCATTCCCTGCCCCTGCGCATCGGTGAACCGCACCATCTCCTCTGCCCATTGATACGCTGCCGTCATATCCCTTGCAGACAGATGGGTGTATGTCATCCAGAGATAGGCGTATGCTGTGGTGTTGGCATGGTCGCGGTCGCGAGCCAAGGACATACCCTCTTCTCCAGCCTGTAGAGCGCTTGCGGTATAACCCAGATACCAGGCGGCAAGGCACTGGTGCATCTGTGCAGCCACGCCGATACAATGACCAAATTGAATGGCCGCATCGCGATGCGCGTCCGGATCAAAGAAGTTGAGTGCACGAGTGGCATGTTCACTCGCGGCTGCAAATTTACCCATAAAGTTAAAGGCTACCGCAAGCGACCGATGCCCAACGCATATAGCGGCAGAGTTTTCCATCGTGATGGCTCGATCGAGAAGTTCCTGGGCAACGTCAACCGCGGCTATCAACTCCATGCGGTTAACTCGAACCACAAACAGGCCGAAGAGGACCGCAAACTGGCGCGAGTCTTGACCGGCCTCATCGAGCAAATCGCGCGCCCGTGCATACGCTTGCTCCGTTTTCTTGCCGGCATAGCCATGAGCCGGTATGCAAGCGGAGGCAAGTTCGATTTGCAGGTCTAATTCGAGATCACTGCGCTGCTGCTCTATCTGCAGATCACCTTCGAGGTCGATACCTCGCCTCAGATGGGCTATCGCCTCGACGTTGGCAGATTTAGCATTCGCTTTTCGACCAGCGTCCAGCCAATAAGGAATTGCTCTCGTTAAAAGCCCAGCTTCTGTTAAGTGGTAGGCGAGTAGCTCGGGTTGGGTCTCAACGATATCGGAAAATTGCGCCTCCAACAGTTGGGCAATCTGCTGGTGAGCCTGTTGACGTGTGCTCTTGAGCAACGAAGCATAGGCTACGTCCTGGATTAACGCGTGCTTAAAGATGTATTTGGAGTGGGGCGGCCGCCCCTTCTGGTAGAGCAGTTCGATGTCCACCAGCCGTGCCAGCCTATCCTGCAACGTTGCCTCGTCCATCGGCGAGATGGCCTGGAGCATCTCGTATGTGAACTCACGCCCTATAACAGCCCCGAGCTGCGCCACCTCTTTAACCTTTGGTTGGCGATCCAAGCGAGCCATCAGCGAATCCTGCAGCGTAGCCGGAATCGCAAGTGAAGGTAATGGGCCAGTCAGTTCATAGTTCTCCTCCCCCTCTTTGAGTAGCCCCGAATCTATAACCATCTTGGTCAACTCTTCAACAAACAATGGCACGCCATCGGTTTTGGTCACTATCTGATCGAGAACCTCAGTCGGCAATGCCTTGCTTCCGGTCACCTTCTCCACCATTTCACCGATTTTTCTACGGGTCAAGCGGTTCAGTGTGAGAAGGGTCAAGTGACCATGCATGATCCACGGTGGATTGAAGGTGGGACGATACGCAAGCAGAGTTAAGATCCGGGTGGTGGGCTCCCGGTCTACGAGAAGGCTGATAAATTCCAGTGTGGAGGGATCTATCCAGTGTAAATCCTCAACCACAAATAGCAATGGCTGCATCGCTGACCTTCTCAGGAACAAAGTCAGTAATGCTTCCATAGTCTTTTGCTTCTGCATTTCCGGTGTCAGTGTGAGGGTAGGATAACGTTCTGGCAACGGGAGCGAGAGAAGGGAGGTAAACAACGGCATTGTCTCCTCAAGCGATAGACCATATCGTACCAGGTAACCCTCCAGCTTGCTCAGCTTCTCCTCTGGTGAATCACTCCTATCAGTCTGGAAAACCACTCGCTCAAACACGTCTATCACTGGATAGAAGACGCTGTTTTTGTAATAAGGCGAACAACGGAACTCCGTGAGCCATGCTTGAGGATCTTCAGCCACTTGTTCTTTCAACACCTGCACAAGGCGAGATTTGCCAATTCCCGCCTCTCCACTTAGTAAAATGACCTGGCCCATTCCTTCCACTACCTGCTCCCATCGCTCAAACAATAGCCTAACCTCTTGCTTGCGCCCCACCAGAGGCGCAAGACCCTTGACGGCCAACACTTCGAGGCGGCTCCGAGCCATACTCTCATGGGTAACCTGGAAGATTTCCATCGGCTGGGATATACCTTTTAGGCGTTGAGATCCCATATCTCGACAGAAAAAAAATCCCTCAATCAACCTATAAGTATCAACGCTTATTACGACCCCATTCGGGGAGGCGATTCCTTGTAACCGAGAAGCGATGATGGGGGTGTCGCCTAAGGCAAGTTGTTCAGGCCTTTCTCCTCCCCCTATCTCTCCGACCACCACGAAACCAGTGTGAATTCCTATCCGCACTTGTAAAGGTTCGGCAAGCCCGGTTTCTGCCCCTATGTTCTGTTGAATGCGAGTATTCCGTTGTTCGATTGCTTCCACAATCCCCAAGCCTGTCCGTACTGCACGCTGCGCATCGTCTTCATGTGCCTGGGGATACCCAAAGTAGACAAGTATTCCATCACCCAGGTACTGGGCTATATGTCCCTCATATAGAGAGATCACCTTCTCACAGATGGATTGATAGTTTCGCACTACATTTCGCAGTTCTTCGGGATCGAGTTGTTGGGAAAGTGGTGTTGAACCCACCAGGTCACAGAACATCACAGTTAACTGGCGGTGTTCAGCCTCGGGTGCTGCAGGTGTGGACAATGGAGGTTTAACCTGTGTTTCATCTTGTCTGATGGGCTTGGAAAGGCTGGTTGATGGAGACTGCTTGGTAATAGGAGCACCACAATTATCACAAAATTTAGCAGTGGGTTCAACTCCTGCGCCGCATTCTGGGCAGATTTGCTGGAGCTTCGTTGCACATTCGGAACAAAATATAGCTCCTTCTCGATTCTCGTGTTGGCATTTTGAGCACAGCATTTTTGGTACCCCAAAACAAAAAGCCCTCACCAAAACGAACCATTTCGTCCTAACGAGGGTTTTATTCTTATTCTGAAATCAAATGCCTTTTCACAATTGGGACGATTAATGACCTGGAGCAAAAACGCTACATTGTGGTACTTTATAATTTATCTCTAAAAAATAGGGGATTGTCAAGATCTTTCTCTTCACAAAAATCCAGGTTTGGCTTCCAAATTATGATTACCAGGGATGAAACCTTTAGTCTTCAGATTTCTAACGCCAATCGTGAATATTTTAGGCTTTTAACAAGTTTCCCATCCGATACAAAGCGTTACTCCACTTCATTTCATATCCATAAAAACAGATAATCATAGATTGTTATTTTGTGCAGCTCCAACTAATCGCAAATGAGCCTAAATTGCAGATATGCCTTATAGTATCTGTACAAAATTTGACCTCTAAAAACTACAGATACTGTAAACATATCACAGGGCAAACACCTGTTGAACTATCTGCAAAAATCGCATGAATAAACACACTACAAATCCGTTGATATCTCCAACATATCGGTACTTTTGAAACCCCGAAAAACCTGTGATATTCAATTTTAATCACAACCCAAAAGGGTGAATCCGAGCCTATGGATTTGCCCTTTTTATTATCCCAAAGCCGCATTTTTCGGGCCTATGATTTGACACAAGATTTAAGAATGCGATAGGTTGCAGATATCCTTATCGTAACTGTAAAATTGTAAAACGGTGATACTCTCATCGCAACCTGACGTCAGGCTTGGATACCGGTAAGAAACCCGAAGTTTCAGGACAAAGCGGAGGAGCACAAGAATTTGTGTCTGCCTCAATGTTTTCGAATAAGGCCTATCGCTTGAAATCCATAATGCAATTTTGGTATGTTACTCCCTGCACTGAGGCAAGTATCCTTCAATAAGAATCTATTGCTCTAATGTGTCTATGACCGTTTAATTTGGTGAGCTGGGGGAGATCAATTCTTTTGAAAGACAGAAGCCTTTCTGTCCGATGGACAAGAATGGCAAATATTGCTATGAGGCGATTCCCTGATCATATCCCTTGCAGACCCAGGCTAAAAACCAACCTTTTGATGAAGAAAAGAGATACCATTATGTTGAAAAGGCTAAAAAGATGGTGTCTGGCGGCATCCATACTCATGCTGGCCAGCCTGATTATCATTCCGACGGCTGATACTAGGGAGTCCGCCCAGTCGTTTAGACAACAGAACGGGCTCCTGGCCTATGCTCCTCCCGCCTGGTTTTTAGAAGGAAACTTCATTGCACGGGAAAGGAATCCAGGTTACGTTTTCGGGCCGGTGCAGGATTTCGTTCGGGCTATGGGCAAAAAAACAACGTGGTTGATCGAGGATCTGGAATTAAAGCGTCTCGAGCAGGCCTCAGCAGACGGAACGACCCCTGAATATACGTTGTTTCTGGAGGCTGATTCACCTGAGCGCACGGAATATTGGGTTTTTGTGATACTGCCCTATGAAACCGCCAAGGAGTGGTTCGACGCCAGGCGCGCCTATCATGGGAGAAAGGCCGAGGGTTATTACGGAAAAACCCAAAGTATGCTTGAGCGCGCCCTTAGCCAAGGCCTTAAAATTAAAGCTGAGATTCGTTTCTTGATAGAGAAAGGAGATGTCCGGTTAGATTCCCCTGAGGACGTGATCATGAACAGATACAAATTCCAGCCGGTTTTCGATCTTAGAGCGGGTCGCCGGCTGGGTTCGGCTGCCAAAACCAAGTAGCCAATATCTAAGGAGGAATGAATCATGTCGTCCCATAGAGATAAATGTGGAAAGCTCAATCGCCGCGACTTCTTCAAAAAAACTGCAGTAATTGGACTTGGGGCCACAATGGGTGGTTCCTCTTTCTGGCGGCCCAGCCAGACCTCGGCCCAAATCACCATTCCCAAGGCGCCCGTGCCCCGCAGACCCTTTGGTCGTTCAGGCACAATGGTCTCCACCCTTTCACTAGGTGGGATGTTCGATATTCTGAACAATCGGTTGGCGCTCGCAAAGGCGATTGATTGGGGGATCAACTACTGGGATACAGCGGAGGGCTATGGCAGGGGCCGCAGCGAAGAGGGTATCGGCCGCTGGTTCGTCCGCAACCCCCATACCCGTAAGCAAGTTTTTCTGGTAACCAAACTTTCCAAGAGAAGAGGTGGCGATTTTACTCCTCGGCTGGAGGCGTGTCTCAGAAAGGCGGCACACGTGATTATGTGGACCTATTCTTCGTCCATGGAATCCGTGGCATAAGTGAGATGGATTCCAGTCTAAAAGCGTGGGCACAAGCCATGAAAAACGCCGGCAAGATAAAGTTATTCGGCTTCAGCACACATTCCAACATGGAAGAGTGCCTCGAGGGAGCAGCCAAGCTTCCATGGATAGACGGCATCATGTTTACTTACAATTATCGTCTTATGCACGAGCCTCGCATGAAAGAGGCTGTTCAGGCCTGTTACCGAGCCGGTATAGGTCTTACGGCCATGAAGACCCAGGGTGGCGGCCCGGTTAAAAGTGACAGTGAGTCTGAGATTAAAATGGCGGGCCGCTTTATGCAAAAAGGATATTCAGACAATCAGGCAAAGCTCATGGCTGTTTGGCAAGATAAGCGTATCGCCAGCATCTGTTCGCAAATGCCCAACCTCACCATTATGGCCACAAACGCGGCGGCAGCAGTGGAACAAACCCGCCTGTCAAAGTCAGATCATGCATTGCTGGCCCAGTATGCTAAGGAAACCAGCGGCGACTATTGTGCCGGATGCGAACGTCTCTGTTCAGAAGTTCTGCCCAAAAGGGTGCCGATCGGCGATGTCATGCGCTGCCTCATGTACTTCCATTCCTACCAGGATTTTGGGTTGGCACGATCCACCTTCGAGAGTTTGCCGGCTCGGACAAGAGAGCTTCTGACTCAACTGGACTTCACCGAGGCAGAAAGGTCATGCCCTCGCAAATTGCCGATAGGGCAATTGATGCGAGAGACAAAGACGCTGTTTGTCTAACTGAAGTGATAATAATTCAAGGTTAGTGAAAACACTTAAAATCCTTTCAGACAGGAGTTGTCCAGTGCTTTTACAATCTGTTTCTTACAACACTAAGGTAAACTTTCTGCTTTTTCATTAAATGTCTGCATGACAGAATCTGCTACAAGTTCACTGCTCTCATTTGATGTTGGTGGGCTTAACCGTTGTTCATCACCTATGTTTCAAAGATTATAATGGTATACGCAATCCAAAAAACAATGCAAGTTGCGATTACGGCTATGAAGACAAAATCCCTTCCTTAGGAAACCTCTTATGGATTGAACTTACAAATCTATATTAACCGAACTCAAGAATAAAAATTGTTTGTAAATGTTGGATTGCGATACGGAACATAAAATTTCGGCCCTTGCAAAATAGTGAGGATTTGCATATGCATTATACAGTCGGACGTGTCGCGAACTATGGCAAGTAGTCTGCAGCTATGAAGAGGCTTATGTATTGTCTCCTAAGATGAATGTGGTTGGACCCGTGATGGGGGTGTGCATG
>PVMK01127868.1_pt1 | contig 10993 bp, 8 predicted proteins | sample 1853481 | NCBI WGS metagenome assembly PVMK01 (sample SAMN08533507, study PRJNA380276) | Marine sediment metagenome, whole genome shotgun sequencing project. | reverse complement strand
CGCAGTCCCATCCTTCGAGCCATCGTCGACGACGATGATCTCGGTGGGAAGCCAACTCGGGTTATTGCCGAGGAACGAACCGATGCGTTCTAATGACGAAGGAAGACGACCGGACTCATCGAGCGCAGGGATCACTATGCTCAGGCGAATCTGCATGATTCACCGGCCTCCCGTCGCGCCCGCAGCAAGAGAGGGCACGACATGCCGGTTCTCGGGGCGGCCGGTTGCGAAAGCCTGCACCCAACCAACCAAGCCCGGTCTTCTCACCGGGTGTCTACTGCGGGCGGCGAATGGCAGCCATCTGTCGTGCTTTTCACACATCGTGCTCCTCAACGTAGTGTAACTACGCCTGCGTCGCCCGATTCGCGAAAACCCCAACATCTGACTACCCTTCGCCGCCCTCGCTACGAAACCCGGTGAGAAGCGTCGAAGAGACTGAGAACCGGCTCAAACCGAATCGTCGGCGACCACGTCGGACGCCGCTGCCGCGCCGAGAATCGATCTTTGGCTTCCGAGAAGACCGGGCAGGCCGAGAGTCGCCACCCCGGCGATGGCCGCGGCCAATACCAACGGCACTCTTTTTGGCTGGACCGGCGCAGCGAAGCTCACGCCAGCGAGCAACATTCCAGGTGTTCCCTGGCGCACGACGACCAGCACTGAAGCGGCAAAAACCCACCACACCATTGCCAGGGCCGCGGCCCAGGCAAAAGCCGGAAGGGTCGGGCGTTCTCCGAGGATCAGAATTGCGATGAGGGCGCCGGTGCAGACCGCCAACATACCTACGAGATCGGCCCATGAGGTTGCCATGAGGGTGATCAGGGACGGCTCGGGACCGCCCTTGTCGAACTCCGGCGGGGGAGGGGGTCCGGGACGCACACGTGCCTGGCGATCACCCAGAGCGTCCCAATCGGAGGGGATGTTGTTGCGATCACTCATCGATCGGCCAGACTCCCAACAAAGATCTTGAGCTGTATGTCCACCGGGCGCCCCTTGTAGGTGGTAGCAAATTGCAAGATCCGCCGCGCCTCCTTGTCATCTCCTTGGCGGGCGGTGAGCTCAGTGAGATATGCCTCGGCTCCCGTGAGGTTGAACGCGCGGAGCTCGGCGAGCGCGGCGTTGAAAAGCTCGCGGTCATAAAACGCCGCCACCTCCTTGTCGTCGGGTCGCGCATCCAAAAGGTCCTTGGCGATGCTGAGTGCGGCGCGTCGATCGCCCGCCACCAGCGCGCCATGGAGGTTGGCCGCCTCGGGTTCGGTGTCGAGGATCTCGCGACGCAGCGCATCCAAACCAGGGTCGTTGGGATGGGCTTCGAGCTCCGCCATCACGAGTTCGAATGCCGCCATCCAACGCCCGTCCGCGAACAGCTCTCTGGAGATGGAGAGGCCCTCGGGGATCGGGGTCGCCACCGGAGTGGCGACCGCCTTGCGGTACTTTTCCAGGCGACGGTCGATCCTGACCTGGAAGTCATCGTCGGCGGAATTCTGCTCGAGATGGAGGATGGCTTCTTCTACCCGTTTCTGGTTGTACATTTCCTCGGCGTCGGCGAGAACCTGTTGGACGATTTCAAAACGACCCTCCCCAACATCCTCCGGGACGAAAACACCTGCGAGCCACAGGGTGCCGGCGACGATCAACAGGCCGACACCACCGATTGCAGCCCAGAGTTGCCAGGACAGCCGCCGCTTCGCCTTTATTGGAGTTTGCCACTCACCCTCGAGAGATTCCATCGCCTCATCGGCATCCGTCCCGATTTCAGCTGCCACGGCGAACTCGTCCGAGAAGACGTTATCTTCGAGGTCCGGCATTTCTGACGTGGCGCCAACCGCGGCGGCGGGGTGGGCGCCTCCCCCGATCGCCTCATTGAACCGGGTGGCATCGACGTTGTTGGGATATAGGGCGAGGACGCGGTCGACGAAGTTGCGCGCCAGCTCGAGATCACCACTGACAAAGCTTGCCTCGGCATCTGCGAGCACGGGCTCGATTCGTTTTTCGAGATCTTCCTTCGCGTGACGGATGTGCTCGATCCGGTCCTTCGCTTCTTTGTGGTTCGGATCGATGAGGAAGATCCTCGACCATGCGTCGATGGCGGCCGCATAATCATCGGCTGCTGCTGCCTTGCCTCCTCTGGTAAGGAGATCTCGAATGACGGCATCGGCATCGTCCGGGTCGACCTCCACCTCCTGATCGGCCAGCGCCGCTGGACCGGAATCGAAGAGATCCGCGACGTTGTCGGCGGCATCCTCATAGTAGGGTTCTTCCGGCACGGGCTCCGGGTCCCCGGCGGAGAGGTCTGTTACCGGTGCTTCCTCCACTCCGATGGCGGGCTCCGGTTGGCTTGCCGGCAGTTCGCCCACCACGTCAACCGGCGTCTCCTCGGCCGGCTCGGTGGAGAAGAGGTCCGCGTCCCCGGTCGTGGCGGAGAAGTCCGGCGCAGCCTCATCCGTCGGTGCAAACGAAACCTCGTCTTCAGCCTCCATTGTGGGGACGGGCGGAGCCTGCGACTGTGACGGGTCGCCGCTTTTCTCGATTTCGGCGATGGTGGCTGCAATATCGTGGTGATGTGGGTCGAGGGCCTGCGCCATCATGACAAAGTTGGCTGCCTCCCCGGCATCGCCCCGGGCGAGGGTCTCTCGGGCCTGGGCCAGGAACTGACCCACCTGAGACTCGCCCTTGACAGCCCCTTCAATCTGACCGAGGAGGTTCCGCGCCTCTTCATGACCAGGGAGATCAAGGAGGACCTGTTCGACTTTGGACCGCGCGCCCTCGAAATCACGGTTGTTGAAATCCTCTACCGCTTCCACCAACAGACCGTTGATCGTTTCGGTGGTAGGGGCCTGGAGCTGTGAGACGACCTCGTTGAGATCGATTTCGCCGGTGCCGGATGAGAGCTGCTGATGCAGGTTGAGTGCCGGCGCGTACGCCGGGTCGAGTCTAAGGACGAACTCGAGGCCGATCAGGGCTTCCTCCCGGTTACCCTGTTGGAGCTTGCCGACCACCTGCTTGAAGGCGGTCATCACTCGATCCTTGGCCTGTGGTGAGAGCTCGGTGTTGCCGGGATAAGCCATGATAACGATGTTATCACGGGGTCGACTCGACCCTAACCCGCATTTCTCACCGGGTTTCTACTACGGACGGCGAATCGCGGCGTCCCGCCGTGCTTGTCTCAAATCGTGCTCCTCGACGTAGCGCTACTACGACTGCGTCGCCCGATTCGCGACAATCCCAGCGGATACTTGCGCTTCGCCGCCCTCGCTACGAAACCCGGTGAGAAGTGCGGGCTAACGACGCTCCCCTCAGTGCTTGTCCCGGTGTTACGGACTTGAAATCAGCGCACCGTGGAGCACGATCCGGACCCGGGTTCCACCGGAGCTGAGACTGTCGAGCTCGAGGATGCCGCCGTGGTCGGTAATAATTCGGTGGACGAGAGCGAGCCCCATTCCGGATCCCCGTCCCTTGGTCGAGAAGAACGGTTCTACGAGGGTTTCGGTATCCTCGGTCGGCAGACCGACGCCGGTGTCTTCGACCTCGATCACGACATCTTCAGTCTCGACTCGCGCTGCGATCGTGATAGTTCCATCGTCCGCGATGGCCGAGACGGCGTTGTCGAGAAGGGTGACCAGGACCTGCCGAAGGAGCACCGGGTCAACCATGGCCGTGATCTCCTCTTCGGGAAGCTCCACCCGCACCTCGAGTCCATCGCGGACCCCGTCATACAGGGAGCACAGCTCGCGCAACACCTGCCCGACGGCGGTCGGTCGGGGATCGATGGCGGGCATCCGGGCATACTCCTGAAACGCATCCACGAGCTCTTTGAGGCCGATGACCTGGCCGACGATCGCTTCACAGCCGGAGATCACGATATCGCGCATTTCTCCATCGAGAGAGCCGGCCCTCCTCTGAATGCGCTCGGCGGCGAGCCGGATGGGAGTGAGCGGGTTCCTGATCTCGTGCGCGATGCGCTGCGCGACCTCGCTCCACGCCGCCTGCCGTTGAGCCTGCACCAACTGGGTGAGATCGTCTATCGCGACCACCCGACCGCCTCCAGGGAGAGGGCGAGAGGTGATATCGACGTGGATGACATCGCCACCGGTTTCGATGTCGAGCTCGCACCTCGTATCGGCGGGCTGCCCAGGCAACAGCCGCGCGTGAAGATCCTCGAGCCCGGGGCGATCCAGATCGTCGAGGGGGAGCCATTCGTGCGCCCACTGTGGTTGGCCGAGCATTTTTGCCGCGGCCGGGTTGGGCCGGAACATGGCGTTCTCTCCGTCAAGCGAGAGTACGCCGGTGGGAACTGTGGCGAGGAGGGTTGCGAGCTCCTGATTGGAGGCCAGAATCTCGACCTCGGTGGCACGGACCCGGCGAACCATTGCGTTGAAGGAGTCAACCAGCACCGCCATCTCGTCGGACGCGGGAACGTCAACCTCCTCGAGGGCGTCGCCCTCCGCCACACGGCGTGTGGCGCCGGCCACCGCCAGTAACGGCTCGGTAAAGCGACGCGAAAGGTAGAGTCCAATCCAAACAGTGGCAAACAGGAGAAGGAGGGTGATGGCCAGAAACACGAGGATGGTGGTGGCTGTGATGGTTCCCTGGGTCCTCTTCAGTTCCTGAAACGAAGCGTCCGCCGCAATGGCGTTTTCCAGGTGGAAGAGGAGCTCGCGAGGCAACATGTTCCCCACGACCACACGCCCTTCGTGACCGACCGGGCTCCACGCTCGGATGAGAAGACCTCCCCGCCAACGTTCCGACCGCACGTCGGACGACGGCAGCTCATCCCACCGCAGCGGTGGCAGCGAAGCTGGAATACGACGAGGGTCAGCCACAGCCTCTTGGAGATCGACGCCGTCGTATAGAGCGACCATGTCGACCCCAAGGAGATGCCGGAGTCGGGTAAGGTCCGACCGGTTCCGGCCGCTTCTGATTTCTTCCGACGCAACGACTGCTTGGCGTTGAAGGCGTTCCTCCACCAACTCCCGAATCTGCACGGTGACCTGGGCGCCGCCGCGAAGAATGGTTTCGACCGGCGCGGAGAACCAGCGATCGATGGAGCCCTGGAGCAGATTGGTGGCGATGAGAAAGATCAGAATCACCGGAACAAAGGTCAGACCGACATATGTCAGCACCAGATTGGTGCGGAAGCGACTCCCGAGAACGCCACGCCGGCGCTCGACAGCGAGGTGGACCAAATTGCGGACAAGGATGAAGCCGAGGATGAGGATGAGAGAAATATCGAGGTACCACAGGACAAACAGGAGAACACGGTTGGTGAGCTCTTCGGGGGATGAATCTTTGGCGCGTTGGAGGAGATAAAAGGCGCCGACCGAGAGCACCATGAGAAAAACAAAGAGCGCGACCAGAAAACGGTTCTCTCTATGGTATCGGCCCCACGCCTCGCTCAGTCGGCTCACCGGGTGATCTCCCATCCACCGCCACAGGCCGAGTTCATCTGTCGTCCGGGGATGCCTCGAGCTGCACCTCGACCCAATCCGTGCCTTCGGTCGAAGGGAAGACCAACCAGGTGGTGCCGCTGGAAAAGACAGCTCGAGCGCGGACCCGCAAGTACGCGTCCCGCCGCGCACGCGGAATCGGCACTTCCACCGCTGGCGGAGCCATGAGCCAGCGGCGGGCGGCTTCGGCCGTGTCCACCTCCCTACTGATAGTGGTCGTACCGTTGACGATGACCTGGCAGAGGTAGCGTCCCGTCACAGCGTCGAAGGTCGCGCTTGCCTTTGCGACCCCTTTCCAAATCTTGCGGTCGGGAAAATATCGGCGGCGACCATAGACGCGAAATGTGTAGTCGATTTCAGTGGCGAGTCCTGAACCCAGGGTGCTTTCTACCGATGCCGGCAGCTCCCCGGCGACTTTGAATTGGATAACCAGAGCCTCGGCGCCCCGGTCCACCTCGAGGGAGAGTGGTTGGCCGGCGAAGGCCGTTATCAGCAGGAGCACGCACGCAATTCCCGACATCCTGCGGCAATTCTACCGCGGATTCGCCGGAGCGACCGGCCAAACCCCAGCCTGGCTGAGTTTCCTGACATGAGTCGCGAATGGTACAGTGTGTCGATTCGAGTGGAACGGAGGAATCGCAATGACCGCAACTATTCCCGGGTGGTCTCCGGAGGTCGAGCGCGGATTCAAGGAGATTCTCTTCCGGTTCCTGGAGGAGATCCAGTGCACCAGGGCTGCACTGTACCTGTACGGACCCGAGGATCTCTTCCTGATGGCGACTCAGTATGGCTTCGGTCGTCGAGACGTCCTCGCGATCGAGCACGGACCGAACCACGCCATGGTGAAAAAGCTGCACGAGCTCAACGGTGTTCCGGCGGCCTTCAATCGGAAGGACGATCTGGGTTCGCTGACCGAGTACCTCAAGAGCGCTGATAATTCCAAGCTACTCCTGGTTCCGCTCATAGCTGGCGACGAGATCATCGGTTTCATCGACGCTCGTGACAAGGGACGAAAGCGGACGTTCGAGCGGATGGACGTGAACCAGTCGAAGAAAATCGCCGCTGCCATGGTCGAGTATGCAAAGCGCATCGGTTTTGTCGGTCCGGTCGACAAGATTGACATTCCCGAACGGCCGAGACAATCACCACTACAGCCGGCGGCGAAGCCATCGCGAGGATCGGCGAGAGCGCCGATGCTCGACGAACAGGGTCTTGAAACGGTCCACGACGCCGCCCTCGATTGTGTCCTCGAGCAGCAGGTCATCGCCGTGGCCATTACCCTTGTCACGCCCGATGGGGCCGCGACCGTGATCAACGTTCGTGAGGGTGGGGCGGAGGTCGATCGCGAGGCGCTCCTCAGTCATCAGGCGTCCGCCCTGGCAGAGGCCGGTATTCTCCCGCCGGATAAGGGATCCTGGCGATCGGAGATCCGACGTATACCGACGGCGGCCGCTGCCGCACCGTCCTCGATGATCGCCTCTGCGGTTCTCCTCAACAACTCGGATGCCGGCTGTCTTTCCGCCTCGGTGATTTCGGGCGCCGGCGCGACGGGCGCCCGATCCACCCTGGCGCGTCTGCGTGCTCGCGCCGAGGACGCGCACGCGAGCACGCTTCTTCGCTTTTCCCGCCGAAGCCTCGCTCGCCGTCTGCTGCAACCCGGAACACGCACATTTCCTGATCTCGTGGCCCATTCCGAGGCGGTGTCCCGGCTCGCGTTCTCGATGGCGCAAAAGCTCGATCTCTCGCCGGAGCGTACCGAGGCGGCCGTTCTCGCCGGGATTCTCCACGACGTGGGCATGCGCGAGCTCGACTATGAACGGCTCTACTGCAGCAGCTCGCCGTCGGCAGACGATCGCATCCGATACCAGAAACATCCAAAGATCGGTGCCCAGATTCTCCTTGGCACCGGTCTCGACGAGGTGGTCTCCGCAGTCAGGCATCATCACGAACGGTGGGATGGAACGGGCTATCCCGACCGTTTGGCGCGGGAGGAGATTCCGTTTCTCGCGCGATTAGTGCACGTGGCCGAGGTCTTCGACGTCCTCACTGTGCCGGGCCGTTATCGGCCGACGGTCAGCCCCGGGCGCGCCATGGAGATCATCGACCGCGGCAAGAGGCACCAGTTCGACCCGGAAATGGTGGAGGTCCTCGCCAGGGTGGTGCAATGACTGAGGGGCGCCGGTTCCTGGCAACCAACCGCAAAGCACGGCACACCTACCACCTTCTCGAGCGGGAGACGGCGGGAATCGAGCTCCTCGGTACCGAGGTCAAGGCGATCCGTGCTGGGAAGATCAACATCAAAGAGGGCTATGTCGCCTTTGCGGGCGGCGAGGCGTTTCTGGTGGGATGTCACATCGGCGCGTATGATAGCGCCGGTTACGCCGGTCACGATCCTCTCCGCCGCCGTCGCCTGCTCCTCCACAAGAGGGACATCGAGCGTCTGGCGAGCAAGGTCAAGGAGCAGGGCCTCACAGTCGTTCCACTGGCGGTATTCATCGACGGCAACTGGATCAAGGTGGAGATTGCCCTGGCGCGCGGAAAACAACTGCACGACAAGCGCGAGACCCTACGCAGCCGCACCCTCGATCGCGAAGTAGAACAGGCGTTGAAGGAACGAGGCGCCGGTTGACATTGGTGTAATTCCAGCATAAATTTGCGATCTCGAGGAGCTGAAATATTGAGTCGTCACCCGCTCCCGGGAATAGCCTGCATTTCTCACCGCGTTTTTTGATTCGGACAGGGAGACACAGACCGATGCAAGACGAGATCGTCATTCGCGGCGCGCGCGAGCACAACTTGGCCAATATCGACGTTGTCATTCCGCGCAACCGGATGGTCGTCATCACTGGAGTCTCCGGTTCTGGCAAGTCGTCGTTGGCCTTCGACACGCTCTTTGCCGAAGGCCAGCGGCGCTATGTGGAATCGCTGTCGGCCTACGCTCGTCAGTTCCTCGATCAGATGGAAAAGCCGGATGTCGACACCATCGAGGGGCTTTCCCCCGCCATTTCCATCGAGCAGAAGACGACCTCGCGAAACCCACGATCGACCGTCGGTACGGTGACTGAGATCCACGATTATCTCCGTCTGCTGTGGGCGTCGATCGGCACGCCGGAATGCCCGGACTGTTTGATCCCGATCCTGCCGCAAAGCGTCGGGCAGATGGTCGACCGCATTCTCGCGCTGCCGAACGGGACTCGATTCATGCTCCTCGCACCGGTTGTCGAGGGTCGCAAGGGAGAACACCGAAAGGTCTTCGCACAGATGGTTCGGGAGGGCTTCGTGAGGGCGCGGGTGGACGGTGAGATCGTCGAGGCGGCCGACCCTCCCAAGCTCGCGGCGAAGCGGAAACATACTGTCGAGGTGGTCGTTGATCGTCTATCGGTACGCAACGGCGTTGCCTCCCGTCTCGCCGCTCCATTGAAACCGCCCTCCGGGTCGGCGGAGATTTGGCCCTGGCGGCAGTTGAGAATGGAGAGACAATCGTCCTCTCGGCGCGTCATGCCTGTCCCCAATGCGGGTTCTCGCTGACCGAGGTGTCTCCACGCTTGTTCTCGTTCAACTCGCCACAAGGCGCCTGTCCCACGTGCTCCGGTCTCGGGTATCTGCGTGAGGTCGATGCCGAGAAGCTGGTGATCGACCCCGAGCGCACCCTTGGCGGCGGCTGTCTGGCGATGGTCGGAAAGGCTCGCAGCTCGTGGTTCCGGCACCAGGTCGAGCAGCTGTCGGTCGCTCTCGGGTTCGACCTCGAGACCCCGTGGCGGCAGCTTCCGGAAGAGATTCGGCGTGTCCTCATGTACGGCACCGACGATGAGCATGAGTTTGTGTGGGAAGGGCGGAAGGGGGCCTACCGCTACCGGGACCGTTTTGAGGGTGCGGTGCCGCGCCTCGAACGCCGTTACGCCGAGACTTCCTCGGAGGACGTACGGCGCGAGCTTGAACGGTACATGTCCTTTGCTCCCTGTGGCGACTGCCACGGTGCCCGCCTCCGCCGGGAGGCGCTGGCGGTGAAGATCGGGGGTCGAAACCTGGTCGATGTTTCGGCCCTCTCCATCGATAGCGCCCTGGAGTGGTTTTCCTCTCTCGAGCTCAGCGCTCGCGACGCCGAGATCGCCGACAAGATCCTACGCGAGGTGCGGGATCGTCTCGGATTCCTGGTATCCGTCGGGCTCGATTACCTGTCCCTCGATCGGATGGCCGGGACTCTGTCCGGCGGAGAGAGCCAACGTATCCGGCTCGCAACCCAGGTCGGTTCGAAGCTGATGGGCGTGCTCTACGTTCTCGACGAGCCCTCGATCGGCCTCCACCAGCGGGACAATCGGCGACTCTTGGACACGCTCAAGGGGATGCGCGATCTGGGCAACACCGTCGTTGTGGTAGAGCACGACGAGGAGACGATTCGCGAGGCGGATTGGGTGATCGACCTCGGTCCCGGCGCCGGCCGCAACGGCGGCAAGGTGGTGGCGAGTGGAACGCCGCAGTCTCTATGTGACGTCGAGGATTCCCTCACCGGCGCCTATCTGTCGGGGAGGCTGTCCATTCCGGTACCGGTTGAACGGTCCGTGGGCAACGGGAATCGCATCATTGTGCGGGGTGCGGCCGAGCACAACCTCAAGAAAATCGATGTCGAGCTGCCGTTGGGGCGGCTGATCGGCATCACCGGAGTTTCCGGCTCCGGCAAGAGCACCCTGATCAACGATATCCTCCTCAAAGGCGTGGCCCGCCAACTCTACGGCACGCTCGCGAGACCCGGGCGGCACGATTCCGTGGAGGGGGTGGAGCTTCTCGACAAAGTGATTGCCATCGATCAGTCGCCCATCGGGCGAACCCCGCGCTCCAACCCGGCTACCTACACCAAGGTCTTTGATCCTATTCGATCGCTCTTTGCCGCCACCACCGACGCCCGCGCCCGCGGTTACAAGCCGGGCCGCTTCTCCTTCAACGTCCGCGGAGGCCGTTGCGAGGCGTGTCAGGGTGCGGGCCGGCTGCGGATCGAGATGCACTTTCTCCCCGATGTCTTCGTCACCTGTGATCAGTGCGGCGGGAAACGTTATAACCGCGAAACCCTCGAAGTCCACTTCAAAGGCCTCAACATCGCCGAGGTCCTCGATCTCACGGTCAACCAGGCGCGCGAGATCTTCGCCTCGGTGCCCAAGATCACTCGCGTGCTCGACACCCTGGTTTCGGTCGGTCTTGGCTACCTCCATCTCGGACAGCCGGCGACCACGTTGTCCGGCGGCGAGGCGCAGCGGATCAAGCTCTCGCGTGAGCTGGCCAAGCGGGCCACCGGCAGGACCCTCTACCTGCTCGACGAGCCGACCACCGGGCTGCATTTCCACGACGTCCGCAAGCTCCTCGCGGTGCTCCACGCACTGGTCGATCGCGGTAACACGGTCATCGTGATTGAGCACAATCTCGATGTCATCAAGACCGCCGACTGGATCATCGATCTCGGTCCCGAGGGTGGCGATGGTGGAGGCGAGGTGGTGGTCGCCGGCACCCCCGACGATGTCGCACGCTGCAAGGCCTCCTACACCGGCCAGTTCCTGAAG
>PVMK01113913.1_pt1 | contig 10994 bp, 13 predicted proteins | sample 1853481 | NCBI WGS metagenome assembly PVMK01 (sample SAMN08533507, study PRJNA380276) | Marine sediment metagenome, whole genome shotgun sequencing project. | reverse complement strand
CACTAAAGATGGGACAAGAAATAGACGTAATTTTTACATATGATTTTCGCAATGATAAAATTTTTGATGGGTATGTTTACTATAATATTGCTGAAGATGGCAAACTAATCAGTCAATCTCAAAACTTTACAATCTCTGAGATACCAAAAACTTTCAAATTCTCGTATACTCCACAATCTGTAGGAATCTTCCCATTTACAAAAGGCTCAATATCTCATGATGGTATTTGGGGTGGAGAACAAGGTCAATCAATTACAGTTTTGGAGAAATTCAGCAAGGCCATGAAATTTAACGGACAATGCAAAAAACCATTTCCTGAATTTGCTTTGGTTGTAAAACCTGATTTTTCAACAGGTGTATGTGTTAAAATGGATACTAAACAAATTTTGAAGGAAAGAGGTTGGCATTAAGCAGATGTGAAATAAAATGAAGACTAGGTTAATTGTATCAATAATAATTGGAGTGATAATAATATCTAGCACTTTTGGATATCTTCTTTATCAAAATAGTCTTTGTAATTCATCATCAGGATATCAACATAATCCACGAATGAATGGTGTTTGGGATTGTTTGCAATTCTTATCTGATCAAGAATCTAATGCTGCTAAAATTTCAGGTAATTTTTCATTGACTGTGAGCAATCAAAGTTTTGATATCGATCCGGTGGATATTCTTGTAAAGATAGATGAAATTACTATAATTGATGATGAATTTCTAGTAAAACAACAACACAATTACCATCATTTTGAATTTCTCTTAAAACCTGGAACACATACGATTTACGCAGAAACAATCAAAGGAAAATACCAATTAAATAAAGAATTCACAATTGAGACAGAATTGTGGGCCTTACTTGATTTTCAATACTACGAAGGTGATGAAACATTACCAGAACTTCGTTTAAAAATATCTGAAACTGAGATTGGTTTTCTGTAATTCATAATCTTGTATAGGATCATTAATTATTTTTTGAGAAAGTTTGATAGTTTTTACAAAAATTAGCTGACAAAACACTTTACATCAATTATTTGGGATTGATGACATTTAGTGTCATTGTACTAACAACTCGTGATAATTTGCGTATTGATGACACTGCTTTTTCAAATTCATCTTGATCTTCTGTATGAACTTCAGCTATTACATCATATGCGCCAAAAGTAAGATATGCGTTATCGACAATAGACATTTGTTTTAGTTCATCCACAATGTACTCTTCTGCCCCTAGATCACAATTTAATAAAATGAAGCCTATATGCATTGCTTTATCTTAATTTTATTAGAAGTAACAGGTCTTTAAGTTTTACATTAGTATCTACTACGTCCACCGTATCGGCTTTTCCCTCCACGGTCATCGTATCTTTTTTTGTCCCTTCCTCTATCATCTGATCCTCCTCTACTTGATCTTCCATATCCTCCAGAACGAGAACCTCGAGAATAACTAGACCCACCGTATCTTCTAGATGGTATTTGTCTTTTTAGTGGGTCGGGAATTTTAATCTCTATTCCCATTTCTTTGTTCAAATCTTTCAAATCAGCTTTAATTTGACGTTTAATTATACTCCAATCACCTACAGAAGAATACGAAACAAATGTTATTGCTCTTCCCTTTGCTCCTGCCCGTGCGGTTCTACCTATTCTGTGAAAATAAACCATGTCTTGATTTGGCACATCATAATTAATTACAAGCTCTACTCTTGGGAACGTCAATTCCTCTTGATGCAACATCTGTTGCAACAAGAATATCTGCTTTACCTGCTCTGAATTTTCGCCATTGCTTGCTCTCGTCGATGTTGAGACATATCCCCCTCTATGGCAACTGCATCATATTTTTCCTGATGCAGATATTTTGCTACATCCCTAGTTCTGTATTTTGTGGAGCAAAATACTATAACTTGACCCTTTACTGGTTTTATAAAATCAATCAAATAATCAAATTTATCTCTGTCCTTAATTACAAGATATGCTTGCTCTATATCTTCTAAACTAAGGTCGTCTGCATCCAAAAGGAATTGTTTTGGATTTGTTAGATATTCTTCTGCTAGTCTAAGAATTTCAGTTGGCATTGTTGCAGAAAACAAGGACATGGTCCTCTCTTCAGGAGCCAAATCAAGGATAAACTGAATATCATCAATGAATCCCATATCCAGCATCGTATCGGCTTCATCTAAGACGATATGTTGAATGTCCCTTAATTCAATTGTTCCACGTTTAAGATGATCAATTAGTCTACCAGGAGTTGCAACGATAATCTCCACTCCTCTTTCAAGGGCATCTAGCTGAATTCCCATTCCTTGACCTCCATAAACTGTGGCTGTCTTTATTCCAGTATACTTTGGCAAATTTCTTTATTTCTCCAGATATCTGCATTGCAAGTTCCCTTGTTGGTGCAATTACCATTCCCTTGAATTCCTTTCTTTGGAGTAATTTGTTGTAACATTGCTAATGCAAATGCAGCTGTCTTACCTGATCCAGTATGTGCTTGTCCAATAACATCACGCTTTGTAAGCAAAACAGGAATACATGCTTCTTGAATTGGGAAAAACTTCTTCAAATTTTAGCTCCTCTAGAGCCTTTAGAATTTCATCTTTAAGTCCCAGTTCTTTAAATTTTGTCATTTTTTTTCTTCTCTTAAGCAACGACGAAAAAGCTCATTGCCCTAGCCGTCATTATTCCGATATTTGAAAAACCCAAGTTTAGGTCTAATAAACGCTTGTTATTTTTTACGTATCTAATTGAGCATCAATTATTCTTTGGAATGACTCAAATGGCTGAGCTCCGTTTATTTTTACAAATCCTATTTTATCATTTCCAATAAAGAAACCTGGGGTTCCAGTAATATCATAATCTCTTCCATCCCTCAAGTCCCCTTGAACTTCTTCTAGATATTTTCCAGAACCAAGACAAGAATCAAATTGTTGTTGTTCCAAACCAACATCTGTTGCATATTGACTGAATGATCAACTTACCGTATTACTGCCTAATCCACTCCAACTACCCTGTTTTTCAAATAATGTGGCATGATATTCTCTGTACTTTCCTTGTTCGTTAGCACATTCTGCAGCAACAGCTGCTGGTAGTGCATTTGGATGGATACTTTGAATGGGAAAGTCTCTGTAATCTAGATTCGCTTTGCCTGGGTCTATGTATTCTTCAAGAAGTAGTGGAAGTGTTTGTACGTGAAGTCTTGCACAAAACGGACATTGGAAATCAGAAAACTCTACAATTGTAATTGGAGCGAATACAATGACATTGTTCTCTCCTCAGGAGTCAAATCAAGAATAAACTGAATATCATCAATGAATCCCATATCAAGCATTGTATCTGCTTCATCTAGCACAACATGTTCTACGTCTTTTAATTCAATTGAACCACGTTTGAGATGATCAATTAATCTACCTGGAGTTGCTACAATAATTTCTACTCCTCTATCTAAAGCATCTAGTTGAATTCCCATTCCTTGACCACCATACACTGTGGCGGTCTTTATTCCAGTATATTTTGCAAATTTCTTTATTTCACCTGATATCTGCATTGCAAGCTCTCTTGTTGGAGCAATTACCATTCCCTGAATTCCTTTCTTTGGAGTAATTTGTTGTAACATTGCTAATGCAAATGCTGCTGTTTTACCTGATCCAGTATGTGCTTGTCCAATAACATCACGCTTTGTAAGCAAAACAGGAATACATGCTTCTTGTATTGGGAAAACTTCTTCAAAACCTTGCTCGTCTACAGCTTTTAAAATCTCATCACTGAGTCCTAATTCTTTAAATTTTGTCATTCTTTTTTCTTCTCTTAAGCAACGACGAAAAAGCTCATTGCCCACTCGTCATTATTCCGATATTGCCCGAGGCCAGTTTAGGTCTAATAAACGCTTGTTATTTTTTACGTATCTAATTGAGCATCAATTATTCTTTGGAATGACTCAAATGGCTGAGCTCCGTTTATTTTTACAAATCCTATTTTATCATTTCCAATAAAGAAACCTGGGGTTCCAGTAATATCATAATCTCTTCCATCCCTCAAGTCCCCTTGAACTTCTTCTAGATATTTTCCAGAACCAAGACAAGAATCAAATTGTTGTTGTTCCAAACCAACATCTGTTGCATATTGACTGAATGTTGAAATTGCTGTATCACTATCTAATCTATTCCAACTATTTTGTTTTTCAAATAATGTGTCGTGATATTCCCAGTACTTTCCTTGTTCGTTAGCACATTCTGCAGCAACAGCTGCTGGTAGTGCATTGGGATGGATACTTTGAATGGGAAAGTCTCTGTAAACCAGATTCACTTTGCCTGTATCTATGTATTCTTCAAGAAGTAACGGAAGTGTTTGTACGTGGAATCTAGCACAAAATGGACATTGGAAATCAGAAAACTCCACAATTGTAATTGGAGCATTGGGATCTCCTCTAAGGGGATCATCATCTAAGGAAATCTTTACTGGCTGGGAGGGCTGTGATGGTGCTTGTTGTGATGATGCTTGCTGCGCAGTAATTTTTGATTCTAATTTTGAAAGGGCATCCTCTAAATCTGACTTTGTTATTGCATCTGAATCTAAATTTGAAAAGTAAGTTCCTGCAAAAAATGCAGCGATTGCTACTACCGCTATTAGTGCAACCATCATTCCTGTTGATACTGATTTTTTATTTGGTATATTGTTAGTTGATATTTCTTGAATATCAGACACGGTGTCATTTTCACTTTTTTCCTCAGGAAATTCCTTCTCAACCGATATTTCTTGAATATCAGACACGTTATCATTTTCAATCTTTTCCTCAGGAAATTCCTTCTCAGCCGATCTATTGTTCTCAGAACTCATCTTATTTTGATGGTTTTTGGTGTATACTTATTTCTATTGCTAATTTTTATTTCACTTCCAAAATTATTTGAGTCAAAAATTAGCCTCACAAAATGCATTCTTTAAAAATTTTTAGATTAAAAATAATTTTTGTACTATGAATTTATTACAATTCATGCACAAAAATCTATAATAATTTTTTCTATTAAATTGAAATTTTGATAGCGGGGATTTGTCATGTGTTCATTATGAACAAAATGTTATTCATTTAACATTAACCTCTTAGAAATTTTACCTTGTCAAATAGAATTAAAAAAATTCAAAGAATGATTGCAAAACGAGAGTTTTCTCCAGGTATCGTAATAATGATGTTGGTAGCTGTAGCTGCTTTAGGAGGAGGAGCTAATTTTATTTTATCTCAAGGATATTTGAATTCTGTACAGGCAAGTAACCTGTCAGGGATTGAAACAATATTATTTTTAGGATATGATGCTACTGATAATGACTCTATAATTTATCATGATGGTTTGATCTCAAACTCTCAAGCTTATTGGCATGGAAACAAATCCCAAGATGGAATTAAAACAGGAGAACGAATTGGTGTTTATGTTCAAAACAACAGTGCAGAAATCATTGTATTAAAGGAGGTCCGATTGGGTAAAACCATTTACTCTTTTCAAGATATGAGACCAAATTATCAAATGACTCCTTATTCAATGGATACTCCACTAAATCATAAGGAATACACAATTGTCATTAATGGCAATCAAAATGCCCCTGCCGATACTATTGAAGGAAAAATACCCAAACTTGAACCAGGACAAAAAGCCACAATAGTTTTGGAGATAGATCAAAATATCCAAATAGATAGAGATATGCACTTTGAGATTGTCACCAAAAAAGGTGGAGTATTTGTTTACACCATTATTTCTGGTCAAGAACGTGGCTAAGTTTGAAAATTGAAAATCATTAAATGAAATAATGAACTATCTAAATAAAATAAAGCCAATGATGGGATCTGAACCCACGACCTTTCGATTACAAGTCGAATGCTCTAGCCAGACTGAGCTACATTGGCACGAAATAAAATAAAAAAATTGATGGTTTAAAATGTTACCCGGAGCTCTATTTTTGGAATATATTGAATTTTTCTAGATTTTAGATTTCCTCTCTTGCCTGTCAGTCAATTTATAATATTGACTAATGCTGAAAAATTTGTAAATGAAATACATCAATCCTTTGCGACTAAAAGTTCTAATGATGATGTTCTTTGGTACGGGGATTCTTGGAATAGTAATTGGATTGACTGTCGCACCTAGTCTTTCTTCAGATTCTTCATTAATGATTACCTTTATGGGCGTAATTAATTTGTCATTGGGTGCGTTTTTTGGATGGGTTTTCCTTACTCAACAGCCAACCGCACAAGATCCAAGAAAGAGAAAACATAAAAAATAAAATTATATTTGAATTTCTAAATTAAAAGTAATTTTTTATTTCTAAAATTTAGAAACACTTGATAATTTGAGTTTGAAAACTGATTAAAAATAATTTTAAAGCATTTATGATTAATTAAAATTTAGACCTATATTTCAAAGTATAAATAATAACTTGGGGCACCAAGGAAAGAATTGCTAGATTTAGTTGCCAAAAAATTATTTCTTACAAAAGGAAAAGGAGTTCATGAAGATCGTCTTACCAGTTTTGAATTTGCTCTAAGAGATGCAGGCATTGCAGGAACTAATCTTGTTTTAATATCTAGTATTTTCCCCCCACATGCAAAGTTGGTATCTCGAAATGAAGGGTTGAAGCAAATAAAACCTGGGCAGATTCTATTTACCATTTATTCCAAAAATCAAACAAACGAACCACATAGATTGTGTTCTGCCTCTGTAGGTATAGCAAGACCAAAGGATCCCAATAGATATGGTTATCTTTCTGAATACGAGTCTTTTGGACAAAATCAAAACCAAACAGGAGATTACGCTGAAGATATTGCTGCTCAAATGTTAGCATCATCTCTTGGAATTCCATTTGATATTGATAAGAGCTGGGATGAAAAAAGACAACAATGGACAATATCAGGTCAAATTTACAAAACACAAAACATTACACAAAGCACCAAAGGAGACAAAGATGGCAAGTGGACTACTGTCTTTGCAGCAGCAGTGTTATTACTCTAATTATTTTTTATACCCTTTAAGGAAAAATACAGCTGCGCCAACACCACCAATAATTATTATTACTAAAATTACAATAGATTCATCTATAGTGGTTTCTGCAGAACTAACTGACTCATCTCCTTCTAGTGAAAAAATTAAATCATTTTCATAGATTGATATTTCTTGACCAAAAATGTATTTTCCTTGAATTCTTTCTCCCTCTTCAGGATCAAAAATCCATCCTTTTTTGTTAATTTCAGTTGGAATTTTTTCTCCATCTATAATTTGTGTGGGGATTACATTTCCTCTAACATTTGATATGCCAGTGGGTTCATCTGATAGTATAACAATCTGAAATATTGAATTTAAAGGGTAAAATCCTGTTGAAAAGTATTCTGATCGTTTCAATTCATCAGTTCCCAAAAATTCTAGAGGTGTTATTTTGGTAAGATCTGTTGCTGCCTGAGGATAGTCTACAGATAATTTCAATTGGAGCAATGAGTTGTTGTTAAAAGGAATAATAGAAAATGTTACTTTTGCATTATTTTCAGAAGATAGATTCTTTGCAGTTTCGTAAAACCCACCTGAATCTCTGATGACTTTAGGAATTAAAATTGCTGAAATTTTCTCATACATCGAATTCGTATCTTCCATGGGCATAGTGTAAACTGCAGACACTATTCCTTTTCCTGAAACTGCACCTGATGTTTCCAAAATCCTGTTGATTTCATCATCGCTATGAACAAAAACAGAATGAAATTGGGCATTTGTATCAAAGGTTTGATTAATCTCATCAATGAACAATTCGCCTATGGCTTTTGTGGAATCTTGAATTTCTATAATTCCCTTGTCTGAAAGGTCTCTTTTTACATTAATAATGATACACGATTCATCGACCACCCCAAGGATGCATTGCTGTTGATTTGTTATAATTATTGAAGTTATTCTCTCATTTTGTCTAATCTTTTTTTCAAGATCTGGTGAAATCTTCATTTCCTGAATACTTGTAGTCTGCAAGGTAATTGAAGCCGTAACATCTTGTGATCTACTTTTATCAACTATCACTCGAGCTGTTTCTTGAAATGTTGCTAAACTTGCGTCTTGTGAATATGCATAATTTGTTGTAACTACAAAAATTCCAACTAAAACAAATAATGTAATTATTTTTTGCATAGACTGCTCCTCACGTTAAGAAATTATTAAATTTACTCTTAATTTGTTACTCCAAAACCTTGAGAGTTGAATTTTAGATGAAAACTTTTTGGTAATTTTGCCACAATCTACTATCTTCTAACTAATATGGTCTTTTTAACATTAATTTTGCTAGCCATGGCCTTAATTTCATCTCTTGTGGACTTATTTCAAGATCCTATTTTTTCCCTAATTGCAGTTTTAGGTGCTTTTGCAATTGGATTGCTACAAGGAATAATTTTGGGTAGAGCAATTCTAGTCAGATTCCCTAGACTGCAAAATAATGTCAAAAAGGTTTCAATCTCGTTGTTTATCTTATTTCTTGCAAATGCTCTTTTGAGTGTTCCACGGTTTGCATCACCAGAAAAAATTGATTTCTCATCAATCTCTCAAGCTACAAGTACTGGAGAAGCAGCATCAATAATTTTTCTTATCCTTGGAATCAATACTGGATTTTTAGCAGTATTGGCAATTTCTGTAACAATCATGACATTGGTCTTGCTAAAACTAACTAATATTAGTGGAATCTCAAAGGGGTTTGTTTTCTTTTTTAGCATTCTAATTTTGTTATTTACTGGAATAAGCAGATTCACTGATCTTACTCCTAGCTCATTTGAGGTTTTTCTGTATTTTCTTTATCAACTTGGTCTTACGATAGGAATTTTAGCTGGAACGGTTCGAAAAATAAAACCAAAAAAACAAGATTGGAAGTAACTTATTTTCAAAGGTTTAAATCTGCTGAAAATTGTTTTGATATTGACATCGAATTCAAACCGTTCGGGGAACAAGCTGGCAGTCCATGCGTTGGACTGTCAGCCCCATTAATTTTACTAGTTTAATGATTCTAATTCTTTTACCTGGGTTTTAATGAAATCAAATCCCTCTTGCCAAAACTTTGGTGACCTAATATCCAAGTCATGTTCATCTAACAGGTCTTCAGGTTTTTTCGAACCACCAGCTGAAAGTATGTCGATGTAATCTGAAGCAAATTCCTTTCCTTCTTTCTTGTACCTTTGGAATAACGATAAAGCCAACAAATTTCCAAAAGAATATGCATAGCAGTAAAATGGTGTGTGGTAAAAGTGTGGAATACAACTCCATTCTATGGCAAAATCATCTGATACTGAAATTGAATTTCCAAATTGTTCTTTTAGATTTTTCAAGTATGTTCTTGAAATCTCCTCAACGGTGGCACCTTGACCTATTTGTTGGTGAGCATCTTTTTCAAATATAGTGAAAAATGACTGTCTCATAATTGTAGCATACAAATCATCAATTTTTTCTGATAACATTATCTTTTTTTCATTGTCTGTAATTTTACTTGAAATATTGTCATACAACAGCAATTCTGAAAAAGTAGATGCAGTTTCTGCTAGTGGGAGTGGAGCATCCTGAACGAGGATGGATCTATCTTGTGCTGCCTCACTATGTACTGCATGCCCTAATTCATGGGCTAAGGTGAAAACATCTCTTGATTTTCCTGTAAAATTAATCAAAACAAATGGTGTGATTTTTGGAGTCAGGGTGCTGCAAAATGCCCCATCTCTTTTTCCTGCTCGAACAGAAGAGTCTATGTGCTTTTCATCAAATACTTGCCTCGCAAATTTTTCAAGTTTTGGGCTGAATTTACCTAATGAATCAAAGACAAGTTTTACTGATTTGTCGTATGGATATTTTTTTTCTTTAATGTTAGACGCAGCAGGTGCATATAGATCATATCTTCGCAATTTTTTCATTTTTAACATCTTTGCCTTTTGAATAAAGAATTTTTGAAATACAGATGAGTTTTTTCTACAAACTTGTAATAGGGCTTCTATAGTCTTATCATCAACATCATTTCCAATGTTTCTCATCGAGATAGGGGATTTGTATCCTCGAATATCTACTCCTTCATGTTTCCAGTTAAGTGCAATGTTTTGATAAATTTCTCCTATAACACCTTTGTTTTCATTATATTTTGTAAGCAATGTTTTGTATGCATCTTCTCTTGTTTTTGCACTAGTACTTCTTACAAAATTTGTCAATTCCTCACGTGTTAGAATTTTTGATTTCTTTCCTACTTTCATTTTATACTTGTAAGCGTTTGTGATTTTATCGTACAATTTTACCAATGCAGAGATTCCTGTCACATCAAGTGTATTGATGATTTTTTCTTCAGGTTCACTTAGGGAGTATTTGGCAACTAATCTTTTATGTTTTAGATATTCAGAAAGTTCTCCTGTATCTTTTATCAACCTTTTTGCATTTTTATCATCAATTTGGGTTTTCCACCATAAATCAAAAATAGTATTTGGTTGGAAATATCTGAACCTAGCTTTGACATCATTGTCAAAAGCGATGTTGCTTCATCGGATTGGGTATTGGCAGAATATGATAAGGATGCATATCCGCCAATCAGGCTCATTTTTTCAGAAATATCTTCAAGGTTATGAAGAATACTCATGAATTTTTTTGATGACATTTTCGGATCAAGATTAGTCTTGATCTTTTCAAATTTTTTAGATATTATTTGAATTTCTTTAATCTTTTTTTGAAATTCAGGACTCTTGGAACTTTTGGCAATTTCTGACAAATCCCATTCTCCTAGTTTGTATTCTGCCATCTAGATGCCAGAATTTCTTACTATTAAAAAATGAATGCTATTGAAAATAAAATCAAATCTAGATTGATAAGATCTTGGAATACTAAAGGCGTGGAAAAATTTAATTTGTTAAATTAAGTTTTGGTCTTTTTTATTGATTTTTTTTGTTTCCCTTTTTTTGATAACTCTTTTGATTTTTTAGTATATTTCAAAGAGTTTTTTTCTTTTATTTTATGAAGTTTCTTAGTTTTTTCATCAATTTG
>PVMK01160246.1_pt1 | contig 10996 bp, 18 predicted proteins | sample 1853481 | NCBI WGS metagenome assembly PVMK01 (sample SAMN08533507, study PRJNA380276) | Marine sediment metagenome, whole genome shotgun sequencing project. | reverse complement strand
CTGGCACAGGCGCCAAGCCCTATCCAACCCGGCGGTTTCACGCCGTCACCTACGTTGTACAGGTTTTCTATCGAGGTCTTCTGCGGCATATCATAACCTGGCCAGCTATGATAGCCCGGACATTCACCACGGAAATAGCTTGCAACAAGTATCTCAGCCCGCTTATCAAACCCGGGTATGTTCTCTCTTAAATCCTGTATCATCAGTTCCTTATCCTTCTTTAAATCATAGGGTGGTAGTGAAGAACGCGGTGAGCCTCCAGCCATAAGCAAATGCCTGCCTTCGGGAGCATGCTCCGGGCAGAGTAGTGTCGGGCTGTTCATCACGCTCAGCCTGTGGCCCAATACAAATATCAGGGATGAGCAATCCACCAGGGGCTCATCGCTGGCGATATGCATAGCGATAAACGGAGCCGGCCTCAGGGTGTCCCCTAGCTGTTTCAGATATCCCTGGCCAAAATTTTGGCTCCCTGCCAGCGCCACCGTTTTTTGGGGACCGGTATTGCTGACCACAGCCTTAGCTGTCACCTCAATTACCTCATCACCCCGCTGGATTATCGCCCCTTTTACTGCCCCATCGGCTACCACAATCTGTTTGGCCTGGCATCGAGTCCACACCTTTCCACCCCTGGCCTCGATAGCCTTTGCCAGCGATTCCATCAGGACTAAATTGCCTAAGGGTGCAATCCCAATACCATAGCCCTTTGGCGCCTTAAGGTACTCAAAAAACTTCCCCGCCGGCAATTCGTTATCGTTTACAAAATGAGTCGGGCTGACAAGAGCCCAGAATGTCTTCAGCACCCTCTCGTTCTCAGTATATTGAAGGAGCCACTCCCGCAAGGAAATGCCGTCCCATGGCTCCTGCCATGTTAACCCCCGCTTCAAGGCTCTCATTACGCGCTCCGCCTCGCCTTCGTCCCTGCAAGCCAGGGAAATAAGTGTCCTCAAACCACCCTTTGCAGGCAACTCATGGTCTTTCCCATCCACCCGGTAGCGAATGGGAGGAACAGGGCGAACATCAAGCTTAGCACCCACCGCATCAAATGCCTTCTCCACTACCCCACCCAGCTCTACCTCTATAGCGCCGGTAGTAATCTTATAACCCTTATGCTCTATCGTGGAATACCGGCCACCCACCCGGGGCAACCTTTCCACCACTAAAGTCCTGTATCCACCGGCAACGAGAAATGCCGCCGCAGACAGCCCCCCTATCCCCGAACCGATAACAACCACATCATAACTATCCTGCTTCACCTGTCCCTCCTTTTCCGTTCCCTTTATACGGCCATTCACATCGATACGGTGAAAATTTAACACACGGCGCACTATCAGTCAATCAGGATAGAGTTGATCTCGTTCAGGTTCAGAGGACCGCCTGATGGGTGATAACCCAAACGAATCATCTTATCTCTGCGTTCGACTCTTATAAGGGGTCATCATCCGGCTTGACCTGATGATCCATTAGGCATGCTGAGCCAGTTTCTGGATTGCCAGATCGAGTCGGGCAATGACAGTGGTAAAAGGAGTCCAGAGGGATTTCCCTCTGGCGGGGGATTGGGGGTGTCCCCCAGCTATAATTATTCCCCCCTCTCCTTGAGGAGAGGGGGACAGGGGGTGAGGTGAAGGGAGATAGTGGTACCACCCAAGTCATTGCGGGCGAAGCCCTATGGTGATCGCGACCCCTTCGCTTTCTGTCATTGTGAGTGGAGCCACATTGGCATTGCAGTGTACTGCTTACTCATCACCCTCGACACAGAGCCTGGGATTTATTCGGATTTGCACTTATGGTTGTAAAAGGAGTAGTTGCAAGCATTGACAAACGGGTAGCTACGCGTTAGGATGCATTTGCTCAATACAATGTGACCGGGGAGATAAAAGTCACATACAAAGGTCATCCCCTAACTTAGAATGTGTTCTGAAGTTGGAGCTGAGGGTCGATCCAGGTTCTATCAGGAAGAGGAGTGAATACGAATAAGATCGAGGCCAGCTATGAGACCAGGTTCTAGAAATTCTCTTGCTTAAAGCTCCTGAAGCCAGGCCAAAAAGGCTGCTATTCGTATCAAGTAACAAGATTCACTGTTCCGCTTTCAAAATATTATATAAGGAGGTAAAAAAATGAGTACCAAAGAGGTTAAGGTATATTCCACCCAAACTTGACCGTGGTGCAAGAGGACCAGTATGTTCCTCGATCAGCATAATATCGCCTATCAGGACTTCGATGTCGCTGCAGATAGTGCAGCCCGTGAGGAGATGGTGAAGAAGACGGGCCAGATGGCAGTGCCTGTCATTGAAATCGATGGCGAGTTTATCGTGGGGTTCAACGAAGCGCAGCTAAAAGAAAAATTGGGTCTCTAATTAAGCCGGAATAACATATGCGTGAGCTTATTATTATTGGTGGCGGTCCAGCGGGAATGACGGCAGCGGTTTACGCTGCCAGGAAGCGTATAGATGCCCTGTTCCTCAGTAAGGACATTGGAGGGCAAGGTATGTGGGCAGCAAGTGTAGAGAACTATATGGGCTATCAATATATTGAAGGCTTTGAGCTAATGCAGAAGTTCGAGGAGCAGGTGAAGCAGTTTCCGCTGGAGCAGAAGATTGGTGAGGAAGTAGTTGCTTTGTCCCGGCTGGACACTGGATTTGAGGTCAAGACAGCTAATGGCGAAAGCTATCAGGCAAAGGCCGTGATCGTAGCCACCGGAAAGCGCCCGCGCCCGCTCAATGTACCTGGAGAGGAGCATCTTATCGGAAGAGGGGTGACCTATTGCGCTGTTTGCGATGGCCCGCTCTTTACCGGGCAGAAGGTGGCCATTATCGGCGGGGGTAATTCCGCCCTGGAAGCTGCCTATGACATGGTGAAGATTGCAGAGCACGTCTATCTTATGTCGCTGGCGACATTTACCGGCTCCCAGATACTTATTGACAGAGTTGTGGATTCCCCCAACCTTACCGTGTATATAGAGCACGAGGTAATAGCGATAGAGGGTGAAAGCCGTGTGGAGGCTATAGTCATCAGGGACCTGAAAAGCGACGAGGAAAAGAGGCTCAAGGTTGGTGGCGTTTTTGTCGAGATCGGGCTGTTACCCAACTCCGAGTTAACCGGTAGAATAACCAGGCTCAATGATCTCGGTGAGATTGAGATAAATTGTGCCAATGAAACCGGGGTGCCCGGTCTCTTCGCCGCCGGGGATGTGACCAATGTTGTGGAGAAACAGATAGTGGTCGCCGCCGGCGAAGGTGCCAAGGCAACGCTCCAGGCACACAAGTATATCCAGCGATTATAAGGAGGTAGAAATGGGTTTATTTTTTACTGGCAGTGAACTTGTAAATATCGCCGTTGGGATCGAACAGAGCGGAGCCGCTTTTTACGACTCCCTGGCACAATCTGCCAAGGATGAAAAATCCAGGAGTATGTGGAAGTATCTGGCTCTTGAAGAGACAAAGCATATCGAGATCTTCCGGCGTATGCTGGGCTCGTTGTCAGACTATGCACCACCCGAGACCTACACTGAAGAGTATGACCTTTATCTGAGGGCGCTTATCGACTCCGCTGTATTCCGCAATGATGATGATGCCCGCAAAATAGCACAGAAGGTAGGTAGTGCATCCGAAGCTATTTTAATTGCTCTCAGCGCAGAAAAGGACTCTATCCTGTTCTACTTGAACCTGCGTGAGTTGGTTCTCCGTCCACAACGTGAGGCAGTAGACAGGGTAATCGAGGAGGAGAAAAGCTCACGTGAGACAGCTTTCTGACCTGTTGAAGGGCTTCAGTTAGCAATGATAAGGAGACATAGGTGAGGATCCTGGGAATAATGGGAAGCCCGAGGATAAAGGGCAATACCGATCTGTTACTCGATGAAGCGTTGAAGGGAGCCCGGAGCCAGGGGGCATATGTCGAGAAAATCCTCGTAGATGAACTCGAGATAGCTCCCTGCCATGAAGATTACGGTTGCCTTGTGGATGGTAACTGCGTTATCAGGGACGATATGGATAGCATATATCCCAAGCTCCTTGAGGCTGATGTGGTAATCATTGCCTCGCCGATATTTTTCTACGGGTTGACCAGCCAGGTTAAGGCGCTCATTGACCGTTGCCAGGCGCTGTGGGCACGAAAATACATCCTTAAGCAGAACCCGCCCGATACGGGGAGAAAAGGCACCTTTATTGCTGTTGGGGCAACAAAAGGCAAGAAATTGTTTGACGGATCTATATTGACGGTCAAATATTTCTTCCAGGCGATCGGTGTCGAGTATGGCGAAGAGCTTCTTGTCTCAGGCGTGGATAAGCAAGGAGAGATCATGGATCATCCAACCGCTCTCACAGACGCCTTTGAACTGGGCGGTAGGATCGCTCAAAGATAGCGCTCTTTCTGGTGACGGAATAATAAAATATAACAGGGAGGTATAAATATGAAGTCGGTATGTCCCGGTCAAGATTTCAGAAACCTGCGGGTGGAACTCTATAAGTGCCCCAAATGTGGTGCGGAGGAGGAGATCTTCTCCAACGAGACTAAGGCGAAGTGCCACCAGTGTGGCGAGTGGATTTACAAGGAGCAGCTCCCGTCATGTATCGACTGGTGTGCTTCAGCTCGCGAGTGCTTGGGAGAAGAGAGATGGAAGAGTTTGACGGGCTGCGAATAGCAGCAGTTTCTATAGAGGAGGTAACCCCATGAACGAAAAACTGGAAATGGAAATTCAGGATTCACTGGTCGACGGTAAGCTTCCCTGTGCTGTGGCTTTTAGTATAGCGAAGAAGTTGGAAGTTAGCACCAGACAGGTTGGCGACACAGCAAACAAATTAGATATAAAGATTAATAAATGCCAGCTGGGCTGTTTTCCATAATATCTACACCACAATTGAGGCCTGGCTCAGGCTAGTAATTTAAGGAGATCTAAAATGGCAACAAAGATATTGAGGAAAATCGTTAAAATTGACGAGCAGAAGTGCGACGGCTGCGGCACATGCGTACCCTCCTGCGCCGAGGGTGCCATCCAGATTATCGACGGTAAAGCGAAGCTCGTCAGCGAGACTTACTGCGACGGCCTCGGCGCTTGCCTGGGGGAATGTCCCCTGGATGCCATAACTATCGAAGAGAGAGAGGCCGATGTTTTCGACGAGGAAGCGGCCATACAGCACATGAAGCATGAGGGGCATCTCAAGGAGGAGCTCCCCTGCGGTTGTCCCTCGTCTACTGTTACGCAGTTTGAAAGGCAGGATGCAACCGCAACTGCCCCGGCCGATGAGATTTACCAGCAATCAATGCTCGGCCACTGGCCGGTCCAGCTCACCCTCGTACCCCCTACAGCGCCGTTTCTCCAGGGGGCTGACCTGGTGCTGACTGCCGACTGTGTACCCTTCGCCTACGCCAACTTCCACCATGACTTCATAAAGGATCACGCTCTATTGGTGGCCTGTCCAAAGCTGGACGACTTCCAGGCCCACCAATCGAAATTGACGGACATTTTACGCAGTTCGAATGTAAAAAGCCTTACTATAGTATACATGGAGGTACCCTGCTGCGCCGGTCTGGTGCATATGGCCAAGCAGGCCATAGGCGCAAGCGGCAAGGATATTCCCCTAAAGGAAGTAATGGTTGGGATAAGAGGTGACGTACTCTCCTGAAGTTTTACACGATTAAGAAGAATGTAGTGTTGATTCTCATCGGCTGTCTTGCGATTAGTGGCAGAGGAAGAAAATATCTCGGCTGTGCAGTAGTTACATAGGACATTACAGGCCTAAGAAATCAAATGTAACAAGAGGCTATGGAGGCCTCGACAAAGTATATCGGAGGTGTATAATATGGGTGCAGAAAAGGTGGGAGAAAAATACAGGTGCAATGTCTGCGGTAATGAGGTAACGGTGACCAAGGCCGGCGGTGGAACGCTGGTCTGCTGCGGCGAGGATATGGAGAAAATACAATAAGAGACCGCTGAAAAAAGAGGTGCCCCGATGTAATGGGGGCCGGCAGTCTGGGGGTGTCCCCCAGCTTTAAAAAGTCCCCCCAGGATTGGGGGATTAGGGGGTTGATTGAGACTATTTCAGCAGTCTCAATAAATAGAGCAATAGCAGAGCTGACCCAGCCTCCTTTCATTTCTATCGTTATGTATGAGGACTTAACAGCATGTATGACGCAACGAAAAGGATCTCTGTTGTGCATGAGGCTAATTCATTATCGATAATATGGCTGCCCAATAGCGCATCGAGAACGTTATGTCCAACCAATAAGCCGAAGGAGGTGAGTGGAAATGCCGAATATGAGATCTGTCCTCACCAATATGTCAGTTCCAATGCCTATTCACAAAAAGTTGCCTCTTGCGTTCCGAAACAATCTTATTAAGATAAAAAAAAGGCAGAACTGCTGTGGTCATTACGGTGAGCCTGGTTGCTGAGAGATCGCGAAAAAACCTCCTGGTCAAGGAGGAACGGAATAAAACGACTCTAGACGAATACCATAGTGGGGTAGAAATCGATAAAACATAAATGAAAGCAGGCGACGGTAGCACCCGTAGGCCATTTTACCACCAAGCGACAGGCTCGCCTCAGGTAGAAGCGTCCGGTTATGTCCAGCTTTGAGACAAAAGTCGCATCCAAGTTGCAGCGTCTTGGTTAGAATGTGATCTAGATAAGCATAGGTGTCAGTAATGAAGAGAGTATATCTGGATAACGTAGCAACAACCCCGATTCTGCCCCAGGTACTGGAGGCAATGCTTCCTTACCTGAGGGATGCTATGGTAATCCTCAATCCCTCCATGAGTGGGGAGACGCAGCCAGAGAAGCGTTAGATGATGCCCGCAGCAAGGTTGCCGCACTCATTGGCGCCCAGCCGGAGGAGATCATATTCACAGGATCTGGCACCGAGGCCAATAATTTCGCCATCAAGGGGTTGGCTCAGGCCAGGGAGTCCCAGGGAAGCACGTTGTTATCTCAGCCATCGAGCACTTCTCAGTGCTCCACGCGGCAAAGACGCTGGAAAAGTGGGGCTTCGAGGTTACCCATGTACCGGTGGACAAGCATGGGCTGGTCGATCCTGAAGAGGTCGCAAAGAAAGCGTAAGGGAGGATACGGTTCTGGTATCCGTCATGCACGCCAATAGCGAGGTGGGCACCATCCAGCCTATCGCTGAGATAGCTAAGGTGGTAAAAAGGGCTGGAGCCGTGTTCCACACCGATGCCGTAGCCACCGCAGGGATAATACCTGTTGATGTTAAAGAACTGGGTGTTGACGCGCTAAGCCTTGCTCCAAATCAGTTCTATGGGCCCAAGGGTGTTGGTGCTCTATGGCTCAAAAAGGTGTGCGCGTTATCCCCTTCCTCGATGGCGGGGTGCAAGAGGGTGACGGAGGGCCGGAACCGAGAATGTGCCCGCGATCGTCGGGCTGGGAAAAGCCGCCGAACTGGCCGGGGAGGAGCTGGAATCCCGGATGGTACGCCTCTCTGCCACGCGCGACAAGCTGATCGGGGAGCTACCATCACGGATCGAACATACGATCCTCACCGGACATCCTACCGAGCGTCTCCCTGGAAATGCCAGCTTCTGTATCGAGTTTATAGAAGGAGAGTCGATGCTGATGCTGCTAAGTCAACAGGGGATAGCGGTATCCAGCGGTTCGGCTTGCACCTCCAGGGCACTTAAAGCCTCGCATGTGCTCACCGCTATGGGTCTTCCTCCCGAAATCGCACAGGGCTCGCTACTCTTCAGCCTTGGACTGGAGAATACAGAAGATGATATTGACTATGTATTGGCAGAGCTGCCGCCTATAGTTGATCGTCTCCGGCAGATGTCCCCACTATATTCGAAATTTCTCAAAGGTCAGCAAGGAGGGAGTTGAGATGCCTATTTACAGCGATACCGTAATGGACCACTTCACGAACCCCCGCAATGTAGGGGAAATCGAGGATGCCGATGGCATCGGTGAGGAGGGAAACCCCGTCTGCGGGGATATGATGACCTTCTATATCAAAGTGGATAATAACCATCTCAGCGATGTCAAGTTCAAGACCTTCGGCTGTGGCGCTGCCATCGCCGTTTCCAGCATCGTAAGCGAGATGGCAAAGGGTAAGACTATTGAGGAGGCGAGGAAGATCACCCCGGCCCTCGTGGCAAAAGAGCTTGAGGGGCTGCCAAAGAACAAATTTCACTGCTCTAACCTCGGTGCTCAGGCGCTGAATAAGGCCATCGATGACTATCTGAAGAAGCCGGGCAAAGAGGTAAAAAGCGTAAAGAGGAGGAAGGATGAAAAGTAGCGAGAAATCAAAGGAAAACGAGGGGGCGTGCTCCTGCCCCTACTGTGAGGAGGAGATATCTTTGGATTCTCCCCACGTTCTGCCAACCGTGCCACGTTGAGTTGCGGCGCTGCGTGAAGTGCGATATCGTAGTGGAGAAAACGGCTAAGGTCTGTCCCCAATGCGGGCAGAGTTTAGAATAGGATAGATCCTTGAACTGGAGTTCGAACCGTGGTAGATTCTAGCTCACAAATGCGGCCCCATCAAGTCTTGGATTGCATAGGTCTCTATTGCCCAATGCCAATTCTACAAACCAGGCAGGAAATAGATAAACTTGGTATTGGCGAAGTCTTAGAGGTGTGGGCAGACGACCCAGCTGCCGAGGCAGACCTCAAGGCTTGGGCCAAGCACTCAGGGCAGAGAATACTTGAAATAAAAAAAACCGCTGATGGTATTAAATTTCTCATATTGAAAGAGAATTAGGAGGTAGTGATGGCTGACAAGAAGCATATTCTGTATGTTCAAACAAGCGGCATTGATACCCCAAAGCGTCTTTACTCGCCTTTTGTCTTAGGCATGACCGCCAAGGCAATGGATATCGACGCCACCATTTATTTCCTCGCTATGGGAGTAACGGTAGTGAAGAAGGGCGAGGCGGAGAAGATCAGAGAAGGCAGCTTCCCCACCGTGAAGGAGATAATGGATCAGGCAATAGCAGCGGGGGTCAAATTCATGGTCTGTGAACAGAGCACTCAGTTGCTCAACCTCGACAGGGGAGACTTCATCGAACAGGCCGAGATTGTAGGAGCGGCTACTCTTAATGACCTGGCTCTCGATGCCGATGCCACAATGTGGTTCTAGCAAAGCAAAGTGTAGACCTGCACAACCACGTGGTCTTAAGAAATATGCTATTGGGGTTTGAGGAAGAGGCTGGGCAATATAAGGTATATGTATAGAAAACAAAGTAGAAAGGGGAAATCTGTGGAATTTAAAGGAAGCAAGACGGAGCACAATCTGCTGGCGTCATTTGCCGGAGAATCGCAGGCGAGGAATCGGTACACCTACTTTGCATCTGCTGCAAAAAAGGCCGGGTATGAGCAGATCGCAGGGATCTTCCTCGAGACTGCAGACAACGAAAAAGAGCATGCTAAGCTATACTTCAAATTCCTTCAGGGGGGAGATCTGGAAATCACTGCAACCTACCCGGCAGGTATCATAGGTGATACCGCAGCAAACCTGGAAGCTGCAGCAGCCGGGGAGCACCTGGAATGGACCAAACTCTACAAAGAAGCCGCTGAAGTGGCTCGCCAGGAAGGTTTTCAAGAAGTGGCCAAGACATTCAAGGGAATTTCTGAAGTAGAAGAACAGCATGAGATTCGCTATAGAAAGCTGCTCAAGAATTTGAAAGAGAACAGGGTATTCAAGAAAGATGAGGTCGTCAAATGGAAGTGCCGCAACTGCGGATATGTCCATGAGGGGACGGAAGCGCCCAAGCGGTGCCCCACTTGTGACCACCCTCAGAGCTATTTCGAGCTTATGGCGGAGAACTATTAAGAATACCGGAAGGGAATTATATGAACACCAAAGCGCTACATATAATAAGCTACGGTATATACGTGATCAGCTCTAGAAAGGGAGACAGGATCAACGGTCAGATCGCCAACACGGTAGTTCAGGTTTCCTCCGAACCGCCGATCATTTCGGTGTGCATCAATAAGGGAAACCTCACCCACGAGTACATCGAGGACAGTGGGGTTTTCACCGCTTCCATTTTAGCGCAAGATACCCCCTTGAATCTTATTGGACGCTTTGGCTTCAAATCAGGGAGAGATATGGATAAGTTTGATGGCGTTAACTACAAGCTGGGGGCAGACCCAGGCCCCTATCGTTCTGGATAACACCCTGGCCTACATCGAAGCCAAAGTGATTAACAGCGTAGATGTGGGTACACATACTATTTTTATCGGCGATCTTGTGGACGCCGAAGTCATCGGAGAAGGAGAGCCTATGACTTACGCCTACTACCATCTAGTGAAGCGAGGCACCACTCCCAAGACAGCTCCCTCCTACCATAAAGATTAGAGACTGCTGAAAAAGAGGTGCAGGATACTTCCTGCCAGGGGTCTGGGGGTGTCCCCCAGCTTTTAAAGTCCCCCAAGATTGGGGGATATAGGGGGTTGATTGAGAGTATTTAAGCAGTCTTACTAAGTACGGATTAGGTATAGAAAGGAGAATAGATATGGCAGCAGCAAAATATGAATGCGATGTTTGTGGCTATGTTTATGACCCCGAGCTAGGTGATCCCGATGGCAGCATCGCGCCGGGGACACCATTCGAGGAACTGCCTGAAGACTGGCAGTGCCCGGTCTGCGGTGCCGGTAAAGACGAGTTTAAAAAACTCGAATAGTTATTCTATTCTAAGAATGGAGGTAGAAGAAGATGACAGAACAAATATGTCCGGCTTGTGGCTGTGCGGTATCCGGCTCTGGCTACGAGAGTGATGGCAAGACCTATTGCTGTGAGCCATGCGCCAGCAGCAGCTCCTGTGAGTGCGGTTGCTGCCACTCTTGTGAAGATCACGAAGAACATAAATAGGGCAGTATATACTCTCGACAGGATGAGCCTGTGTGTCTGATATTAGAGACTGCTGAAAAAGAGGTGCAGGATACTTCCTGCCGGGGGACTGGGGGTGTCCCCCAGCCTAATAAAAGTCCCCCAAGGTTGGGGGATATAAGGGGTTGATTAAGACTATTTCAGCAATCTCGTTGGTATAAAAACT
>PVMK01141012.1_pt1 | contig 10996 bp, 10 predicted proteins | sample 1853481 | NCBI WGS metagenome assembly PVMK01 (sample SAMN08533507, study PRJNA380276) | Marine sediment metagenome, whole genome shotgun sequencing project. | reverse complement strand
TTTTTACGCTTGACCACATATTGTTTATTGGGGTGAGAGACGACAAATCCCTTTTCATCTACCAGAAAGGCAAACCCGGTGTCGCCCTGGTGCCAGGTCGCAATATTGCTGGAAATAACATCAATGGTCATGGCTGCTGCGATAACCCCCACCTGGCGGTCCCCGCTTTTTATCGGAACTGCCAGCACCAGGGCCGGTTTTTTTGAGGTTTTGCCGATTAGTGTCTGCCAGCTGAGCTTTTTCCCACCTATGACATCTTTGTAATATTGGCGATCCGAGTAGTCCTTTAAAGGTTTGCCGTCATCGCGGGCCACATTCAAACCGTCAGGCCCTACGGTGAATACCAGATACATCCAGGGGTGTTCCTTCTGTATGGCCTTTAATATCGGTTCCTGTTCCGCGCGATTCATGGAGGCAATATCGGGGAGGTTGGCGGCCATGCGTAATACCGACACATTGCTATCTATCCAGGCGTCAACTTGCTCTCCGAGGCCTTTGGCGGTTTGGGCCAATAATTTTTCCGTTTCTATCCGGACCCGTTGGCTGGTTTCCCTGAGAGTAATACCCCAGAACATGGCAAATGGGAGGAGACTGACGATCAGCATAACCACGATGATTTTTCCAAACAACCCAAAACGGATTTTCTGACCGCTTAAAAAGCCCGATGTAACCTGTTCGCTAACGGCAGGTTTCTCCTCGGAAGGAGCGGCAATACGTTCGACGGCGCTTCGCGGTACAGGTTGTGGCTGCGTGACGGCTGGTTCAGGGATATCGGTGGAAATAGAGGGCGCATCAAATTCAGGTGCCGGCGGCGGTTCGGTGATTACTTCCGGACGGGGCCTAGTTACCACCATGAGGTTGTTGCAGGCCTTACATTTGACTCTGGCCATCTCCCCTTTCATTTTGGTTTCATCAACCCGATATCTTTTTCCGCAAGCGTCACAGGATATTTCCATCATGTTTTGGGTTCCTCAATTAATCCGCCCTGAAAAATAGCATATTTAGGGTTTTAAATTGTTCTTTGAAAACAGATTTTAAAGACTAATATGTTTTATCCACACCTGCTACCGTTATTTTTCAGGGCGGAGTAATTAGCCTCTTATTTTATTCAGAATAGCAAGCATAGATTTTTTAAACTGCATTCTATTTTCCTCATCCGGGACTTCCAGGGAAAGATTGGCTATCAATTCCGCGGCTATATTAATTGGAATTTCTGAAGGGGTTAGCTCCATTTCCACAGCCATGTCTTCGATAAGGATTTCGGCCATGGGTCCGATAGCTCTAGATAGATTGATTCTCAGGGTTTCAATGAAAGACTGGTCCAGGACCGGAATGTCCTTCTTTACCGGCCCGATAAGGCCCTGATCAAGAAGCTTGGACAGGGCCTTTTTAAAGGTGGCGTTTCCCATATCCACTTCTTCGGCGATCTGATACAGGCTCTTGTTCTCATCAATGGCAATCAGCAGACGGATCATGTCTGCATCCAATGAGACCTGATCATTATCTTTGCGGATTACCTTGCGATAATATGCATCCGGCCGCCCAGTCCAACCCAAGTCCATCTTTTAACCTATTTATTTTTTTCTATCTCTTCTTTGAGTTTTTTTTCCATTTCAGCAAAAAGATCTTTTTTCTTTTGCTGCTGTTGCGCCTGAAAGGACTCCATCTTTTGGGAGAACATTTTGCGGTTGTCTTGAAACTTTTTGAGTTCATCTTCAAATTTGTTCCCGGTTTCCCCGCGCGGAATATCTTCGATCTTCAGGTGGTCGCGCACAAACAACCGGGTGCCATAGGAGCCTTCGACTGCCTCAATTACCTCTAACTCCTCGAGTTTGCGACAGAGAAAATTCACCTTTTCAATAGAGAATTTGATTGTTGGGCACAATTCGTCTATCGCCGGGGGCCGTGAATTTACATGTTCATAAACACGGATAGCCGCCACCACCAGATGGGCCTGGGAATAGAAGTCATTTTTTTTATCCGGCATAAGCACCCAACCCTAATTACCCGGAAATTCGAAGCACGAATTACGAAATCCGAAACAAATCAGAAATTCGAATGATTTAATGTTCAAAACGGTTTTACCGTAATTTAGTTCTTCCGGCTTCATTAGTTTTGGTCATTTGAATTTTTGGCATTCGATATTGTTTCGAATTTCGGCCAATTTTATAAGATCAGGCGAGTTTCGGATTTAAACCGAATTTTTTAAGCAAAATATGGCGTCTGATTCAACCTGCTGTATAGAGAAGTAATATGGCCTTGTAATCGCCCTCGGTCATTACTTGACATAAAGATAGAAGCAGAGTAACATTTCTTACACATTTGTCAAGATTCTATATTTCGTTACAATTTATGAGATACTTTCTAGTTACAACAATCCAGGGGAGGTCGACATGACTGAAATAGTTGATGTGAAAGCCAGGCAAATTCTTGATTCCAGAGGAAACCCGACCGTTGAGGTCGATGTTTATGTTGCTTGCGGAGCTGTTGGGCGGGCGGCAGTTCCTTCGGGCGCTTCAACCGGAAAGCGCGAAGCTCTCGAACTTAGAGATAAACGCTCAAAGAGCTATGGCGGCAAGGGTGTCACCCGGGCCGTAAAAAATGTTCTTTCCACCATCGCTCCTGCCATAATGGGAACGGATGCCGCCGACCAGGTCGCTCTGGACAACCGTATGATCAAACTGGACGGCACCGCAAACAAAGCAAAACTTGGCGCCAACGCCATCCTCGGGGTTTCCATGGCAGCGGCAAGAGCAGCTGCCATGGCATATGATATGCCGCTTTACCGGTATATAGGAGGGATAAATGCCAGGTATTTGCCGATTCCAATGATGAATATCATCAACGGCGGTGCCCATGCGGCCAACAACCTCGATATTCAGGAATTTATGATCATCCCCTTCGGCGCCAAGTCCATTACCCAGGCGGTGCAAATGGGTGCCGAGACGTTCCACCGGTTGAAAGCCATACTCAAAGATAAAGGGCTTAATACAGCCGTCGGTGATGAAGGGGGATTTGCTCCCGACCTTGAGTCCAATGAAGCTGCCATCAAGTTAATTATAACTGCCATCCAAGAAGCCGGCTACAAGCCCGGGAAGGATATTGGAATCGGGTTGGATGCGGCTGCCAACGAGTTTTATCAAAAAGGGAAATACGTTCTAAAATCGGAAAATAAAAAATTATCGGCCGCCAAAATGATCGACTATTACGGTGAACTCATCAGCCGCTATCCGATTGTTTCCATCGAGGACGGACTTGCGGAACAAGATTGGAAAGGCTGGAAATTAATGACAGACCAGCTTGAAGGCGATATCCAGATTGTGGGAGATGATATTTTTGTCACCAATCCCAAAATATTTAACAAGGGAATCGAGCAGGGCATTGCGAATTCGATTTTGATAAAGCTGAATCAGATCGGGACCGTTACCGAAACCCTCGATGCCATTGAACTGGCAAATCAGGTGGGGTACACCACGGTGATATCCCACCGTTCCGGTGAAACCGAAGACACCTTTATCGCTGATCTAGTGGTCGGGGTAAACGGTGGCCAGATAAAGACAGGCTCCATGTCCCGCAGCGATCGAGTGGCCAAATACAACCAACTCATCCGAATCGAAGAAGAACTGGGCGAAGCGGCCTTGTTTGCGGAGGACATATTTTAGACAACCGTTTGGATGGTTGTGATCGTTGGATGGTTGGGTTGCTGGTTACTAAAAGGTTTAAGGTATAGGGTAGAAGGTTAATGGCTCAAGGCGTAAGGCTCAAGGCAAAAAAAATTACCACGGAAGGACACGGAAAATCACGGAAAAAGAAAATAATTAAAAGCAATTTTTTGTTTCCGCCGCAGGCGGTTTAATGTTTCTGTGTAACTCTGTGATCCGTGGTTAAAAAAAATTAAAACCAGGATATAATCCTTTTAAAGATCCAAAATCGGATGAATCCCAAATCCGAAATCAAGGGCCTCTGTCTTCTGTCATCTGCCCTCTGTCTTCTGTCATCTTACCTCTGATGAGTGATCTATGGCTATTTTTAGAAAGAAAATTCCGGCAATTTGCTTTTTGATTGTCGTTTCGTTTATATTCCTTGGACCTGCCCATGGGTATGTGCTTCAGGGGGCCCATGTGCTTGAATTGATGATTAAACAACTCGGGGAGGCCCAGGGGCTTTTCGTATCCCAGCAACTGATCTTTTATCGTATGGTTGCTGATGTTGATATTGAAAAATCAGAGACTGCGGATGATATTCAACCACTGGTTAATACCGAAACCGAGTTGCCGGCAGAGCAGAATATGGAGATCGATCAAAGTGTCATGGTGGCGAAGACGCTCGAACTTGAAGAAACTTTGAGATTTGTCTTTTCACATGCATTTCGATCGGATGCGAAATCTTACGATTCTGAACGTATTCATGTTGTCTCCGGTGATAGATCGTTAACGATAGTTGACGGAAATATTGTGCCTGCTGAGGTCAATCGATTTGATCTATATAAAGACATTCTACTTTACCGGTCTCGTGAGGAACTTGTTGAAAGGCTTTTGGATCTGGGGGTGGATGTATCGGTATCGAGTCTGGGCAGATTTGAAGGGGAGATCGCATTTGTGGTCGGAGCGGTTTATCCGGACGAGTCGGTTTCTCAAATCTGGTTCGACCGGGAAACCTTTTTGCCCACCCGATGGATAATTCGAGGCAACGGCGGCACCTCTGCCTCCGATATGCTGGAGGTTCGGTATCTTACCTGGTGGAAATCCGGTCAAAGCCGCTATCCGTCCCGCATTGAATTTTATCAGGATGGTATCCTGGTGCGTGTTAACCAGGTAAAAAGTTTTAGGGAAGACAACGGTTTTTCCGAAGCGCTTTTTGACATTGATCATTTAAGGGCAGTCTATCCACTGGTACCCGAGCAACCGCTCATCCCCGGCGAGCCTGAAGAGCCCAGCGAAGTGCAGAAGACGATAGAAGAATTCAGACGCGTATTCGAATAAAAAGCTTTATTATTGACTTAAAAAACGGAAAAGATAAAAAGGTCTTGCGGAAAGAGAGGGCCGATTAAAATTCCCACCCAGACGCCGATAGCGTTATTAATTTTAAGTGATATAGACCCCTTTGGGCATCGCACAAGGGGGTTTTCTCTTTTTTTGGATATGATACTATATAGGGGATTCGCCCCATAAGCGCTAACTTGTTTTGTAAACATTCGCAGGTTGCATTTACGTCGTACAGGATTGTTTTAAAAGATGAACATCGAACATCGAACGTCCAACATCGAATGTTGAATGGGAAAAGATGAAGAAACAGAAATAGTAAACAGATGAAATTAAATTGCGGAGCGAAGCGACATCATTTATTCCATCATTCCATGGTTGATGTAAAAGCGCTAGCCTCAAAAAATATCCTATATTTTCATTAAGTTGTATAAATTCCGAGACGTTAACTTATTTACAGAAATAATTGAGGTAATATTATGGGAGACAAAACCAAATATATATTCGTAACCGGCGGTGTCCTGTCATCTTTGGGAAAAGGGCTTGCCTCGGCTGCTATTGGCGCCCTGCTGGAAAGCAGAGGGCTTACAGTCACCCTTCAAAAACTGGATCCGTATATCAATGTTGATCCGGGCACCATGAACCCTTTTCAGCATGGCGAAGTATTTGTCACCGATGACGGTGCTGAAACAGATCTTGATCTCGGGCACTATGAGCGGTTTACCCATGCCAAATTAGGACAGAAAAATAATTTTACCACCGGTAAAATATATCACTCCGTGATCACAAAAGAGCGCCGGGGAGATTATCTCGGGGGAACGGTCCAGGTAATCCCGCACATCACCGATGAGATAAAAAATAGTATCAAGTTGGCTGCCGACGGAGTTGATATTGTTATTGTTGAGATCGGCGGTACCATTGGAGATATTGAAAGCCTGCCTTTTCTGGAAGCCATACGGCAGTTTAAAGCCGATGTGGGCAAAGACAACATCCTTTATATCCATCTAACCCTGGTGCCCTATATAGGCACTGCCGGGGAGGTCAAAACCAAACCGACCCAACACAGCGTCAAAGAGTTGCGCAGCATTGGAATTCAACCTGATATTCTTTTATGCCGCACCGACCGGTACCTATCCCATGACATTAAAGCGAAAATCAGTCTTTTTTGCAATGTCGGCATTGACGCCGTGATCACCGCCAAAGATGTGGAATGCATTTATGAAGTTCCGCTGGTGTTTCACAAGGAAGGGTTGGACAGCAAGATCGTCGAATTGCTCAAAATATGGACACGGGCCCCCAGGCTCAAGGACTGGTCGGAACTGGTCCAGAAAATCCAAAACGCCACGGAATCCGTAACCATCGCGATTGTCGGAAAGTACGTTGATCTCACCGAATCTTATAAAAGCCTGAACGAAGCCTTATATCATGGCGGCGCTGCCAATGATTGCAAGGTGAATCTTGTGTTTGTGGATTCAGAAAAAATAGAAGAGTCACCGCCAAAGATGTGGAATGCATTTATGAAGTTCCGCTGGTGTTTCACAAGGAAGGGTTGGACAGCAAGATCGTCGAATTGCTCAAAATATGGACACGGGCCCCCAGGCTCAAGGACTGGTCGGAACTGGTCCAGAAAATCCAAAACGCCACGGAATCCGTAACCATCGCGATTGTCGGAAAGTACGTTGATCTCACCGAATCTTATAAAAGCCTGAACGAAGCCTTATATCATGGCGGCGCTGCCAATGATTGCAAGGTGAATCTTGTGTTTGTGGATTCAGAAAAAATAGAAGATGGAACATGCAGTGAAATGCTGGCGGACGCTGTCGGTGTGCTGGTACCCGGTGGGTTCGGCACCCGGGGAATTGAGGGCAAAATATGCGCGGCCAACTATGCCCGGGTAAATAAAATACCCTTTTTGGGCATATGCCTGGGAATGCAGATTGCGGTTGTTGAATTTGCACGCAATGTGGCCGGCCTGGCCCAGGCCAACAGTTCCGAGTTTAATGAGCTCACACCGGATGCGGTCATTTACCTGATGCTGGAATGGTTTGATGAGAAAGCGGGCGCGACCCAGCGACGGGATGAAAACTCCGACAAAGGGGCCACCATGCGCCTGGGGGCTTATCCCTGCCGTTTGACCAAAGATACCTTTGCTTACCAGGCATACGGCGTAGAAGACATTTCCGAGCGTCACCGCCACCGTTACGAATTCAACAATGATTACAAAGAGTTGCTGATTGAAAAGGGGCTGGTGGTCAGCGGCGCCTCGCCGACCGGGGACCTGGTTGAGATTATCGAGATCAAGGACCATCCCTGGTTTTTAGGGTGCCAGTTCCATCCGGAATTCAAATCGCGTCCGATGGATCCGCATCCGCTTTTCAGGGATTTTGTCAAAGCGGCGTTGGCGTATTCTAAATCGCGAGTGAGATAAGGGTCACTTGTCGCTGGTTTTTCGATTTTCGATTTGTGATTTGGGATTTTTAAAAGGATTGTATTCTGATTTTTATTTTATTAACCACGGATTTTTCACAGAATACCACGGAGATTTAAACCGCCTGCGGCGGAAAACAAAAAGAAACTTTTTAATGCTTTTCTTTTTCCGTGCTCTTTCCGTGCTTTTCCGTGGTAAATATTTTTTCCTTAATTCCGCATTCCGCATTCCGAATTCCGAATTCGTTTTACTTTTTCCCGGCCTTAAACTCCTTTTCGATGGCTGCCTCCATGTTCTTCATGCTGCGATTCTTGATCTTTTTACCATTGATAAAAACCGTTGGTGTTCCTCTGACTCCCAGACGGATGCCTTCTTCGTAATCCTGCCGTACCCGTGCCGCTTCAACGGGATTCTTTTTGTTTTCGTCGAACTTGGTCTGATCCAGATTGAGTTGTTTAACGATTTCCTGAATTTTTTGATCGTTGAGGCGGTTGTAATTTTTAAACAGCTCATCGTGAAATTCCCAGAATTTTCCCTGTTGGCCGGCTGCCAGAGCCGCCATTGCTGACGTAAAGGCATATTTATGACTTCGAATGGGAAAATTCTTGAAAACAACTCTCAGTTCGGTCGGGTATTTTTCGAGCAACTGCTCGAGTTCAGGCACAAGCCGTGCGCAGTACGCTCATTGAAAATCGCTGAACACCGCAAGAACGACCGGTGCGTCCATGCGACCTTTCGATGGTGAGCCTGCCACATTGATTTTGCGGATAAAGTCCAGGGTGATAATTTCCACAGTTTGATTTTGTCGACTGGAGGCAAATAGCTGTTCTCCGCTGGGACCGACTCTGATATGATCAACATGGACACCGACCTTGATGGTATCGTCTAATTTACCCTCACGGTCATAAATAAGGACATTGCCGTTGCTGGTAAGGACGAAAATCTTACTTCCGTTAGGGGAAACGGCCACATCGACAGGCGGTTCCCCGGTTTTAAGCGTTTTTTGAATACTCCATTCGACCTTAGCACCCACATGAGATGGAACTGCTAAAAGCATTATAGTTACCAGAACCAGACATGATTTGACATAAGTTGAGTACACTAATAAGCTCCTCCAGTTCGTATTTTGTTCGTTAGCCGTAACTATTCATTTAAGCATAACTCCGACGTTTAGACAACAACTTCTCCGATCGGTAGGGAATCGTTATTTGTTATTTGGTTAATCACTTAAAGGTTGCGGGTTGCGGGTCTTTCGATTTTGGATTTGTGATTTGGGATTTCGGATTGCGGAATTGGGAACGTCTCGGAATTTATACAACCTACTGATAATATAGATGTTTTTTTGGACTTCCGAATTTGTCCCATTATTCCAAATTAAGTTTTTTGGTCCTCTTCAACACTTGGATACCGTCGGTACTGTCCATGACAAGATCGGTGATGACCAGATCAAAATTTTGAATATGTTTGCAGGCAGGATTATACAAATGTGAACACCCGGGTATTAATTAAATGACGAATATCGAATGACTTTGGAATGACTATTGACGAATGTCGAATGAATAATTAAGGAATTCTATCTATTTTAAATTAATGTACAAAGTAATTTCTTTTTTCCTTTTTTCTTTCCGCCTTCCAACTTTATTCCTAGCTGATTCCAAATTTGGCAATCAGCCGTGACAGGTAGGTTCGCTGAATTTTCATTGTTTTGGCTGCCATACTTCGGTTGCCGTCGGTATGTCTGAGGTTTAACAGGATGAACTCTTTTTTAAATGCGTCGATGGCTTCTTTCAATGATAAACCAACCTCCAAACCGGTATATTGCGGACGACTGGCAAATGTCGGAAGATCTTCAGGTAAAATCTGCTTGCCATTGCCCATGACAACCGCCCGCTCCAGGGCATTTTTCATCTCTCTGACATTTCCCGGCCAGTCATACTCGACCATGCGATCCATCGCCGCTTTGGATATCACTAATTCAGATGCGCCGTTTTCCTTTTTAAATATATCTAAAAAGTGCTGGGCCAGATAAACAATATCTTCCCTGCGTTCTCTTAAAGGGGGCATATGAATCTGAATGACGTTGAGGCGATAGTACAAATCTTCACGGAATCTTCCTTCAGCGACATCTTCTTCGATATTGCGGTTGGTCGCCGATATGACACGCACATCGACGGGAATCGATTTATTGCCTCCCACCCGGTAAAAAACGCCCTCCTGCAAAATACGAAGCAGCTTTGACTGCATGCCCGGGCTCATTTCTCCGATTTCATCCAGAAATATGGTGCCCCTGTCAGCCAGTTCAAATTTACCGATTTTGCGGCCGGCCGCACCTGTGAAGGCCCCCTTTTCGTGACCGAATAACTCATCTTCGAGCAGGGTTTCCGTCAGGGCGGCGCAATTGAGAACGACCATGGGTTCATCTTTTCTGGCCCCGGCCCGATGAATTAAACGCGCCAGCAATTCCTTGCCGGTTCCGCTTTCTCCCAGAATAAGGGTGCTGGCCTTTGAATTAGCGACCTTGATGGCATCGGAGATAACCTTGCGCAGGGCCTTGCTCTCGCCCACAATTTCATATTTGTCCTGTAACTCTTGCTTTAGATCTCTAATTTCTTTTTTATCGTGTTCGATTTCACGGGCATTGCCGATGGCCTGGGCGGCCAGATCGGCAAACACGGACAGTATCTTGAGGTCCTCGGTCAAAATCGAGCTGCCATCAGCCTTGTCGATAATTTCAACCACACCGATGATGTCTCCGTTTAATTTCATCGGCACACAGGCGATGGATTGAGTTTTAAAGCCAATGGACTCGCTTATTTCCTTATACCAGCGAGGGTCCTGGGCTACATCGGCTATCAAAAGCGGCTCTCCCGTTTGCGCTACATGGCCGGCAATACCCTGTCCGAGATCGATTTCGAACTGTTTGACATCCGTTCCTTTTTCACCGGTGGCAACCTTAAAGTGGAGTTTTTTGGTCTTCTGATCCAGCAGCAACAAGGAGCTGGCCTTCGCATCCATCATCCGGGTTGCGGATTCGATGATGAGCTCAAGGAGTTGGTCAAGATCTTGGACCGATGAGACCCAGGTGGAAATCTCTTTTAAATGATCGATAGATGCATCGGTAGATGCAGGGATGTTATTCATTTTTATACACCTTATCCGGATAAGCCGGAATTGACTATTGAAAATTGAAGATTGAAGATTGAATATTTGTGGATGTCGCTTCGCTCCGTCATTTTTATGATCGTTTTTTTATAATTGATCCGCCGGCTTCAGGCTCGTAGAGCCTACAGCTCGGTGAGAGGCGGACCTTAAATAGTCAATATTCAGTAATTTGAAGCCGGTATCATTCCGGGAGGCACAACTGGTATACATACTCCAATCCTGCATCCGGTACTCCGGCATTTAAATCCTAAGGAGTTTTATTTTTGAAGAAGTGACAGGGGTCGTGTTTCACTATTGTTGACATGATACAACAATTGGTAGGTGGGTGTGACTGTTTATACAATCTTGTCCAACCGTCACGGCCCATGATCATAAGGAGAGCATCGTCAACGATCAGCCTAACACTGAATAATGCCTAAAAGCA
>PVMK01126470.1_pt1 | contig 10996 bp, 5 predicted proteins | sample 1853481 | NCBI WGS metagenome assembly PVMK01 (sample SAMN08533507, study PRJNA380276) | Marine sediment metagenome, whole genome shotgun sequencing project. | reverse complement strand
CATCGACATCAGAATCGGAATCGGGAGTCGCGTGGGTGAGTGTTAGATTTGGATTCCATCCTTCCCTGTTACGTTGTACCGCATTTTTTACGTGTAGATTTATTTCATCGCCAATTACAACATCTTGTTCAGCCGGCGACATTGCTGCGAATTCCTCCTGAGTAACTGTCTGTGGTTTTTTTGTGTACTCTCGTGGTATACGGATTAAAGTAGTGGTATTATCTGCGAGTTTTAATGGTACGGCTTTGGTATGTTTGGCCCGGATTTTGTAAGTTGCTTTATTTATAACTGGCATTACACCCATCATGCTTAATATGGGTGGTGCTTTTTGTGGTTTACCTTGTGGACCATAGTATCGTTCATTCCATTCATCATCTTCTTCGGCTTTTTTATTATCCAGCGCCTGTTGTGCCGATTGCTCAGCAGCTAATGTTGCTTCCTTTTCCTTCTTTTTCTTAGCCTTTTGTGCTGCTTTCTTTGCTTTCTTCTTTAGATTTTTTGCACGTTTTTTTTCTACTTGTGATTCATCTAAACTTGCCATTGCCGCTTCATCGGCCGCCTTCTTCATTCCTACACTCCTGTCCCTGTTGTCCTCTATTAAGCTTGCCATTTATATATCATTATATAATTATATAGAAGCATCAAGGTTCAAATTTTACTAAAAACTTTACGAAGTAATTTCGTCGTCAGAAGATTCTAAAGCTTCATTGTCTCTCGAAGCATTTTGCACTTCCATTTCTATTTCGCGTTTTATCTGTGCCGCATACATATCATTAAGTTGATCTTCCGACTGTCTTCCACCGTCCGGTTCGCTTGATCACGATATGTATACCAGAACAATAGAGATGATATAATACAAGCAGCAACAATCCCAATAGGAAGCCCAATCGATGAACCATATGAATATAATGAATTAAAAATTATTCATTAGTTTACGCACTATGATTAAAATCGATACTTAATTTATTTCTAGCGTCGTCTTCTTCTTTTTCTTTTAGTTTTTCTACGAGTTTTTCTACGAGTTTTTCTTTTTCTACGAGTTTTTCTTTTTCTTTTTCTACCTTTGGTTTTTTTACGCCTACCACCTCGCATCGATACTATTTTCCCTTCATCCACCTTAAGCATATCTACAAGTGCTTGTTCGACTTGATCTCCGTGATTTGTTAAGTTTCCTTTTTTATCGAATACTTTTGGTCCACTTTTTGGGTTTGTTCTTGTTTCAAACATGCGTGTTGTTTTGGCAATGAGCTTTTTTCTTTGTTTTTTGTTTGGTAGGTGTGTGATCATTTTTGGCTTGTGAAGATTAGAAGAAAACAATTGGTTCATCACCGGAGTTGAACCATCCTTGTTTTGGAAATGATGCCACGGGAGGTCCTTTTTGTATTTTTCGATTATTTTTCTCCCCACTATAGCTCTTCTTGCTACAAGTGGAGCTGTTGCAAAAATATCATTCTCCTTCTGAATACGTTCAGCTTCGTTCAATTGATCGAGGGAGTTGAAATCTACGTTTAAGGTGGGCGAAGTATTGTATGCATCATCATCATTGTATGTAATTTTCATCTCGGGATTCCGTTCTTGAGATTCTTTGATTTTGGTATTTAAAGATTCAAACTCTTTCTTAGGCTCTAGGGGCTGGATCCTGTTGCGTAGGTTTTGTGGTATCATTCCTGACATAGATATTATATATATTCAGTATATATTTATATTTCTAAAACCTTCTTTTCCTAGATCTTCGTTTTCTCTTACCTCCGCCTTTATTCTCTTCATCACTGTCAATCAATGATTCGAAATACCCCAACCTTTTATCTAAATCTTTATATTCTGTTTTTAACGTCTCGACCCATCCTATCTGCCACTCTACTTCTATACCGGTCCATATATAATATATATTGAGGAAATAATACACAATGAATGTTTCGTTGCATATTATTTTTAAGTCTCGCCAGAGTTGAAACATTTAAATCGATACTTAATTTATATGTTTGCTTGTAATTTAGTAAAACGCACAAATGGAAATGGTTCTACTGGACCAACTGGATACACTGGACCAACCGGACGTGTCGGATCTACTGGCTATGCTGGCTACACTGGACATACTGGACCTGCTGGCTCTATTGGCTACACAGGATCTACTGGACCAATAGGTTATACAGGACCATGTTGTACAGGACCTACCGGATCTACCGGACATACTGGCACGACAGGTCCAGTTGGTCCGACAGGTATTGCTGGAGGAGGCGGTGGTGCAGCATTTGATCCATCGTTTAATTATCTTTTTATGGAAAAACCTTGGTCGCCAGCTTATATGACGGGATATACTTTTAATCCACCATCTGATGGAACTGGTATTAGTGATGTATCAGGTACAAATAGAGGAACATTTGATGCTTCGTCGGGTCAATACGATGTAACAGACCAGAGAATAGAACTACACTGGGTTCTACCTCCGCGAGAAGCAGCTGCCTTTAATTTTATATTATCACCTCATCAATTGAACGATGGTAGTGTAAATTTAACTAATACAGGATCCTATAGCGGTATATCGGATTTAAGCTTGAATTACTTACCATATCACGAATCTTTGTATATTGATTATAGAAACCAGCCTGGAGCACAACCTCCCGCAACAACCAATTGGACAACATTGACAACTGCCGACTTAGCTCTTGCGGGGACCACAAAACCCAATCTCTATAATCAAACAATCGGCGCATACTTTGTAGCAGGGACAGGAACGATTACAGGAAACTATGGACCTATTGCTGGACCACCATCATTTCCACAATTTGTATATCAAAATGAAAATAAATTCAATGTAGGAACCAACCAATTTCAGTTTAGAATTTATCTTAAAAATAAATCTACCCAAGTATTACCTTCCCCGGATTATTTTGGAACAGTAAACCCAGAATGGAACTATTTATATATACCGGATACTTCTGGTTCATTTATTGTATTTGGAAGTTTTGGTCCAGCTACTTCACCAAAATTGATAGCTATGAGCAATACTGATTATAGAAGAATAAATGTTACCGGTGCCAATAATAATCCGAATTCTGCAAATCCAGTAGCAGATGCTTCATTAAATATACCTTTTCCATCTTTACCTTTATACGGATTACACGTTAATTATGGTTTTGATTTATCAGGAGCACCAGACCCAGGGTCTAAACAAGTACTTCTGCCCCCAGCTCCATATACTACTATACCAACTGTGTCATATGAATCAAATAATTTAACAACTAATACATGGGCTTTTTCTAATTATACAACAATTACTTTAAATAATATAACAAATACAGGCAATAATGTTATCTTTCCGGGATATACATATGATGTATCTGGTTATTTTATGAAGATTAATACTGATTTAAGTCAGAATGTTTATACTGATAACTACTTGCCACCCCCATATCCAAATCTAACAGTTCCTCCTCCTACAAGAAATCAAGTATCTACAACATATACATCCATGTTGGGTGGAGCCGGACAAAATAGTTTTTTTTACTAATACAGATTTGGTTAATGGTCGCCAATCAGGGACAGTAGCCATAGTTACTAGTGCTTATCCTAAAAATTCCAATACAATCATCAATAATATTTATTTCTTTGACCCTACATCACAATACGAACTATATAATGTTTTATATTTATATGAGCTCATCAATAAAAGAAATACCAATGAATCTACTGATTTGGGGACTGATTTGTGTGGAAATGATTTATGCAGATTTATACTATCTACTACATCCACACCAACTACTTTAACTTCGCCTTATCGTATTGGTTTTACAGGTAATGATTCAGCAATTAATCCTACGAATACATTTTTTGAATTGTCAATTTCTGAGAGTAAAGATGCTACACAATATCCTTCCCCACCAGCGACCACTGTAGAAGCATATAGATTACGCGGTTGGTATTTAGGTGTCGATATATCAAATGTTAAAATAAAAGGTATTAATTTGACTAATTATCCTGATATAAGCAATAATGCGTATACCGATTGGTCTATTCAATTGACCCAGGATTTTGTAGGTTCACAATCTAGCACACAATTGACTTATCCTTTAAGAATTGGAAAAGTTCCCATTAACCCTGTATCTATTAATAATTTTGCCACTGTCCAACAAACACCTATATTAACAGCAGATTTCTTTGGAATAAGTAGGCCAGCAAATTCTACTGTTGCAACGTGGCCTGTTAGTGCCATATTATCAGATTTAGATCCTACTTGGAGACCTATACTGAATAACTACTTAATGAATGGAAATTTATTTTATGCTAGCGCAGCAGGTGCTGCTTCAGGGAATTCTATGCCGGGTGGCGATTACGGTCAGCAATGGCCTATTGGACATCCTACATTAGTAAATATGAATAAAAATGTCGATTTATTAAGATCTAATTTACAGAATAATTCCTACTATTATTCAAGAGATAGAGCACATGCACCACAATTCTATATCACAGGGACTTACACCAATAATGTAACATTATTACCATCCACAACCACTGTTACTCCGTTAAATATAAGTTTCAATTCGAAACCTCTATGGTGGGATTATACAACTTTAAACCCTTCACTACCATTTTCTTATACATTACATTCTCCAGGTGTTGGAGAATATCCAGTTAATTATGGTAGTGGTGGATATATCGTTGCATATAATCATGTAAATCCAATAGGTGATCAACAACTAATGTGGTGTAATACTGGAGGATTTACTTCTGGACAATATACAACTGTAGCTGCTAATAATCCGTATATAGATTATACACTATATTATGGTCAGACACTAAATTATTCTTCCAAAAATACTACTGGAATTAGTAAATCTCTTATATATACAGCAAGTAACGATGATTATTATGAAGGTGGTAATAAAACAATTACTGGTACATATAAATGGATACTTTTAAGTAATACCAGAGCCAGCGCCACAAGTTTTGGAAAAATAGTTGTAACTGGTTCTGGTGGTTCCTCTTCTACATTAAAATTAGGAGATGATTATCTACTTTATATTCAAGAAATAGATTCTTATTTTGATCCTGCAAATAATACAGTACCTAGTGGATATGCAGCTGGAAGAAGTGGATGGAAAGCCGTGCAAGGAACCTGGGACCAAGGAGCTACAGTAAATGTTAATAACGCCAATGAAGCAGGTGCATATAGAAGAAATACCAATACTGGGGCAACGGCTATTCATTTTATTAAATTTTATAGTCCAAATGCTAATACCCAAATATTCTATAGAATAGGATTAAAAAATGGGGATAATAGAAAGATATCTAATGTAGTAATCACTTATGGGACTACTTAGTTAAATTTCATATTAATAATATAATTAATATTTATATGTCAGTAATCAATAACGACTATCAAACAAATCTCCTATTTAAACAGTTTACAGGTGTGGCTGCAACACAATTAGATCAGCAATTTAGCAATGAACCTTATCGTGCTATAAAAAATATATTTAGTCGTGATATATTTATAGAAGAAGTTCCACTGGAAGCACCAATTAGCATTTATAATTTAGATAATAGTGGTGTATGGGTTGATTCTATCGGGGCGCTTCCATCAGTAAATAGTTCTAATACCTTTGCACAGGTATACCCAGATTCTAAATTACAATTTTATAAAAATGTAGAACTTACAGCTGTGCCTGGTTCAAATTCACGTGTTTGGTATAAATTAGATACTAGTAACAATAATATACTACAAGATACAATTAATTTTAAATTTGATGACATAAATTCTACTTATCTAATGCGCATTAAATATAATAATGGAGCGGTTTATGTAAATAATCCAATTAATAGTTATCCTCTATTTTGGGTTCTTGATAATCAAAGTGGTTATCTACAATTTTATTCAACTACCGCCCAGTTAGCAGCTAATGCAAATATACCCACGAATCCGCCAAAAATCTCATTTTTTAAATATGTAGGTAAAAAAGGTCTTTTAAATTTAGATATATCTGGACAACAACAAGTGGTGGACATAAGCAATCTGGATGTTGATGTAAGTAGTATCCAGATTAATCTTAATAATTTGAATCGAATGATATTACCAGATGGCTATGTAGATATTAGTGGCGGTGCTCCTTGGGATCTTTGTGGAAATGAAGTAGTACGAACATACTATCAATATACGCGCAATAATACTTTTATTGGTTATGGGAATTTACCTATTTTAGATAGTAGTGCTGTAAACCATTCATTTGATCCCAGTCATAATAATATACTATATGAGTTAGATGTTTCAGGTAATATTTATATTTCTGGTCATTCGCAATTACAAGACGTCTCCTGCAATAATCTAGATGTATCTGGCAATTTAAATGTACTGGGTCACTCGCAATTACAAGACGTATCATGCAATAATCTAGATGTATCTGGTAATTTAAATGTACTGGGTCACACGCAATTACAAGACGTCTCCTGCAATAATCTAGATGTGTCAGGTATTCTTAATATGAATTGCAATAATATAATCGATGTTAGTAATATTTATTTTTGTAATAATACTGCAATATTGGGAGGCACTTCTGGTATATTAACAATTAGGGGTGATCTAGATATGTCTATGAATCAAATTGTTACTATAGCAGACGCAACAGATAATTCGGGTGTCCCAAGTTGGGGACAAGTTCAAGCTGCTATAGGTGGTGGAGGAGTTTGGTCGCTTGTAGGTAATAATATTTATAATAATAATAGTGGTAATGTAGGTATTGGAACAAGTAATCCTACATCTGCTTTGGATGTTTCAGGACATACACAGTTACAAGATACCTCGTGTAATAATCTAGATATAAATGGTAGAGCATTTTTTTTGGGGGGGACAGCAGCATTACCTTCTCTTACTTTTAAAGCGGATCAAAATACAGGACTTTTTCAAAATGCACCAGACTGTATAGCGGTATCCTGTAGTGGTGAATTAATTATGTCTTTATGCGATAACACCGGAATAAATGTTTATAACGATATTAGCATGAATGCAAACCAAATAACCGATATTGCAGACGCAACAGATAATTCGGGTGTCCCAAGTTGGGGACAAGTTCAAGCTGCTATAGGTGGTGGAGGAGTTTGGTCACTTTCTGGTAATGATATTTATAATAATAATAGTGGTAATGTTGGTATAGGTATAACTACTCCATCTGTAGCATTAGATGTTAGTGGGTCCGCAAATATTTCTCAAAATACAGTAATTGCCGAAAGTAATACTTTGTCCACGATTGATGAAGACAAAAATTTATATGTAAGAAATACCAATTTGGTAGACACATTAAAAATTGGTTTTGAGACTTTTTATGATAAAATATGGAATTTAATGATTATAGCAAATGAAAATGGTATCTATACCAATCCCATCACAGGAATAACCCAAACTCTTAGCATCATAAATCCTGGTAAATCTAATGCTGTCCCAACATTTTCGAGCGCGTGGGGACCTTGCGTTATTCCGATTGCATATCTGGATATTAATCAAAATTATACACCCACTCCATTTGAACCACAAGGTGGTCAAACTTTTCAAACCGCATTTCGCCCTGATATTGCGAATACAACTGCGTATTTTACTATAAAATTTTCTGAACCATATGATGCCCCAAATTCAGCGGCAATTGGAGTTGATTGGAAAGTTGCCACTTTTTATAAACAATACAATGGTTCAATGAAGAGTGGTCTAGGAGCCATTCCAGAACAAACTATAACATTTATGGTCGGCTATATCGATAGCTATCAACTATCCTCACCAAGCGGTGCCAGTGCCGACCGTAGATATCCAAAACCATTCATTAAAATCATTTCTACAAATATAGGGAATCTTAAATGTTTAACTGGGATTACTGTTAAACCAAATCCATTGGACCCATCTAATCCAATTGATCCAGCAGATATAGATGATTTAACACAAAATATGAAATATTATGGATTTACTATAGATACACCAAAAATAGGAGGTATTTGTAGAATTATTGTAGCGGAATCTTGTCCGGGTGTTCCGGCAGATAAAGATATACAAAATAAAGCTTGGGTTCTGTTAGAACAACAGTGGAATGTTGAACCCTGGCAACAACAGTCCGGCGTTGATAATGCATACATACTCAAGGCGTTGATTAGCAACCATATTATAAGTGTTCGCATGTATTCTAATAATCTTGGTGATTTAAATTCTAGTAGAAACCCCCCTGTTTTAAATGAATATAATACTGACTGGCAGCTAGTAACTGAAAAACAAATACAAGACACAGGAATTTATAGTTGGGAAAAATTCGTTCTGCCTATGGGTTCAAATGCTCAACCTCCGGTTTTTAATATCCCTACATCGCCACCAGTAACAGATATTCCATATACATTAATGGTTGGTGGAACACCCTGTCCTAATCCAATAACTGGTATAATAGATTTTACATATCCTACAATTGTTGATGGAGCAAACTTGTGGGAAGTCTGGTTAAATCTAAAAAATTGGCCTTACGGAATTACTACGACGGAAGAAGTATTCGAAAATAATGTGGATATTTGTGGGAATGTTATTATAGACGGAAGCACAGATGCTCAAGCCATAACAGCAACAGATATTACGTGTAATAACATAGATGTGAATAATTCAATTGATGTTGGCCCGAGTCAACAATTAACTATTATAGAAAATAAAATTACTAGCACTACACCAGCCAATAATCCTCTAAGTGGACTAAACATTGAAGCAAAGAATATATATATAAAATTTGATGCTTGGAGCACAGCAGGAGGAGCAACACCAGCAGGATTACATATAGATTTGGGAGATCAAACGGGAAATAGCCAAGTTCGTATAAGAGATTTTACAGGAAATAAAGTATTTCTTGTGGAAGGTAGTGGTTTAATGCAAACACAAAAGTTATGGCCGTTTGAAAATATGATATATAATATTGGTTATAAAGGAAATAATCCAAATCAAGATTTTAGATACAATAATTTATATATTGGTAATATTGATGCATCAGGAGATATAAATGTATCAGGTAGTTATGGTGATATTTCTGCGACAAATATAGATGTTTCCAATGATATTAATGTATCCGGTAGTTACGGTGATATTTCCGCGACAAATATAGATGTTTCCAATGATCTCAATGTAGATGGATTAATTAATGGTGTAGGAGATACTACATTTGTTGAGTATCGTAATTTTAGTGCTGATATTCCTGCGAATAGTGGCGATGCGTGGCATTGTATCGCAACCACATCGGATACAAATCCTACGGGTGGCAATGATAATGCTAGAGGATTATTCATTATCGATGATGATACATCAGGAATAAGAGAGCAAACAATATTTTATGCAGGAACTTCATATGCAAGAGGAAATTATGTAAATGTTTTAGCACATAATTGGTATATGAGTTCTGGTCCTTTAACCAGTAATATAAAAATAGACGTTAGTGGCAGTCAACCAACACCAGGTTCTCCAGCAATATATTCCGGTGCCAATTTATATATTTATAGAAAAAATTCGGCTTCTACTTCGGATATACATATAAGATTATATGAAAATGGAAGAAATTCTACCACGGGTGGTAGATGGGTTTTAACATCTACACCTATTATAAATTTAAATACCACAGCAGTAGAATTAGATATAACATATGATCCTAATGATAAAAGCGCAAACGCAATATCCAGTTTAGATACAGTATTTTATGGAGATGTTTCATTTAATGGAGATGTTACTATTAATAATTTTAATTTGGTAGGTCAATTAGAAACAACATCTGATTCCCCTGTATCTATAACTCCCGGCTCACCACCCTATGTATGGGGTACCAATTATATACAACAAGTTAATCCATCTGACCCTTATTTACTTGGAAGTTATAAACAAATTAGATCAGCATTATTTATATGGAGCGGAGATGAAGGTATATCTTATGCTCCACCTAATAATGTACCTCCAGGTGGCTCTGGAGTACCTTCAATAAATCCACCATGTCAAGGAGGAGGAGAATTACTTAAACTTGAAACTCCAAAAATTTGGGATTTATCATCAGCAAATTATAATGCAACAAATCATACATTCAGTATTCCAAATTTAGCATCGAGAACTATGATGACAGTAGAATTAAGTATAGATATTTGGTATGATTCGACTGGTTCAGATCGAGTAAATACAATTTTTTTCTGGTTAGGTAAAAATGGTGGTCCCAACCCAGCAGTTGATGGAGGAGGCACAGGACCAGCGGCATATCGTATGGCTACGCACATGCCTTCATATTTCGGGACTAACGCTAATGAACCAACTTTTTGTCATACTGCTTCAATAACATTATTAGGATCAGAGGGAAATCCTTCCGGACCAAGTGCGCTCCTCAACGATTTTGACACGGGTGATACATTTTATCTTACAGCACAAGGTATGGGAAGTCCAACATTTCCTCGTTATAAAAGTTTACGAGTCAAAGTTACTTGGGAAGCAGTAAATTAAATAATTAATTGGACAGGACGAATGGTTGATACTTATCATAGTAGTCAATCACAATATGTTTTTTATGTTAAAAATAATGCCGGAACAGGATACCTAATTTAGCGTCTTCTTTAGCTTCTACGAGTTTTTCTATATACGTGAACGATATTATTCATAGTAAATACTAAAACTTTCAAAAATAGGTTCGAAAGTTTCATTATATTATATCATCATTATATAAAATGAGTTATTCCAATTATAGTAGTTATATGAATAAAAGAGTAAATAGGATTAACTGTTGTTGCCCACCTGGCAAGGCGGGTGGAGCACAAGGAGCACAAGGAGCAGCTGGAGCAACAGGAGCACAGGGAGCAACAGGAGCAGGAGCACAAGGTAATACAGGAGCACAAGGAGCTACAGGAGCACAAGGAGCACAAGGAGCAGGAGCACAAGGAGCTACAGGAGCACAAGGAGCAGCTGGAGCACAAGGTGACAATGGAGCACAAGGTGACAATGGAGCACAAGGAGCTACAGGAGCAC
>PVMK01165349.1_pt1 | contig 10997 bp, 9 predicted proteins | sample 1853481 | NCBI WGS metagenome assembly PVMK01 (sample SAMN08533507, study PRJNA380276) | Marine sediment metagenome, whole genome shotgun sequencing project. | reverse complement strand
TTAATTTTAGGCATTTTAGTTCATTTTAGCTCACTTTAGGCATTTAACATATGCAATATAACACTGGAAATGATACCGGCAAGCAAAATAAAAAAGAGCAGCGGACGACGCTGCTCTTTTAAAGCGCATGACACTAATGCTGGGGGAGCCTCAAGGCTCCCAGTGGCCTGGCTGTAAATCGGTGGAGGCTGTTCGAGTTAATGGAACCGCAATGCTGTTCTTAAAACGCAGGGTACCGCCGGCTTCATCCGGATCATCGCTTGCCCACAGATAGTCAATACCCAGATTCAGGTCTATTATTGAATAGGTTCGGTTGTCATCTATCCAGCCGGACTCCGATATCTTTATATTCGACCATGTTAAGGTTTCCCTGCCGTTAAGCTCGGCTATGCCGGCAACGATCGCTCTTTGCTTGGCGCTTTCATCCAGACTGATGTAGCGCGGTATGGCCAATCCCGCCAGGATGCTTAAAATCACCAGTGATGCAATGATCTCGAGCAGGGTAAAGCCGCTCTGGTATCGATGGCGATTGTTCACCATAAAAGCTTGAGCAAACAATTTAGGTTACCGCTTCGGATTATCGCGTCCAGGTAGCCGGCTGCTGCACCGTAGATACGCTTCGTGTCAAAACTACGCTTTGATTGCGAAAGTCCAGCGTGCCGCCGCCAAGGCCCGGACCGGCAGTCCAGGTGTAGTCATTGCCCAGGCTGGTGCTCATCCTTCCGAAGGTCGTGGCATCATCGGTATAACCGATGGCAGAAATTTTTTCATCCTCCCAGGTTAGACTCTCCCGGCCGTTAAGGATATGCCGGCATCGATGGCTCTTTGCTGGGCATTCTCTTCCAGATCGATATAGCGGGGTACGGCCACCGCGGCCAGGATTCCTAAAATAATCAGTACCGCTATAATTTCGACCAGCGTGAAACCCTCTTGATTTCTTAAAATCTTTTGCTTTCTCATAACCGATGCTCCTTCCTTTTTTATCATTTTTTTTAACTCCTAAAAAGGAGGGTTTTAGCCACAGCGTCAGCTACAAAATCCCCCTTTTTGAAATGTTGTCCGTGTCCGCGGGCACTAATTGATGCACAAATAATGCCATAAAAAATCAGAGAATGTTCTATGGTCTTTATTCCAATTAATTTTAATAGCTTATGAAAAAATCTCACCGTTGGATAACCGCGGGAATTTTTCAATAGATGCTAAATTCTACAAAATTTGAAGGAAATTGGCAAGTCTCAGCATCAAATTTCGTTGTTTTTGATGCGCTTGACATCGATGCCGTGTTTTTTAATACGGTGCCACAGGCTGCGTTGATTGATCCCCAAAAGTTCGGTGGCTCTGACCTGCACACCGCCTGTTTTTCGCAGGGCTTCGAGGATCATGCTTTTTTCGATTTCATTGAGGCGTTTATCTAATGGCAGGTTGACCGGCAGCGAAATTTCATTGGTTGCGCTGTTATTAAAGGGACCGGTGATTTTAGCGGGTAACTGGGCGGGTTCGATATAGCCGTTTTCGGCAATGACGACGCACTTTCAATAATGTTTTTAAGCTCCCGGATATTTCCGGGCCATGGAAAGGCCATGATCAGCTGCAGGGCCACGGAAGAAATTTCGACTTTTTGGGGAAGGTTCTGCAAAAAATAGTCGACCAGCAGCGGGATGTCTTCCTTGCGTTCCCGCAGCGGCGGCATGTGCAGGGTAAACACATTCAGGCGATAGTAAAGATCTTCTCTAAAGTTTCCTTCCCGGACCATTTTTTCAAGATTCTGATTGGTGGAGGCAATAAAACGGACATCAACCTTAATGGTGCGGCTGCCGCCGACCCGGTAAAACTCTTTCTCCTGGATGACGCGTAAAATCTTGGATTGCAGATTCAAAGGCATGTCGCCGATTTCATCCAGAAATAGGGTTCCCTGGTGCGCCATATCAAATTTGCCGGGTTTGAATTTGGTTGCACCGGTAAAGGCGCCTTTTTCATGACCGAATAATTCGCTTTCCAGCAGTGCTTCGGGGATAGCCGCGCAATTCAGCTTGATGAAGGGTTTATTTTTGCGGTCACTGTTTTCAAAGATGCTGGTGGCAACCAGCTCCTTGCCGGTACCGCTTTCTCCAAGAATGAGAATCGTGGAATCGGTGGGGGCAACTTTTTTTATCAGGCCCAGAAAGCCCCGCATGGCAAGGCTTTCACCGATGATATCCGGAAAGAAATGACGGGCATCGATGCGGCTGAGGACCGAAGTGACCCGGTCAAACACGCTGGTAAATTGTTCAATTTTATCAACTGACCAGTCTTTGCCGGTGTCGGCCTTGCCACCTGAAATCGAGGCCAGTTTGCGCGCTTTTTCGACAAAGCGTTCCACGGGTCTTAACATAAAACGGACCAGCATGAATCCGGTAGCAAATGCGATGATACTGATCACAAGAATAAACCAGAAAACGGGCTGGGCGGCCTCGGATCCATGCGCAAGACTGTATTTGGTCAGCCGGAAGGAAAGGATGGCCGCCAGAATGGTCAATCCGGTGATAATAAACGGAATAATGATATAGAGGCTTATGTAAAACCGTGAATGTCGCATTTTAAGTTTCAGGCGTCGGGCGTCGGGGGTTAGGCGTCGGGATAAATCATTGAAATGGACCGTTTCTTTTCCTGATGCCTAATGCCTAATGCCTGATGCCTGATGCCTAATACTATTTATCTTTAACTATTGAACCAATTGAACTAATTCAACCAATGGAACAAGTCTCTTTTCCTTGAACCCTTACTTCGCCATCAACGTGAGGTCCCACATCGGCAAAAATATCGCCAGGGCAAAAAAGCCGACCACGACTGCCAGCCCTACCGTCAGCAGCGGGCCGATCGCCTCAGACAGCTTTTTCATTGAATATTCCACTTCGGTGTCGTAGTGGGCGGCCACATCCTGCAGCATGTCTTCCAGGTGTCCCGATTCTTCCCCGATGGCCACCATATTAATGAGCATCGGCGTGAAATAACTGGACTCGCTCAGGGGCCCCGCGATGCCCCGTCCTTCTGCAAGGCGGTCTTTAATCCCCTCGAGTTCACGGCCGATGGCAACGTTACCGATGGTTTCGGATAATATATCCATCGAATCCAGCACATCCACGCCGCTGGATTGCAGAATTGAAAAAATACTGGCAAAGCGCGATACCGCACTTTTGATAAACAAAGGCCCGAGGAGCGGGACCCGCATCAAAAACGCATCGCGGACATACTTGCCCTGTTCGGTTTTTAAGTAGTAAAACAGAAACACCCCGGTGACTACCACGGTGCCTATAATGAGATACCAGTAACTGGACAAAAATTCATATATGAAAATGCAGATTTGGGTCGGCAGGGGCAGGTCCAATCCGGCGTTTTTAAAAATGTTAACAAACTTGGGGATCACCTGGGTAATCAGGATCAGAAACGCCGAGAACAGAAATACCACCACGATCATGGGATAGGTCATCGCCGATTTGATATCGGATTTAACTTTGTGTTCATGTTCGATAATGTATGTCAGGCGGTCAAGCACTTCGGGCAGCGCTCCACTGGTTTCTCCCGCCCGGATCATGCTGCAGTACAACGGTGAAAACACCTTGGGGTGTCTGCTGAATGCTTCGTGCAGACTGGCGCCTTCTTTTATATCCTGGTGCATTTGGCCCAGAATGCGGCGCAGCTTGGGGTTTTCCGTCTGCGATTCCAGGATTTCCAGCATACTGATCATGGCAACCCCGGCGCTGAACATGGTTTTGAACTGCTTGGTGAAAAGTATCAGTTCAGGAGCCTTTATCGGTGCCAGCAGTTCCCGGATTGTGGACATCTGCAAACCGCTCAGGCCCGGTTGCGCTGCCTTTACCCGGGTCGGAATATACCCCTGGGATGCCAGTATGCTGTTGGCACTCTCCAGGGATTCGGCTTCAATCTCACCGGAGATAGTGGTGCCGGTTTCTGTAATGGCCTGGTATGAAAACGTTGGCATGGTGTTCCTCGTTCAGGGTTCAAAAATTCTATAGGTTTCAGGTGTCAGTGTTCAGGTGTCAGGGATCACAAGGTGTCGGGTGTCAGGTGTCAGTGTTCAGGTGTCAGCCTTGCCATTTCTGACTTCTATCCTCTGCCCTCGGCTCGAGTGCCTTCGACAAGCTACATTCGGCCTGAGCTCATGTCGAAGGTAGGCCCCGAGCATGCCGAGGGGAGCTCGTCGCAGGCTGTTTTCTGTCCCCTGTCATCTGTTTACTGACACCTGAACACTGACACCTGACACCATGGTTTGTTGCCTGACACCTGACACCTGAAACCAAGGGTTTTTTGCCTGAAACCTGCTTTACAGCAATACCGCCGAAGCCGCTTCTTCCAGGGTGGTGATGCCCTTTACGGCTTTTTCAGCAGCATTTTCTTTCAAGGAAGTAAAATTTCCGGACTTCAGGGCAGTCTGCTGGATGCTATGCGAAGATTGCCGCTTTAAGATCAGGTCCTTGATCTCATCATTAATGGTCAATACCTCATACACACCGGTACGGCCCTTATAGCCGGTGTGCATGCAGTTAAAGCAACCTTTACCCCGTACAAAATTTGCGTTACCCCTGCTGTTGATCCCCCAGGCTTTTAATGCTTCCTTTGAGGGCTCAAAGTTGGTCATGCAATTGGGGCACACCTTTCGAACCAGCCGCTGTGCAAATGAGACCGTCATCGTCGAGGACACCAGAAAGGGTTCGATGCCCATATCAATAAAGCGGGTGATGGCGCCCGACGCATCATTGGTGTGCAGGGTGCTGAAAACCATGTGACCGGTCAGTGCGGCCTGCACGGCCAGGGTGGCGGTTTCAAAATCACGTATTTCGCCGACCATGATCACATCCGGGTCCTGGCGCAGAATGGATCGCAGGCCGCTGGCAAAAGACATACCCGCTTTACGGTTTAATTGGACCTGTCGAATTTTTTCGATGCGGTATTCAACGGGGTCTTCCACCGTGATAATATGAATGTCCGGCTGATTGATTTTCTTTAATATGGAATACAGGCTGGTGCTCTTGCCGCTTCCGGTCGGGCCGGTGCTCAGAATCATTCCATGCGGCTTAACGATCATTTTCTCCAGCGTATCGCGGTCGCTTTCCGTCATGCCCAGGCGTTCCAGTGAATAAATGCTGGCGCTGGTATCCAGCAAGCGCAGCACCATGTTTTCCCCGTGAATGGAGGGAATGGTTGCCGCCCGGATATTGATATCTTTGTTCTTCATTTTAACGGTAAAGCGCCCATCCTGGGGAATTCTGGAAACCGCAATGTCCATGTTGGACAGAATTTTCAAACGGGAAATGATGGGAAGAAACATACCCTTGGGGGGAGCGGGCACTTCGTGAAGTTTGCCGTCCACGCGGAAGCGCACCTGAACGTAGTCTTTCTCCGGGCTGATATGGATGTCGCTGGCCCCTTCGCGAACGCCCTGGGAAAGTATCGAGTTCACCAGACGGACCACCGGGGCTTCTTCCGCCATACCCTGCAGTGAGCTGACTTCAACATCATCAAGAGTGGTGGCCTTCTCGGCACTCTTGTCGATTTCCATTTCTTCCATGTCTTCCAGAACACCGCCGATACCGGAGAAGGTTCCGTAAACGGTTGTCAGCAGCTGGTTGAGGTGCTGTTCGGTGCAGATGATCGCTTCGACCTCACAATTGGTATACACTTCAATTGTGTCAAGTGAATTGATGTCCAGCGGATCGGTCATGGCCACCGTCAGCAGCAGCCCGCTCTTTTTCAGAGGTGCCGCCTGGCACTTATGGGCAACTTCAGCCGAGAGCAGCTGGGCCAGTTCCACATCCACCGTAAATCGGTCCGGCCGGTATTTTTCCAATTTAAGCTGACTGGATACCAGGTCCACGATCTGGGACTCGCTGACAATGCCTTCCCGTACCAGAAACTGACCCAATTTCAGCTTGCTCTTTTTCTGATAGGGTAGGGCTTTCTCGAGCTGCACCTGGGTCAGCAACCCGCCTTCGACGAGGATCTCACCTAATTTTTTTCGCGCTTTCACTTTTTTTCCTTAGCTTTGATAATCTCGTAAAAAGTCAGAAAAGCTGTCATTGCGAGCGCAGCGAAGCAATCTCTATCAATTCAAGTCTCTGAAATCATGGGATTGCTTCGTCACTTCGTTCCTCGCAATGACCGGTGATAGGACTTTTTACGAGTGTGTTTTGTATTTGGTGTTTAGTGTTTAGTATTCTAACGTGTCGATATAGCATCATATATTTCATACCAAACACGAAACACCAAACACTTGATGAATTCGACTTTTTACGAATTCATCAACTTTAGTCACTTTAGGTCACTTTGAACTTTAGCGCACTGTCTTTGATGCTTTTTTGAGATAGCTTCTAATATACCGACGGCGTTGCACTCTCCTCAGTACCGCTTTTTAATATGGAGCTGAGCGTATTTTTGCGACCGCTGAACGGGTTTGCAAAAAAGACGGTGTCTTTTTCCCAGCGGGATAAAACCCTGCCCTGCGATGTCAGCCCTGCCGGCATGCGGCTTAATTGTTGCCGGGCTGAATCCTGGTCAGAAAAATGCTCTTTAAGAATAATCGCAAACCGGTTGCCTGTCTGGCTGTTCCAGTATGGGATCAGGCGCACCGGTGGTGCATTTTTAGGATAGTTCCGCAAATAATCGAAAGCCGCCTGAAGATTTTCTTCTTCAGCAATCAGAATCCACCAGGCCTTTTGATTGATCGGCCCCACCGATACCGGAATGGCCGGCAAATAAATGCTCTGGCCCACATCCACCCGGTCGGGGTCGTCAATGACAGGGTTGGCCAGAATCAAGGAACGGAAATACCTTGAATTGTAGTTACCGTAAACCTGCTGGATAATTCGCGACAGCGTGTCGTTGCGTTTCAACGTTATGTTTCCCAGCAACTGGGCGTATGGCGCGCGGCTTCCAACCGTCTGGGTCTCTTTTTGAAGTTCCGGCTCCGGGCTGTCGAGTGCCGCTTTGCGTCCCCCCTCCTGGGGGGATTCAACAGGGCCGGCGTCGTCTGAAGTCGCCGTATTCGGGCTCGGGCTAAATGATGCGATCTGCTCGTTTTCTGCGGCTGTCGCCTGTTCGGAAACGGTTGCCCGGGGATCTGCAGCGGCTACTTCGGTTTCAGCCGCCAAAGTCCCTTCGGATTGTTTTTCGGTGCCCGGCACTTCCGGATTGTCTTGTTGATCCATGACTTCAGACGCGGTATCCGAACCACCGGCAGCCATTGTCTGCTCATTTTGCTGCAATTCACTCTGACGGGCAGTCACATTATCCGGCCACAGGGCCCTGAGTTTGTCCGGTACCTGGAATTGGAACGCCAGAAGTATAAACGCTGCAAAAACGGCTGCGGCTGCGGTGGCAACTGCGCCTTTCCATCGGCGGGGTTCTTTTGGAAAAGCGCGTTTGATGCATGAGCGCACCAGCGCGGAATTGACTTTGTTGCGGTTCTGAACGATCATGGCCAGGATGCAATGATGGCACAAATTGATGATCTTGCGAGGATACCCGCCGGTGGTCCGATAGATTTTCAGCAAGGCCGGGTAGCTGAAAATATCTATTTTTTTATTGGCTTCCTTTGATTTTTCCAGGCGAAATTTGATCATCATCCGCGTATCGCGGAAACTTAACGGGTTTAAATAATGGTAAAGATTGATGCGGTCTGCAAAATTGGCGTATTTTTTTATCGTATTTTCGAATTCTTTTTGGGCAAAGATGATAATTTGCAATAATTTAAATTCGTTGGTTTCATAGTTTAAAAATTCGCGTAAAATTTCCAGGCAAAAAACCGGAATTTTTTGGCCCTCATCAATAATCAGCACTGTGGTTTTGTCCTGTTTAACGCCCCTTTTGAATAGAAATTGCTTGATCTGTTCTTTGATTTGCCACTCGTTACTGCCAAGCTTGGTTTTGGGGCCCATAAGCATCCTGCCGACAGCGGTCAGCATTTCATGGGCGTCCACAAAGAGCGGATCTAAAATCAGATGCGTGGTAATTTCATCGCGCTTGGCAAAACGACTGATCAGCTGACGGCACAGTGTGGTTTTGCCGGTGCCCACATCACCGATGATGACATTCAGGCCCCGCCGCAATAGAAGCGACAGTTCCAGCTTTTGCAAACACTCCTGATGCTCCCAGGAATGAAAGAAAAAATCGGGATCCGGCGAGTTTGAAAACGGTTCCTGCTTCAGGTTTAAAATACTGTAATAGTCCATTTGACGATTGATTAACTGTCCGGTGCAGCCGGCTCAAGGATATGCGGTGTAATAAAGATCAGCAGATCCTCCAGTCGATCGTCGCTGCTTTTTCTTTTAAATAAATAACCCAGACCGGGGATGTCCTCGAGATACGGAACGCCGGTGTCGGAACGGCTGCTGGTTTCTTTGTTCAATCCACCGATTACAATCGTCTGGCCATCCCGTTGAATGACGTTGGTTTCGGCGTTTTTGGTAATAATTGTGGGATTGCCGAGCACGGTTCTGGAAAAATCGGCTTCGTCTTTATGCACATTGATATACATTTTTAGGGTTTTAGCGTCGATCACATGTGGCGTGACTGTCAACCTCAGCACTGCCTTTTTAAACTCGACGTTGACCTCACCGTCTTCCACGGTCTGAAAGGGTATTTCCTCACCGCTTTCAATAGTGGCAGTTTTATTGTCCTGGGTGGTAATCGAGGGGCTGGACAGAATGTTGAGCTTGCCCTTGTCCTGCAGTGCTGAAAGCTGGGTGGTTAAAAGGACGTCGCCGATGTTCTGGTAAACGAGTCCCAGCGAAAAGGGTTCAAAGCCGCTCAGCGCTTGGGCCGGCAAATCCACCACCGTGCCGGATACGGGGTCCACCGCTGAGCCGACCGTATTGCCAAGCACCCCGCTTTCTCTGCCGGTTCCAAAGCCAACCCCCGTGCCCTTGGCGGTACGAAAAAGTCCGCCCCACTGGATGCCCAGTTCACGGGCCACGTCCTTGTTGGCTTCAACAATAAAGGCTTCAATCAGCACCTGAGGCGTCGGTTTGTCCAGCTGGTCAATGACGGCGATGATGTTTTTGAGGTCGTTGCGAATTGCCAGGATAATCAATGAGTTGGTGTGATCATCAACCAGAATGGAACCAATGGGGTTGCCGTCCTTATCAACGCTCAGAAATTTTTCCAGGTTATCTTTTAACTTGTCGGCGGTGGCATATTTAATCGGTACGATGCGGGTTAACGGCCGTTCGGTGAGTTTCATTTCCCGCTGGCGCATCTGGCGTTTGAGGTCTTGCTCCATGTCATCGGTGGTCATGATGCGAATGATTTCACCCTCCCAGGCGTAACTGAGGCCCTGGGTGCGCAGGATTCCGATAAATACTTGATCCCAGGGGGCCTGAGCAATATTGATGTTGATCTTTCCGGACACCTTTTCGCTGACGATGAGATTTTGATCCGCAGCCCGGGCCAGAGCACGCAACACCACCGACACTTCGATGTTGGTCATTTTGAGACTGATCTTGCTTGTCGGTAGCGGTTTTTCTGCGACTTCATCAATTTTGATGTCTTCGGGAGTCACTTTGGGTTTGATGATTTGCGGCTGTTCCACTCTGGGCTTCGGTTTTGCCGGTGAATGCCCCTTGGAGGTTTCCGCCTTGGTTTTCCATTCGTCAAAAAATGGATCCTGTTTCTCCAGTTTGGGGCTGGCACAGCCGCCGATCAGTAAAACAGAAATAAAAACCGCACCGATACTTCGCACTATCCTGTTGGTTTGTTCAAGATCATTCATAAATTGTCACCCTGATTGTTATTCTTCCAGCGGGAAAATAAACTTTTTTTTGCTCCTGCCTGTAGATACAATGGCAACCTGGCTCGAAGTGATGCTGCGTACGATATATCCCCCCTGCTCAAGCTCATCTCCGGCGGTATATTCAAGGCCGTTAATAATAGCGAACTTCTTTATCGCCCATCTGCATGAAGCCGGTGTAGGAAACATTCAATTGCGGGCCGGGTACCTGGACGACCTGCTTTTGCCGCTTTATTTCATCTTCGGGTATATCGGTTAATTCGACTGTTGTCAGCGGGTCTTGCTTCCACGCGGATTCGGCCCGGGAAATGATATATTTATCTTCTTTAGAAAGCCCGGCCCTGGAAGCTTCCGCGACCTTGGTGATAAATGCGTTTAAATTTTCCAGCTGCTTGGTGGCGCTTATGGCGGCTGTTGGCGTGGTGCTGCCTTTACTCTTGCCTTCAAAAAACAGGGTGTAGATACCATAGACCACCGTAAGCACCATGAGACCGACGATTATTTTCTCTCGGTTTGACATAAATCGAGGTTTCAGGTTTCGGGTGTCAGGTTTCAGGTTGCGGGTATACGAAGTTCTGTTTCCACAAGCCAAGTTTAGGATTACATTATTAAAACGATATACAGCTTTTAATCCGCAATCCCGCAATCTAAATTTCAAAATTGAAATTACTCCTGCCCCAGCCCAGAGCTTTATCTCGAGTTCCCTGGCCGTTTTCACGGGGCGTATGTTAATTTCTTCGATGTGTTCCAGAGACGGAACCGATTCCCAGATCCACTAAAAATCCGCGAAATTTATAAAAATTACCGCTCAGCCGGAGTCGCATCATCAGATATCCGGAGTCTTGCATCATTGAGCTGACATCGGTCTTGACCTCTTCGAGTTTTAAATTATGACGCACGGCAATATCCTGAAATACTTTAGAAATGGTATTCATATCTGCCGTGGGTCAATTTGGTTTTTTAGGTGACGGCAACGCCGAAGGGGGCGCCGTCTTTGCCCGTTTCAGCAGACTGTGAAACACCGGTGTCAGGATGCGCTGTTCTTCAATGCGGGCGTGTAATATATCGATTTCTTGGTCCATTTCGGCGGAGGTTTTTTGAGACGGAAGAACGATCAGGAGAACAAAGGCCACAATTCCCACCGCGCATATCAGGAATATCAGTAAGCTTTGTGCCAGCGGATTATTGGACATCTTGTCTGCCATGTTGTTTTTTC
>PVMK01128353.1_pt1 | contig 10997 bp, 13 predicted proteins | sample 1853481 | NCBI WGS metagenome assembly PVMK01 (sample SAMN08533507, study PRJNA380276) | Marine sediment metagenome, whole genome shotgun sequencing project. | reverse complement strand
CGAACAGATGAGTTTAACTCGCCGAGGGAAATTGCAAAGCGGCATGGTATCCGGCAATATATCCGGTTGCCCAGGCCCATTGAAAGTTGAATCCACCAATGCGTCCGTCGCAATCCAACATTTCTCCGATCACATACAGTCCAGGAATGATTCGAGAGGCCATGGAGTTGGGATTGATTTCTTTAAGTGGGACTCCGCCTGCGGTGACTTCGGCAAAATTCCAGCCGCGCGATCCGATGACCGGGAGGGAAAGGTGGGTGAGAGTGTGAACAAGGGTGCGGCGAGTTTCCTTTGGAAGAAGGTTGATGGGAGTATGAGAAATATCGGGTTCCAGGAACTGCGCAAGCCGTGAGGCGACACGGGTTGGTAATCGCTCGGCTAACAACGTTTGAACAGTTTTTCGGCCGGGTAGAGCCGCGGCCTGAATGAGCCATTTTTCGACTTCATGATAGGTGGTCAGCGGGAAACAATTGAGATGGAGTTGGACTTTTTGCCCCTGTTCGGTAGCCAGAACCCAAAAACGGCTGGCATCCAGCACCACAGGTCCGCTTATTCCCAAATGTGTCCATAACAGGCTACCGGTTCGACGATCAACGATTTTGTTATTCACTCGAGTGGTGAGCATCACTTCATGCGAAATTCCAGAAAGGCCGGCATGGAAAAACGATGGATCAATCAACAGAGGAACCAAGGCGGGATAGGTTGGGGTCACGGTATGGCCTAAATGTCGAGCCAGATCCCATCCTGATCCATCCGATCCGGTTTTGGGAAGAGAGCGGCCTCCGGTTGCCAAGATTAGGCGTTGAACCTGAAACCCTCCCTGCGAATGTTGAATCAAGAAATCTTTTCCTTGATACGTTATGGATTGAACATAGTGTTGCGGCAGAAGAGTAATGCACAACTCTTTACAGCGACGCAGGAGGGCATCTAGTACAGTTCGAGCCTTGTTGGTGACGGGAAACAGTTTGCCAGTTGCTTCTGTTTGCAGGGGAACTCCCAGAGAATCGAACCATCGCATAGTTGCCTGCTCGTCGAATCGTCGAAGAACCCGGTCGATGACACTCCGGTTCCCATGAAAGTCGGAAGTAGTCACGCGTTGATTGGTTACATTACAGCGCCCACCCCCTGAGACCAGAATTTTTGCCCCAATTGTTTTCGCCCCATCCAGACGACTAATTCGAAGGGAGGGATTGGTTTCCGCCGCGAAGATGCCTGCAGCCAGGCCTGCCGCACCTGCACCTATGATTCCAATATCGGCATGCTGAGACATGAATAATTGTTTGTAAGGTTGAGGAACGCCTAGTGAGCCTAGGAAACTGGAATTTTACGAAATAGCATGACATCGCTATTGAAAAATTCCAGCTCAGCCTGCCATTGATCAGACAACCATTCAAATGTGGCCCTGGAGAAAAAACACACATGGGTCAGATCATTTTTGTAATGCCACGTGGCAAACGCTTCTTGATCTCGTACAAGTTTGGTCATGAGTCCAAGATAACCGCCTGGTTTGAGAAGCGTCCATAATTGCAGGAGGATTGTTGCCGGATCATGCAGATGTTCTACCACTTCTGTGGCGGTGATAAAATCATAGGTTTGCTGTAAGGCGATAGGATTTTTCGCATAAAAATAGTCATAGATGGTGACGGTATGGCCAATTTCTTCAAGCATGATTGAGAGTGTAGGGCCGGGGCCGGACCCAAAATCCAGGCCATGACTTTGGGGAACTAAGCGATCTTGCAGAGGAAGAAATAACCGGCTAAGGAATCGACGGTAGTCGGGGTCAGTTGGAGAGTTTTGATGATGATCATAAGCCGACTTTTCATCGGCTTCCGATATATATTGTGCAGCGGGCACAAAGACTAATTGGCAATGGCGACACACCACATAATTCCGGCGCCGGTCCTGATGAAATTCCTCATTGACTTCCTCCCGGCACAGGGGGCAGTTGTGATTTGGGTTGGTGGCGTTCACCTTTCATCCTGAAGCTTCATGGAAATATATTTGAGGGCTGTGTGACTGTTGGACCGAGACTAGGTGGGGGAGTTGGCACAATGAACAACAATGTTCGAAACTCCGAGAGCAAGATGAAAACGTTTCATGATAACCCGCTATCATTTTTTCCCTTGACTGGCACAGTCGATACACAATGGCGCGGTAGGGTCGAACGCTAAGCGCTTCACATTAATTTCTTCACCGCACCGCAGGCAGAGTCCGAAAATCCCCTTTTCCAATCGTTGAAGGCTTGCCTCGATTCGTTGCAGCTGAATCGTTCGCCGTTGGTGGGACTCCTTGGCCATAGCCTGTCCTTGTAGGGCGTCCATGCGAGAGACGCGTCCGATGGTTGTCTGATCCAGCTCGACGGTTTGGGCGGCATCCTGGCCGGATTGTTCCACGGCGAGAAGATCCGACCGAAGTTCGAACAAGGCTTGCTTGAAATGCTGGTTATCGAAGTCGTTCAACATGTAAGGAGTAGATTGTATACTTGGGCTTGAGTAGGATGTTTTTGGCAATGTACCCTAGCCAAGGCTCGAAAGGCTAATGGGCTATAAGAAAACCGTACGAAAATTGGATCAAGAAGGGGAGACCATGGAAAAAGTTCTGAAAGGATTGGTCAAGTTTCAAAAAGAAGTGTTTACAAAAAAGAAAAAATTGTTTGCAGCCTTGTCCAAACAGCAGAAGCCAAATGTGTTATTCGTGACGTGTTCCGATTCGCGGATTGATCCGTCCTTGCTGACGCAAACAGATCCTGGGGATTTATTCATTATTCGAAATGCCGGGAATTTGATCCCCGCTTATGGGGCCGCCCTTGGAGGAAGTACGGCCACCATTGAATATGGGGTTTCGGTTCTCCAAGTCAAAGATATTATTGTCTGTGGGCATACGGATTGCGGGGCGATGCAGGGCCTGTTACATCCGGAAAAAATTCAGGAGCTTCCAGCCGTTAAAGCCTGGCTTCAACATGCAGAGATGACCGTACGAATGGTGAAAGACCATTGCGCCCATTTGAAGGGCGATGAATTATTTGCCGCCACTATACGTGAAAATGTGTTGGTGCAATTGGAACATCTCAGAACGCATCCGGCTGTCGCGACTCGATTACGCCGAGGAGATTTGCGCCTGCATGGGTGGGTCTATTCTATCGATGCGGGAGAAGTCTGGGTTTATGATGAGAAGAAAAAAGATTTTGTCAATCCCGGCAAGAGGAGGCGGAAAGTGCGATAGGAGTTCTCTGTTCTTAATCTCTTCGTCATGCCCGCGAAGGCGGGCATCTAGGCCTGAAGATGGATACCCGCCAACAACCGCGGGTATGACGGTAATTTGATAGATTCCCGCCTTCGCGGGAATGACGGAAAGAGAAGCGGGCATGACGGAAAAAGAGAAGCGGGCATGACGGAAAGAGAAGTGGGAATGACCGATATTGAGACAATTTTTTTGCTGTTTTCCGAACTACATGCTGCTTAGTTAGATCGCTTCAGGGTATTTTGATCCGTGTGATGAAACACGTCAGGACGACCGGAAATCTGCAACTGCGTATCTTCTATGTAGCTAAATTTCCAGGGTTCATGAATGGTGACGGTTAATTCATACCGGACCGTCTTCATGGCTTCCTCCAAAAATGGATTGGAAAGAATGCCGTACACTCCTGACCCGGCGTCGGCTGCCATGTGAAATTCTTTGGCGTCAGGTTCAGAAGTTCCGCCTGCGTTTACGACGACTCCCCGAGGAACAATGAAACATCGCATGACCTGTTTTCGTTCCGCATCCCACAACCAATAACCCACTTCTTCGTGAAAGGGCTGTTCCTGAATCAGTGGCCACGCGACGGTTGAATATCTGAGACCATATAGGGTTTGGGGACCATTGACGACTGGACCAATCGGTTCAAAGGTCATGCGTTCCCGGAAATGCGTTTCTTTTGAACCGTCTTTCGCCGGGGCAATGTCTACACCCTCAGTTCCTTCCCATGTTCCTACTAAAGCTGCGAAGGGGCCAAGGTGGGCCAGCATTTCAGGATGAGGTGAAGGGGAATCGGTAACCTCTGACATGGAGGGCTCCTTTGCTGAGGGTAAGAGGCGCGAAAATTGAATTGAGGAGTGCTTAGGAACCATAGCAAATGGGCCGGTATTTTTCCAGAAACAAATTATGAGGTCCAGACGCGAAGCGATTGGAACCAGCGGATGCTATGAATGGCCAGACCTGCTAATTTAGGGGCACTCAATTGCATGGGTCTGGTTTTCAAGCAGCGTATGACACGGTTTGCAGCCTGATCGGCAGTCATCATGAGGGGTTTCCACGAAGCCTTGGGCAATTTAGTATCGACAAAGCCAAAGCGGATGTTTGTGACATGCACACCATGAGATTTGAGTTTTAAGGCCATGGAAACCAGGTAGTTGCTGAATCCTGCCTTTGACGCGGTGTAGGAAGGTGCATCTGCGTTATAGAAATCATCCGCTAAGCTGGAGAGGCCGATGAAGTGTCCTCGGCCCTGTTCCAGCCAGCCCGGGGTAAGTGCGGCAAGTGTGTGAACCATGGCGGTAAAGTTGACCTCAATGACATGGGCTTCTTGCGATAGATCAGGTAGGTTCAACTCTGAACCGATAGCGGCACAAAAAATACACGTATCAAAGGGACCCTCTTTCACGATGATGTGCCGTAGTATTTCAGGATAGTCTGGTGCTGCTATATCCTGCACTATGTGCCGTGGTCCTTTGGGCCCAAGCGGACTTGGGCTACGGGAAAGACCGACGACCTGATCTCCTTGGGGAACGAGTGCCCGTGTGACGGCCGCCCCAATGCCATCCGAATTACCAATGATGAGGATGTTTCGTTTCATAATCCAAATACCAGTCGGTTGTTACTCTTTTGAAATCCTGACATGGATCGCTCTCTATGGAAAGAGGAGAAATGTTCTGAGCCTTCATTCTGTACATTTAATGAGGTGTTGGATACCATATTGATGATGTTGGCACCCTGGGTGGGATTCATCGTATTTGCCCACAGAGCGAGAGGTGCAGGAATTGGGATTGGTGAACCGAGGGTACCCTTTAGCCTTCTTTGAACAGATGGCAGCTCCATTTACTCCTAGGGCGGATAAACAGACGGCATAACCATGAGTATCTTCAATATCGGACAAAATGCTCGAGTGCATGCGCATATGATAGGGGTCAAGCACCGATGGTGGAAACCTTTTATCAAGCAAACTCAAGATCCCCAAGCTGTGCAACAAGCGCTGCTCGAACGCATTCTCAACACTCAGGCTCAGACAATATTTGGAAAGAAGCATCGCTTGGACCGTCTGCGCGGGTATCATGAGTTTCGTTTAGGCGTGCCTATTCAAACTTATGAAGATTTGCGTCCCTATCTTCAAGCGCAGGAAGATCTGAAGCTGCCTCAGCTCAATAATGAACAACCCGTGCGCTATGCCATGACCAGCGGAACGACGGAGAAGTGCAAAATTATTCCAATGCTGCATCGCACAAACCAGATGCTTCGGCACTATCAACTCTTGAGTACCTATGCGCAATACCAGGGCATTCCAAAGATCTTTCAAGGGAAGATGTTGGTTATTTCAGGCCAGGAAGTTGAAGGGTATTTGGAGTCTGGAACATCGTATGGCTCCATGTCCGGCTTCTTAAGCGCGGCCTTGCCATCTGTGCTTCAATCAAAGCGTTTTCTCCCAGAGGCCATTCACAGCATTACCGAGTATCAGCAAAAATGTCTGTACTTAACAGCTTGGGCCTTATCAGAGCCAGATCTTTCCGTCGTGGCCACGGCCAATCCCTCCACGTTTCTCAAGCTGTTAGAGACGGGTCGGCAGCATTTCTCTCAACTTGTTGAACAGTTGGCGTTAAGCCGCAAGAATTCCTCTGACGGGGTTGCCCCGTTTCCGCGTCCTACCCGGCGACGACTTCGTGATCTTCAATCGTTCCTCGGTCATGAAGATCAGTTAACGGTAGAGGCACTTTGGCCCAAGCTGCGAGCAGTTGTGACATGGACGGGAGGAAGCTACGGAGTGCTGATCCCTAAGCTCCAATCCAGGCTTTCAGCCAAAACGGCGATTGTAGAAATGGGGTATTTGTCGGGTGAATTACTGGGAAGCCTGAATGTGAATGTTCAGACGAATCAATGTGTCCCCACTTTCCAGGAAAACTTTTTTGAATTCGTCGAAAAAAACGATTGGGATGCCGATCGTCCGAATACTGTGACGCTTGAACAATTGGAAACAGGCAAACGGTATTATGTTCTCGTCACCACCATGAATGGATTCTATCGGTATTTTATGAATGATCTTATTGAGGTCACCGGCTGGTTTCATCACACCCCCACCATTCGCTTCGTGCAAAAAGGCAACGAGGTGACGAACTTGACTGGTGAAAAGCTGTATGAGTTTCATGTGATGGGTGCAGTCGAGGCCATCCAGCAGACATATCAAACGACAGTGGATTTTTATGTCATGTTGGCCGACCCACTGACTTTGCAATATACCTTGTATCTCGAACACCCACCCTTGGACTTTTTCGTCGGATACAAACTTGAGCAACACATGGGGCAGGCTAATCTGGAATTTCAAGCCAAGCGAGAGAGCGGAAGACTGCAGCCCCTTCGTATTGTCTATCTTCAGTCTGGAACGGGTGAGGCCTATAAAATGTATTGCCTCCAACAAGGTCAACGGGATGCTCAATTCAAGGTGGTGAGATTGCAATATGCTAAAGACTGTTCATTTAACTTTTCCGACTATGTGAGAGCGTGAAACGATTCATTCTGTGCTACTCGAGATCAAAAAAATGGAGATCCCATTTAAGCAGGCCTTTGCACATGCGACGGCTACTCGTTTCTGTACCGAAAGTATCCTGGTTGCAGCCGAATCATCGAAGGGGGCGCATGGGGTAGGGGAGGGGTGCCACAGGAAATATGTCATCGGAGAGACGATTCAAACCACCATGAGGTTTTTGATTCGCATCGGGAGGCATGGGAACAGTTCAGGAGCTTGGAAGATCTACAATCTTGGGTCAGGACAAATAGTGAACGCATCGATGTGAATCCTGCGGTCTGGTACGCAGTGGAACTTGACATATTCGATCTCTGGGGACAAGAACATGGACAATCGATAGAAGGCTTTCTGAACCTCCAAGAATTATCTGGGCAATTTCAGTATTCTCCTGTACCGGGTACGGAGAATATTGACACCTTTCTATGAAAAGGTGAGAGCATAAGGTCTTGGATTACGAAAATTATTGAGCCTTCGAGATCTTTTTCGCATCTCTGCATATTTCATGAATCGCGCACGACCTAACGGTGCTTTCTCCCTTCCTGCCAAATCCATCAAAGAACTTCTTTTGTTGATTGTTTGCTGCCGCGCCGTGGTTTTGGTGTGAAAGACCTTTTGCCATTATTCTAATGTGTCTATGATATTAGGGTTAAGCCAATAATCCTGTACATTTAGAAAGGGGTTGGCTAGGATGGTGCGCCAACCAGGAAATCCTCAAATATTCAGATATGAAAAATAAAATCACGGTGTTTGTATCCTATGCCCGTGCCAATCGGGATCTGGCGACACGGTTTTTGAAAAAGTTCAAAGAGCAGGCTGCACCTTCCAAGCTATATCAGTATGTCTTTTGGCGGGATAACGACATTCTGGTTGGGGAAAAATGGCATGAGGAGATTCAGGCAGCTTTGACTCAATGTGACCTAGGGCTAGTGCTGATCAGCCCGGCGTTGCTGGGATCGCAATACATTCAAGACCATGAACTGCCAAAATTCCTGAAAAGCGGAGGGGAATCGGTGATTCCGGTGTTGTTGCAACCGATCGATTTAGATCGACATGATTTAAAAGGATTGCAGCGCACGCAAATCTTTCGGCTGGATCGCCCGCGCTTCGCCTCGCCTAAGGCTTACGGAGAATGCTCTGGAACGCAGCGGGATCAATTTGCGTTGGAACTCTTTCGTCAGGTTGAAGCCCGTTTGGATAAAATGGTGAAAAATTAATGGGAACGTTCCAGGAAAACATGTTTGTTTTTTCGTCATACCCGAAGGTCGTTGGCGGGTATTCATCTCACTTTTGTCATACCTGCGTGTCTATGGCAGGTATCCATCTGAAACACTTCAGGATGGATTCCCGATACAAGCCGTCGGGAATGACCGTTCTGAAACCTGTTACCCTAAGAAACAAGAACGCAACATCATGACTGAACCGACTATCACCTGTCCTAGCTGTAAAGCCGATATCAAACTCACCGAGTCGTTGGCGGCGCCGCTTATCGAGACCACCAGACGCGACTACGAACAACGGCTATCGCAAAAAGAAGCCGAATCGGCCAAGCGCGAAGCGGGCATTCGTGAGCGTGAAGCGGCTTTATCGAAAGCTAAAGAGGCTCTTGATGAGCAGGTAGCGGAAAAGGTGAAAGTGGAATGCATTCGAATTGTCGCCGAGGAGTCCAAGAAAGCCAAATTATTGCTGGCCAACGACCTGGAACAAAAATCGAAGGACCTCATTGAGCTCCAGGAAATCCTCAAACAACGTGATGAAAAGCTCGCCGAAGCGCAAAAAGCTCAGGCAGATCTGCTCCGCAAGCAACGTGAGCTGGATGATGCCAAACGCGAACTTGACCTCACCATCGAAAAACGGGTGCAGGCGGGGCTCACAGCCACACGTGAGCAAGCCAAGAAAGAAGCGGAGGAAGCTCTCAAATTCAAGGTCATGGAAAAAGAGCAGACCATTTCATCCATGCAAATACAAATTGAAGAGCTCAAACGAAAGGCCGAACAGGGTTCTCAGCAACTTCAAGGAGAGGTTCAAGAACTCGAACTTGAATTGCTTTTATCGGCGAAATTCCCGTTGGACAAAATCAATCCAGTGCCGAAGGGAGAATTTGGGGGAGACGTCCTTCAGCATGTGGCCGGGCCTTTCGGCCAAGTCTGCGGCACGATACTCTGGGAGTCGAAGCGCACGAAAAATTGGAGCGATGGCTGGCTTGTGAAATTGCGGGAGGATCAGCGTCAAGCCAAAGCGGAATTGGCGGTGATCGTAAGTCAGACGTTACCCAAAGAAATCGATACCTTTGATCTGGTAGAGGGGGTCTGGGTCACCCATCCCAAAGAGGCCCTTCCTCTGGCCAGGGCTTTGCGACAAGGTCTAATGGAAGTGGCTGCAGCGAAACAGGCCACCGAGGGCCAGCAGACCAAAATGGAAATGGTCTATGACTATTTGATGGGGCCGCGCTTTCGTCAGCGGGTGCAGGCCATAGTCGAAGCCTTTAGTACGATGCAAGAAGATCTTGATAAGGAACGCAAAGTCATCACGAAGCAATGGGCCAAGCGAGAGGAGCAAATCGGTCGGGTGATGCAAGCCACTGTCGGCATGTATGGTGACCTCCAAGGCATCGCCGGTAAAACCCTCCAAGAAATCGAAGGCTTGGAGCTCAAGGCCCTCGATGGTCCAAGTGTGGAAGGCTTAGAAAAAGAGTAATAAGTATTCTACTCTGTTAACCCCTGAGGGTTTTAGTTCGGAAGAAGAACTAAAGGTTGGGGTGAGGGCGCTTGATACAATAAAAGAGGTTCATCACTTGCATTTGTCTCGAAGCCAATGGGCAAAGTCCTCTTCGGTGATTGCGTTACTGGCTAATGCCATGATGGCAGCGGTGGCTTCTTCTTCTGAGGCCTTCAAGTTCTGACCATTTCGTTCAAGAAAAATTCCCCCAATCACATACCCCGTGCGCTTATTCCCATCGACAAAAGGATGGTTCTTGACGATTCCGTGTGTGTAAGCAGTAGCTAACCGGAAAAGGGTGGGCTTTTCGTAAGACCAAAGATTAAGGGGGCGAGCGAGTGCCGATTCCAACAAGGATTCGTCACGAACACCAGGTGCTCCCCCGAATTCAGCGAGGAGAACATCGTGTATGGCAAGCACCGCCTGCGGGAGTATCCAAACGGGCTTCTTCATTTGGCCAGAGCCCGCAAGGTATTGCGGTATTGAGCCATGAACTTTTTCCCAATTTTGAGCTGTTTTTCAAATTCGGGATCATAGGGGGTGATTCGGTAGCTGCCATCCGGCGCTTCTGTCAAAAAGACTTTATCGCCATCCTGCACATTCAGCCGCGACAGCACTTCTTTGGGAAGCACCACCCCCAGGGAATTGCCGACTTTACGAACCTTCATATCCAGCATAACGGGACCCCTCCTTCAAGTTATAACTAATGTTATAACAAAGCTGACTGCCTGACAAGGCCATTATTAGGGGTCAGACTCGAATTATTATCCCAAAATATCCTTGTCTTGGAGAGCATTGTAAGTATTTTTTTGAGTCTGGCCCCTAAAATTCTCTTTGAACCATATCTCTCGTTCCTCCGACTGATCTTCTAGAGCATCAACTACAGCACTAAACATTCACAATTCTGGAATTGTTGTCGGGATTGAGATGGTCGGACAAGGAGGTTTTCCCATGAAGACGACAGGTAGTTTACTCATGATGGTCTTACTTCTGTTTTCGTTCCTCAGTCCTGCCTACGCGGAACGCTATGTGGTGGTGAATGGGCAGCGGTTGTCCATCCCTGAGATCCAATATCTGGAGCGGCTGCATTGCGGGCCGGTGCCCAATGGGCGGTATTGGATCAATCTGCAAACGGGCATGTGGGGCTATGCAGGCAATCCCCGGCCTCAGGGACACATCGCCGATAATTGTCGCAGTCCCCAGCGACGGCCGAGTTTATCTGAGCGGGGAATGCTCTTTAGCCCTCACGACTGGATTTTTTAGTTTCTATTTATTCCCCTCGATATTTGTTTTGAGGGGATGGCCGGAAGACTGATAGACCCACTTGATAGCCAACGGCGGAAACACAGTGGTGAGGGCGATGACGATCACCATAGCAGCATAAATTTCGTTGTTCAAAATTTCGCTGACTCGGCCTAATTCTGCGAAAATGAGTCCCACTTCCCCGCGAGGGATCATGGCTAGACCGATGATCAGCCGGTTGCGCCATGGTTCCTGAATGACCAAGGCT
>PVMK01176740.1_pt1 | contig 10998 bp, 5 predicted proteins | sample 1853481 | NCBI WGS metagenome assembly PVMK01 (sample SAMN08533507, study PRJNA380276) | Marine sediment metagenome, whole genome shotgun sequencing project. | reverse complement strand
AAAGGGAATTTAATAAGTTTGTGGATCTTGCTTCTTCAAGACCTTCCGTGTTTACAGCTTGTCTGGCATAAACAAGTGATTTAGTCTCACGTTCAATACCCAATGCTGTTACAACCACCTCATCAAGGAGATTCTGACCTTCTTCAAGTACAACGTCTATAATGTCTGATATACCAACGGTTATTTGCTGGTCTCCATACCCAACAAAGGAAAATTCCAAAATAGCATCGGTATTTTGAGGAATTGTTATTACATAATTCCCGTCAAAATCGGCACTAGTTGCGTTATTCGTTCCTCTTACCAAAACCGTGGCACCAGGTAATGGACCATCAGCTGACGATACATTTCCGGTAATTTGTCTGTCCTGAGCGTAAACTAAAACAGAAACTAATTGTAAGAGTAAAATGATCTTATATTTTCTCATAATGTTGTGTTTTAAAATTCCACTTCAGTGTTCTAATTAATGGATTGTTTTTCATAAAAGTATTTTTGTTTAATTAATAATGAGTAATTCTTAATTCAATTGAAACGTAAAAACATAATAATTTCCTTAAGAAGGGGCTAATGTATAAGCACAGATTTAATAATGCATTAATAAGACCTTAATAAACTTAATTTATAGGCATATAAAAAATATTTATAACATATCACATTGAAAGACAGCAGAATAAAAATGATGTTTTTGTTAATAAAATCTTAAATTTGTATTAAACCTTTCTGTTTTTATTTGTTTAACGGCTTAAAATTGAAGAAAAGAGACCCTTAATTGAACAAATCTTGTTGTCTGAAACGGAATGATATTTTTTTTTAGTAAAATTTATCATTGATTCAATTGATAATGTGGGATTTAGGAATTGAAATCGCCAAATAATGTTGTATTTCTATTGCAATGCAAAATATTTTAATATTAATTCCAACACTGTATCATGATTCCGAGAAATATTTTTTTTAAACGATCTTTGGAAATCGTTCTGGTCTAATATATTGTTAAAAGTACCATGAACGACTCGTTGATTACGACCCATACCGTCTTTCAAAGAAATATCAAAATAATCTAACACGACCTGAACTAAGAAGCCATAAAATTAATTGTCATTTTTTAAGAATATTGGCAAATGGTTCCTCATATTCCTGCCCATACATTTCAATAAATTCCTTACAGAACTTATCGTAGGTGGCTTTTGCATGGCTATGTTTTCCGGCCAAACACAGCGCTTTGCATTTCAATATCATGGCATCTTCATTGGTGATATCAAATATAAAAATACTGTCGGCCAGGTGAATGATAAAATCAGCATCCTCTTTAATGTCACATAAATTAGCAAAATATATTAAAGTATCAATGGTGATTTCTGATACATTTGCCTTAAACTCGTCAAGCCATGAATATTGAACATTGCGTAAAAAAGGGCCTTTTTTTGTAATTTCGATTAGCTGATTTATTTTTTCTTTTGTAAGGTTTGTTTTTGATGACGTAAGTTTTAAAAAGTCAACATAGTCAGTCTTAACATCTGATTCATTGTAAATCGCTTTCCAATAACCGGTTTTTTTTGATAGTTTAAAACCTCCAAGTTCTGTTAATAAAGTACGCAATTTGGCTAAATTAACAGCCCTATTGTTTTGAGCACTTTTTTCAGATTTATCATACCAAAGAATCTCTGTTAATTTTTCAGTAGAGATTCCTTTGTTGTTTTTGAAGGTGTGTAACCAAATCAATAAAAACAACTCCTTTAATAATGGCGTAAAATGGACGGTAATATCTTCTAAGTTCTTATTAATCGCTTGAAAACCACCAAAGAAAATGAGTTGATAGTCAGTCTTATTTATAAGTATATCTGATGGATTAACAAGTAAACTTTTGTCTATATCCTTATCAACTGACCTGTTTTTTCTTCTAATTTTTGCTTTTTCTTTTGGGAAGAATAAATAAATTAATACGATTATTATTATAACTCCCACAGTAGCGAATAAATAAGATTCCCTTTTAGATTCTCGTGAATCCTCTACTTTTTCCAAAATAGCATTTGGTGGATAATTAATTGTATGGATTCTGGTTTTAGTAGTAGCAGAATCTGTAACATAAGTTGAATAAGCTATCAATTTTTTTTGTTTGGCCATGAACAACAAACCAGCAGACGATCGAACATCTAAAAATTGAAAAGGTATTTTATTACCTACCAATTCAACATTGGGTGAATCAAGCTCTCCTCTAATTAGTTGTAGATGACCATTAAATTTACTTTTTTCAAAAACCAATGCAAAATAATCACGGGTTTCCCCATCAATCCACATCGAATTCGCAACACACATATCTTCAATTATATGAGGGATTTCAAATTTCTTGAACAAAGTACTGTCTTTTATTGAGTACCCAATTAAATCATAATAACTATGGGGATTAATTAATTGATTACCCGACCTACTTCCATATCCACCTAAGATATAAATGGTATCATTCAAGGCTCCTAATCCAGCCAAATATTTAGGGTAAAAAACAGACGGATCTGTTGGTAAATCCGTTAAGGTATTTTCGTTTAAATTTATTTTCCTGATCTCATTATTATATTTGTGTCGACCATAACCGCCAAACAAGTAGATAGAATTGTCTGATGGATCGAAATACCGATTGTGATGCCTGAACCTTGTTGGTATATTTGTGGAAGTGAATAATCTTTCCCATACTCCGGAATTTATGTCAAGAACAAAGGAAGGACCTTCGTCAACCATATAACAATATATTTTTTTATCCAGACTGTTGTAAATGGCTTTATAATCTGGTATAATAAATACGGGTTTATTTTTGTAAATCACTTTTGTGGTGTAATTATTGTCCACTGAATAAATTAATAATTCATCCATACCGACTAAAAATATTTTTCCATTTTCATTATCTGCTGCAATCATCATTTGCCCGTTTATTTCATTTTCAAACTTGGGCTCCCATATCTTATGCTTACGATTTAACCAGGATGGATTCTTAACTTCAGCCTTTTGTTTTTTTATTCGGTCAATAGCAACAGCAACATTCTCATCTGTTTCATCTAAAGGCCAATGGTATTTTAATTTCCCCTGCTCAGATATTTTTATATCTCTAATTTGCATTGTGGGAACATCTGAAGTTTTGAACTGATTGTAATCGTTGGCACCAAATATTATTTTAAATTCATCTTTGGTATTAAATCCAATATTTTCTAATACAAAAAACGAATCTGGCGTATAGAATATTAATCTATCTTCTAATAAATCAAATTTAACTTTTAGTTTTATCCAATTATTTATGGCAGTCTCAGGATAAATTGCCTGCACAATTGAATCACTTTTGCCCATGACAATGTTCAGAAACAATGTATTGTCTCCTTCATTTATAGAACTAATCAGGTCTACATTGTTATTATCACGATTGATAATTCTAAAAATATAACCAAATAAACCAATGTTGTTGTTAGGGTTTATACGTGTAGTTTTATAATCAAACGAAATTTCAAACTCTTCTTCAAAAGTTAAGTAACTCTTTGGAGTTAAGTTTAATTTTGTCCTGTTGTCAAGCGATTCATCTATCCCCTTGAACTTAAGGCCATATGTTTGAGAAGATAAATTAGAAACAGAAACAAAAAATACACCTATGTATATAATAGATATAAGACATCTGTATGTATTATTCTTTTTCAGTAAAAATATTTTAGGGAGGATAGAACAAATATAGTATTTAATTTTAAATAGATAAAAAAAAGAGGAGTAAATCATATCTCCTCTTTTCTAATCAACTAACTCAATTATACAATATATTTATGAAGAACAATTGTATGCTTTCTATTAGGTATTTAATAACTCAAATAATATTTTCAATTTTACAATTCCGGATGAACAAAAATCAATCCGTCAATTTTAAGATCCTTACTATACCAGAATCAATTTTATTGACAATTTTATCTTTAATCTAGAGATGGTGGTACGTTTGAATTATCAATACCCCATGATTTATTCGCCTTGTTTCCCATCACCAATTCCAACTCACCTCCGTTACTGATGTCTTCATGTGAAAACCACGGTTTATTCCATGTTTTTCCGTTGAGCTTTGCCGATTGGATATACTTATTTTCAGGCGAATAATTTATTACAACGATGTTGAATTCATTTCCATTTTCAAGATGAACCGTTGCATTTTCAAAAACGGGACTTCCAATATTATAACTTGGAAATCCAGGCGTGACGGGATAAAATCCTAATTGGGAAAATACAACAAAGGCTGTCATTCCACCACCATCTTCATCTCCGGGTACTCCCATTAGATCATCGCGGAACCATTGATCGAGTAAAGTTCGGATTCGTTTTTGAGTTTTCCATGGTTGCCCTGCATAATTGTATAGATATGGAATATGTAAAGACGGTTCATTGGCCATTGTGAACTGGCCCACATTACCAGTTTGATCGGGTAATTGAGCATAAAATGCGTATTTACTTCTTCCCAAAGGTTCTGAAAACATGGTGTTCAAATTGTTGATAAAAGATTCGTTGCCTCCCATCAGCTCGATCAAATCTGCAATGTTGTGTTGTACATCCCAGCGATAGGTCCAGGCATTGTTTTCACTATAGAATTTTCTGGCGCCCATGCCCCCAGAAAATTTGTAATCAAAAGGTGTTATAAAATTGCCTTGATCATCTTTCGGATGAAAGAATTTGGTTTCAGCATTAAATAAATTTCTATAGTTAAAAGAATTTTTTAGAAAATGTTGGTATTCCTCATTTTTTCCCAGCTCTTTAGCGATTTGAGCAAGGCACCATTCATCATAAGATGTTCCCAAAGTAACCGCAACCGGCTGCCGGCTTTCAAAATGATGCACTTCTGGAACAGTTTCTTCTTCGCCATGATCTAAAGCAGGAAAATAACCTTTTTCTCTGTAAAAAATTTCCAGTTCTCCAGCAGGCATTCCAGACCAGGGAGCCAAAGTTTTTTCTTGTATGCCATTTTTACAAGCCTCATAAGCCTTTTCCAGATCAAATCTCCTAAGTCCTTTTCGATATGCATCGATAACAGATGCTACACCATGATTGGAGTTCATCCTTCGACTATCACCTGTCACTTCAGGAAAAGTAGGCATCCAAAAATTATCCATTTGTTCAGCCATGGTTACAAAGGAATTGATAATGTCTTCTTCTTTTTTTGAATCTATCAACGCACGTAGTGGGTGATGGGCTCGATAGGAATCCCAAATCCAGTCATCGGTATAAAATGGGCGACCTTCATCTTCATGAATTTTTCCGTCAAAAGCACTGTAATATCGTCCGTCTTCTGAAAGATTCACAGGACGCTCGTAGGTGCGGTATAATGAAGTATAAAAAACAGTTTTATCTCTTTGATTTCCCCCCTCAACTTCAATCTTTTTTAAAGCCTTATTCCAAATTTTACGCCCTGTAGTTTGTAATGCTTCAACATCTTTACCAACCACTTCTCTTCTAAAATTATTTTCTGCCTGTTTTTCATCGATAAATGAAATTCCATAACGGACGTGCAATTTTTTTGTTCCTTTTGGATATTTTAATACAAGGCATGCATTTTTACCATCGGCACTACTTCCTTCATTTAGTTTTCCCTTTTTAAGAACTGAAATGTTTTCAGGTTTTTCCTGTAGATTCATATATAGATAAACCTTGGTATTATTTTCTATTATTTGATAACCTGACAAGGTAGACCCATTCCAATTCATAGCGCCATTTTTGGAATTTACAATCAAGTAAACCGTTTCATCTTTTTCGAAATCAATTTCATACATGGCTGATTGATGCGATAATCCAAAATTCACAGTGGTTTTTTGCTCATCTAAGTAAGCTGAGTATGAATAAGGTGTTAATTTTTCGTTGTCATAGCTATATTTTATAATTGGTTTTATGCCGCTTTCCGCTCCTTGATATGGACTTAAATTAAAAGCAGAGCTTCCTCTATGACTCGTCACTATTAATGGTAGACCATTCAACAAATCACCGGTAAAATCCCTCCGTTCAGGATATACACGCATCATACTATTAGGTAAATGCATGGTTGGGAATGTGGGTACCAATAAATGACTGATGTTACCCATATACGGATTAACCAGATCAACCGGATCAATTGAGATTGTAGTATTTGATTTATTATCGGATTTTGAGCAAGCAAGGGTAATCGATACAGCGATCAGGCATATAATTAACTTTCCTATTATATTTCTTTTCATATTTAGTAGTAGAATTTATTTTTTTAATGCTTTTTTTAATTCTTTAGAAAGAACTACAGGCGGTTAGGTTATTCCCGCCTGTAATTCATATCAAAAATTAACTCAAAAACAATTTCATTCTAATCTTATTTATTCGTTTATTATTTCAAAATATTTGTCAAATCAATGCTGATTCTTTAATAAATTTTGAATTCTATTTTTAATTTGGTTCAAATATATAGGCCTATCCTTAATTAATTACTAATAATTGATTAATTAAGAATTAATATGAAACTAATTCATTCGTTTAAATTTTTGCGCCTATATTTTTAGGATTTGTTAGTCATGCAAATGATGTATTTCACTGTTTTTAAGTAGGTTAAATTAATAAAGAAGATTAAAAAATTACTTCCAAATTACTTTTAGAGGACTTGAAAAGATTGAACAACGAATTAATCAAAACAGATTATTGAAACAAAAATACAATCAAAGTCTTTAGAGTTGAAACTATTATTGATGCGACTTGAAGCTGTAAGTAGAAGAACGGAATAATCCGATAGAATTGTTTTGATTCGGAGTTATTTATGTTTTTCTTTAGAAGCAAAAAAAACTTAGCAAATAATCATTTCAAATGTAATTGAAATATTGATGTAATGCATTTCACTTTTTAGATCTATAAACCTGTGTTATAATGATAATCAATCACAACATCATCTGCGTATAGTTTACCTTCTTTGATTTCTATTTTTGCAGTCTTAGGAACAAAAATTAACACCGAAGAATTTTGATTTTGTATTTGAAAAGTAAAATCTCCACTTACACTATTAGAGATAAATGCACGTTGTACTGCATCATAGATTTTCACCTCATTTTGCCCTACGGATACCGTTACTTCTTTAGATTCAGGGTTTGGATTATAAAATAAATAGCTTGGGTAGGCTTCCTCTCTGTAAAAATCTGTAGCTAATAGATCCAGCTGTAAGATATTCTCAATATTGGTTCGTGAAATGATTGCTCCTGCAATTCCTACATGTCCGCTGCCATAAACGCTAAATTGAGAAACCTTTGGATTATCCTTATTCCAATGCATACCATCTCCAATGGCTACTGGAGCCTCAATATTTTCATATTGCTCATAATGTGCTTTTTTTATTAATCCTTCATAAGCAATTACACCTTTGGTATATTCTTTTTCTTCCGGAATTGTTTGGTGTTCATCAGGTATTTCATTTGGATAGAACAATCTGGATGCATTGGCTGCATTTAGCATCCATTTTCCTATTGCATTGGCATAACGCTGGTCGTAACGAACCATTGGTACAAGCGGCCACATCGTATCATAGGTATTCATTAGAAAAGCAAATCCTCCGTTATGTATGGTACTTCCCACTAAGCCGGATACATCATAACCGTTCCAGTTATCAACTAGAACACCCCACCCCTCACGGCAAACGGAATCACCATCAAAAGTCCAGTTCAAAATATTTGAGAAATCATAATTTGTACCATGTTCCGCATTTAATCTGGCAGCAACATAGGCTCCAAAAGGCATTAAAATTTCGTAAAAATAATTTTCTTCCTGGTTTAAAAGTGCCTCTATGGAGGTTTTTGCGCCTTCCAAATACTTGGTATCGTTAAATTTTTGATAAGCCGAATACAATACATAAGCATGCCCTGCGGCTACATCCTGCTGGGTGCAGATCCAGGTTTTGTTTGGTTCCAATGCAGCATAGTCAAAGAAAGAATAATCATAATTGCCATTTAAAACAGAATCTGCTTTGTAAAACTGATCTGCTATACTACGTAATAAAGAATCATAATCTTTTTCTGCCGGATAAAAATCCGCTACAGCATAGAACATTACATTGGGATACACATCATACCACCAATCTCTGGCATATCCTCCTCCAAGTTGTGCAACTTCCGGGCTGGTATTGTTCATAATGATATCCCACTTTGTCTCGCTATTAAAATAATTTTTTAACATACCAACATAGTTTTCTCCTTTTTGATTTGATTTATCAATACCAACCATACTGGCTCCCAACACGGAACCGATACTAGCCAAAGATTCATGAAAAATTCCATTATAATGATCATTCCCCTGTCTGACATCTCCCATAGCAGTGTAAATTCCGAAGGTTTCCTGGTCAAAGTTCTTACGGGAATTGTCTTTCCAGATCAATGGCCAATACTTACCTGTCTGATCAGAATCGTACACTTTTGCATCATAATCCCTGGCCAACTGATTAAAATCGATAATTTTAAATGGTTTTGGCAAGTTGGGCATAGAATCTATTCGTTCAATACTTAGCTGGGCCACAGGATTTGCCTGCTCAAATTGTGAGGTCTTTATTTCACATGAACTTAAAAACAGACCTATGGTTAGAATTACAATACCAGCTATTTTATTCATTCTCATTTTCCAATGTTTTTTGTTGTTTTAAAAGTTGTTTCGCAATAACAATTGAAAGCAATTGAATTGTTCCAATGATCAATAAGGCATAACGTAAGGCAATGTCAGCATCCAGATAGAAAGCAATAACTAAAAATGTACCCGCTCCAAAAAATCTCCCAACAAATAATCCAAATTCATGATTTAAGATATAAGAAAATTCATTTCTGTTCTCAAGTTTGGAGAGCACATCAATAACTTTTAGTTGGATTGGGAAATAGGCAATATCAAGAATAGGTCTGGCAATTAACAACAGGAACACAAATACAATGACTCCAATACCGCTGAACATAACACCATTAACCAAGGAAGCCAAGAAAAACCCAATTGTTCCAATACTAAAAATGATCAATCGATCTTTTGGTTTTGAATATTTACCCAGAATTAACATTACCACTGCAGAAATGAGTGCTCCAATGGATAAAGCCGATCCTAAAACCCCTTCAGAATTGAAAAATTTCATCATAAGCATGGCCGGTGCTGTTACAATAAATCCCTTGAGACATCCCTTTTAAAAATGCCATTTCAAGCATTTTCTTCCAAAGTTTATGAAATTTAAAATAAAGAAACTTCTCACTCTTTGGTTTCTCATATTTGCCAAAATGAAAAACTATAGAGGCGATAATCGTTATAACAAAAACCACTCCGGTTACTACTCTATAACCAGCATTAATAGCTTCATTTGATTCACCGTTTCCACTTATCAAATACCAGCCAATAATAACAGGAACAATTGCAGCGGTTAATGTATAGGTAAAAGTTTCAAAACCATAATAAAAATTACGAGCTCTATCTGTTGTAGTAGCGATTACAAGGTAATCTCTGTTGGCCCAATAAAATCCGAATGACATTCCCATAATTAAACCGGCAGATACTAATCCGAAATAATTAATTTCATCTAAAGACATCATAAAAACCATGGAAACACCACTTAGTATCATTCCAAGTGAGAATAATCTTTTGATGTTAATTTTATTTAATAAATATCCATTAATAAAAAATGTAATTGGTATTCCGGTGTAAATTGCTAATTGGTAGAACATTACTTTAGCAGGATCATTTGAATTTCTCATGATATAAGAGGCTACAAAAATATCAATTACAGGTAGTACAAAAGCATAAATTACATTGGTTGCTATTAAAATTTTTGCACTTCTTGAAAAATCCTTAAACCCTATTGAGGCTATTTTATTCATAATATATTTAAGTGGGTTAATATTTTTTTGATAGAGAAGCTGGCCTCGCAAACAAACTCGTCTGAAGCGCCATAATACATTTGAATAGTATCGCCTTTAACAATATGACCATTAGTAAAGACCACATTCCCAAAAAAACCGGTTTGTTCATATTCGGCAATTGGTTCCATAATTGGTTCTACCGATCTCGCAATTACTTTAGATGGATCATCCAAATCCAATAGAATCGCCCCTAAACAGTATCTGTTTTCCTTTGTTGCACCGTGATAGATCATTAGCCATCCCTTGTCTGTTTTAATAGGGGCAGCGCCGGCACCTAATCGTTTACTATCAAATTTGCCCTCACGGGTTTTGGCTAAACAAGTATGATTCCCCCAGTGAATAGCATCCGGAGATTCTGCCAACCAAATATAATTACCTCCTAATTCCGGGCTGCTTGGCCTGTGAAAGGCATAATATTTTTGGTTGATTTTTTCTTCGAATATGGCACAATCCTTATTATGTGGACTAAAAATCATTCCTTTTTTTTCAAAATTTTTCCAATCTTTAGTAGTTCTCAGTCCAACTCCTACACCATTTACAGATACCATTGTATAGGTAAGATAATAGGTGTCTTCTATCTTAGCTACACGGCAATCTTCTATGCCGTAAGATTCATACTCTCCCTCTCCAAATATTGCTGGGTATTCTTCAGATTCATAAAATGTGGTTCCGTCATCGCTAAAAAGTAATCTGAGATGAGATATGGTGGTTAAATAATCAGTGCCGTCATAATTGATGACTCTGGCATCTGTATTGTCTAATTTTGGATCGTCGATATTAAAATGTAAAATTTCAACTTTACCAGAGTCGTTATAAATAGGAACAGATACAATACCCTCTTTTTGCACTGTTCGCTCAGCAACACGCACCAGTAATCCAATTTTTCCATTAAATTCAAATACTCCCGGATTGAGTAAACACTCAATGATCATATTATCATCACTTGCTTCTATATCTTTTGGAGATAATAATGGATTATTTTTACTTCTATTTGCAATATCTGACATATGTGTATACCTAACTTATTATATATCAATTTTTTTTTGGATCCAGGTTTCATTTATTACTTCTAATAAAATAAATTTTCTATTGATCCAACTCCCGGTTCTTATTCATG
>PVMK01175100.1_pt1 | contig 10998 bp, 11 predicted proteins | sample 1853481 | NCBI WGS metagenome assembly PVMK01 (sample SAMN08533507, study PRJNA380276) | Marine sediment metagenome, whole genome shotgun sequencing project. | reverse complement strand
AATGAATGGTCCAATTACAGGTTCAGCGGGAGAGCGTTAAAGAGACTGGCATCACCGGCCGGGGATCTTCCAGGGGATGTGCCCCGGTTGAGGTTCTTTGCATGTCGCTGATAACACTTATGCAGGTAAAAGAGATGGAAAATAATTAATAATCTATTATTGGAGAGATTATGGATTTGAATCTTAAAGGAAAAGTAGCACTTATAACCGGTGGTTCGCATGGTCTTGGTGAGCTTGCAAGAGTATTTGAGGATATTAAAAAGGAAATAGAAAATACCCCTGAGTTACTTCTAAATGCTCCTGAAAATATAGAAACTAAATGGGTGGACGAGTTGAAAGCATTAAAAGAACCCGTATTTAAGGAATGATGAACATGGTACTAAAAAGGAATAAGCCAATTGCTGTTGTAAAGACCTGTGCTGCATCTGGCAATCTGGGCCCGGGTTATGATGTTCTTGGTCTAGCTCTTGATATATTTAATACATATTCAGTTTTTTACAGTAATGATAAAAAGCATCATATCGAATTTAGAGGTAGTCAAAACATTGGTCTACCTGATGATGAAGATAATCTCATTATAAAGGTTATTAAAAAGGTATTAAAAAAGAGTATCAGTACTTCTGCGACAAAAGAGAAAAATAAGGGAATTGAAAAACCATTAAGAATTATTGCTGACATAAATATACCTATTGGAAAGGGCCTAAGTAGTAGCTCATCTGCCATTGTTGCGGGACTTTTAATAGCTGATAAAGTTTACGATTTACAGTTGGGAAAGGATGAACTATTTAGTATCGGAATGGAGTTTGAAAATCATCCTGATGGAATTGCTGCTTCACTATATGGGGGATTGGTAGCAACTTATAAAGAAGAGGAGGCATATAAAGTTAAAAAGATTCGTTTAGGGCATAATTACAAGATAGTCCTGTTTATCCCAGAATTTGAAATTGATACAAATAAGGCTAGAGAATTAATTCCCAAAAAAGTAAACATGGATGACTGCATTTATAATATAAGTAACACCTTATTGTTAGTGGAGAATCTTAAAAACAATGATTTGGGTATGGCAGCAGTATTTATAAAGGATAAACTTCACCAACCTTATAGGAGGGAAATATACAGAAAATCTTTTAATTTAGTCAATGTATTAATTAGTGATTATGGGATTCCTGCAGCCGTAAGTGGAGCCGGGCCCTCTGTAATAGCTATTTCAAATAATAGAACCAACCGTAATCTTAAACAACTTATGAATAGTATCAAAGTAAATGCTACCGGTTTTATAACTAAGGTAACTCGGATATATTACAAGGGAAGCTATGTTTTGTAAATCAATAAAAGATACCCATGGGCTGGCTTAATGACCATCCCCCATTTATTGGACACATAGAGTAGATACTTGAGTTAAGATGCATTTTCTCAAACTCTATTGGCGATTTATAACCTAATGCTGAATGTAATCGTATCGGATTATAAAACATCTCAATATATTCAAATATTTCCTTCCGGGCAAGATCTCTTGTCTCAAACGGATGCTTTCTATCTACGAGCTCTGATTTTAGCGACTTATTGAATGCTTCCATCACAGCATTGTCATAGGGGTTTCCTCCCCGGCTCATACTGATAAAAGCACCTTTCCTTTTGATCAGAGCATTATATCTGTCGCTTAAAAATTGAGCCCCACGGTCTGTATGGACCATCAGTCCAGCCCCAGGGTTTTCTCTATTAAATGCATCATTTAATGCATCTATTGCAAGTCGTTCACGTAAATGGCGATTTACAGACCAGCCTACAACTTTGCGGGAAAATAAGTCCAGATAAGCCATAAGATACTCATAGCCTTCTTTTGTAGGTATATATGTAATATCTCCTACCCATACTATATTTTTTTCCTTTACATTAAATTCGCGATTCAGGTAATTCGGATAAAATGAGGCCTTGTACGCTTTACTGTATCTACCGTGTCTTTTACATGAATACCTAGCTTTTAGTCCGTTTTGGGCCATTATACGCTCAATTCTTTTATGATTGACATAAATCCTGCGACTTCTTAGTTCTCTTAATATTCTTTTTGATCCGTACCTACCTTTGTACTGGCTAAAGACGCTTTTTATTATGTCTGTAAGTGCAAGGTTTTCAATATCTCTTTTTGTCGGTTTTCTGTTTACCGAGTAATAATAACTTGACTTATTAATCTTTAAAACATCACACATCAGCCGGATACTATATATATTCTTATGACTGGTGATAAATCCTACTTTCTCTTTTGTCTTCCCTTTTGGAAGACTCGGAACTTTTTTAAGATTTCATTTTCCTTTAAAAGCTGCTTGTTCTTTTTCTCTAAAAGCTTAATTTTGTATTCGCTGTCAGCTCTCACGTTACCGAAACCTTTGAATGCTTCTTCGCCATACTTATCGTATTCTCTTAACCAGCGATAAATTGTCTGCTCTGTGATTCCAAGACTTACGGATACTTCATTTACGCGCTTTCCCTCATTAATTACCTGCCTGGTTGTCTGTAGCTTGTATTCTTTGCTAAAGTTTCGTCTCCCCATCTTTTTTACCTCCGAGTTCATTTTATTACTGTCTTCTCTTCGGTGTCAATATTTGGGGGGAAGTCCAAAAAACTAACATTATGTTTGAATCAGTTTTTGGGGAGAAGGTCACGATAAAATAGGAAAAAGAAAGGAAAGGACTATGCCAAGAAAACGCTACACGTCTGAACAGATAATCAATTCCCTGAGGGAAGCAGAGGTGCTCATAAGCCAGGGAAGCACTGCCAAAGAAGCCTCAAGACACCTGGGAATATCCGAGCAGACCTACTACAAGTGGAGAAAAGAATATGGAGGTATGAGGATAAACCAGGCAAAAAGGCTAAAAGAGCTGGAAAAGGAAAATGCCCGTCTTAAGAGACTGGTAGCCGACATATCACTGGATAATGCAATACTTAAGGATGTGGCCCAGGGAAACTTGTAAGCCCGGCCAAACGCAGGTATGCAGTGGCAGCAGCCAGGATAAAGTATGATATCTCCCAGAGGCGTGTATGCTGGGCAATAGGACAGAATATATCTACTCAGGGACAGTGACATGTTCGGAAGGATACTAGCCTGTGAAAAAATAGACTTGAATAGGGTATTTTTCTAATTTGTTCTTCTACTCAGTGTATTTGCTGCTTCAGTATAATGATCTATGGTGTTTAAAAGACCCGGTAACCTAAATCATATTAACTTTTGGGTGATTATAGGTTGGTGATCCAAAAGCAAATACTTATAAATTTTAAAAAGTAATGGACGGACAATTGCCCAGGGAGCATTAGCTTGGATCTGGGGAAGTAGTGATATTCTTGTTCCTATTCCGGGTTTTAAAAATATCAGACAAGTAGAGTATAATGAAGGAGCCATTAAATATGGCCCACTTAGTCTAGAGCAAATGAAAAGAATCGAAGAAGTTTTGGATAATATTAACTTATAAATAGATTTATAAAAGAGGAAGGAGTATATTGTAGCTCCGTCTCGGAGCAAGAAATCTTTTAAATGAACTCTTGCAATGCAATTATATGCTATTATTTATATTTATGAGAATTTGGTCTGGACTGCAATTCTATAAAAAGTCGAAAAATAACATAACCAAAGATTATCAGATTTAAAAAGCACAAGTATCATGATACTGAAGTAGTATTTCATAAAAGTTAAGTAATTTTTTACTTCTTTTTATGCCATTGAATATATTCAAGAATATTATTATCTGGGTCACTGAAATATACCCATGTCTCTTCATCCTTTAACTTCAATGGGCCTCTTATTATATTTATTTTGTTTTCTTTTAGTGATCTAAAAGCTTGTTTCATGTCATTTACTTCTATAGCAAGATGTGGACAGTAAGGTTTCCTTATTTCTGGTTTTTGATATTCATTCTTCAAGTCCTTAACTAATTCAAGATCAGCATTTCCATATCTTAAAAGTACAAATTCTTCTTGCTCTTCTTCATCCTTATATCTAACAATAAACTTAAATCCAAGTTCTTGAGTATAAAAACTTATGGAAGAATCCATATCCGAAACCTGAAAAGCTATATGGTCAAAGCTCATTACTTTTCCTTTCTACCTTAATTTTGTACAGATTTATATTTCTAAAATTAGTTTACTATACAAATGTGTTAGATTATAAAAAAATTTTATCCAGAAGATTAGTCCTTAAACAAGGAAGTAATCTGGCGGTACTTTGGATATAGTTCCTCAATTACCTCATCAAAACTATGATCTTCTTTCACCCTATCCTTTCAAAAGTAAAATATTTTAATAATAATATCATAATCAAACAGAATATATGCCAGAGTCTAGCCAGAAAGCCTTACAAACAGCTCTTATTTTATTTCTTTGATCTTAATCCATCTTTTATTTTTATGAGCCAGATTTATTGCTTCTAATACTTTTTGAGCTTTTAAACCATCTTTAAAATTGGGAGAAGGCATAGTATTCTTACTTATTGATCCGAGAAGATCGTATATTTGATGAACTATAAGAGAATCATAATGTTGGCCATGACCAGGCATACTATAGTATCCATCCATATAGGGGAAGTTGGGTTCAGTAGTATATACTTTTTTAAAACCATTAATACCTTTACTATCTGATAAATATAATTCAATGAAATTAAAATTCTGGTAGTCCCATTTTAGTGCACCTCGGGATCCCCTAATTTCGAGAGAACTTTCTAATCTGTCTCCAGTAGAGATCCTGGAAGTATCAAAAAGACCTGCTGCCCCATTTTTAAAATTTGCAAGACATGCAGTATAATCGTCTGTGTCAACTTGCACTTTACTTTTTCCGTTTTCATCTATTCTTTCTGCTATAAAAGTTTTTTGAAGACTTATAATGCTTTCAATATCACCAACTAGAAAATGAGCAAGATCTACAAGATGGACATTGAGGTCATAATTGACACCCCCTCCACTGAATTTTTTCTGGTAAAACCAATTTATGGGATTATTAATATTACTCCCATCATCAGCGAGTAAATCGATCTTCCAGGTATATATCTTTCCTATTTTTTTCTTTTCTATAATATCTTTCATAAGTGCTACAGGGGTAGCTTTTCTAAAATTAAAATTAACACAGTTTAAGACTTTACTTCTTTCTACTTCATTATAACCTTCAAGTGCTTCCTTATAATTCATTCCAATAGGCTTTTCACAAAAAATAATTTTATTAGCCGCAGCTGCTTTTTTTACTAATGGAATATGTAAGTAATTTGGAGTAATAATATCCACCAGATCTATGTCATCTTTAAAAGCATCATCTATATTTGTACTGTATTTTTCAAAGCCGTATTTTTTCGCCAGGGGTTCCTTATCAGAGGATCTACCTACCAATAGCTTGAGGCAGACCTTTATATCAAGATCAAAAAAATGATCTGCGATCTTAAAACCATAACTGTGGTACTTGCACATTCCACCAGTTCCGATCATCGCAATATTTATTTTTTTCAATCTGACCCTCCATCATAATACAATAATTACTGAATATCATAACATAATAAGTTGGATGAACTAAATCCAGGCCATACCGTAGAACTTACTTGAAGTATTTACTCCCTTCTTGAAGTCAATCCATTATTTCCAAACAAATTGCTGTAGATTTATTGGTAATTTTGTCAATACTTCAACCTTATTTCCAAACTTACCCAGAGTTTTCTCTACCAGGAGAAAGTCAAGCCCTGGAATTATAATATCATCCCAACTGTTTCCAAATCCTTTTACAGCTACATCTAGCATGGTAACAATCCTGTTTCCCAGCGGCTCGTCTGAATTTAAAGTAATGGCACCATAGAATTCCTGACACTCAGTGTAACCTGCATTGTGTGTACCTGTATATGGTTTCATCCTGGAAAGGTCTATTTTCTTTCCGATCTTATTTTCTACTTCTGGTTGCCTTTTATTAAAATAATCCACTAATGCCTGTTCCTGTAGTTTTGCAGGCAGATTTTCCTTTGATATTTTCCTATATGCTTCCAATCCCACCATAAATGCTTCTTCCACAAAATCAAACCAGTATTTTTGATCACTGCTTATAGATGAAATATCTTTAGTGCAGACCACGCTTCCCCGCTCGCAGGCTGTAAGGCCATCCCGTTTGGGACCAACTCCCAATGAAACAATATCATCCTCATTTATTATCCTGTTTAGAGCCTTTCCTATCAGGGTCCTACCTGCTGTATTTGCAGCAACCATGATATCAAACCCCCATTCTTCTACACCCAACTCATGACCCGCTGCATATCCCCATTGTGCTACCTGTGTTTCCAACATACCTGGCTTTATGACTGCTAACATACATTCCATAACAGTATCTGAGATAAGACTGGCTTCTTTTATCAGTTCCATCTCATTTTCAGATTTTTCATATTTGATCTTATAGTACGATTCCTGTATATCCACAATCTTCTCATTGTTTCCCAGGTATTCTATTAAAAATTCATATATACTCACAGGTAATATTTCTCTGGGAGTAAGAAGGCCTATTATCGAAGGTTTGCACCCGGCAGCCTCTTCAATCACATCCTCTACCCTTTCAGTATCTACTGGATAATCCTCGTCCGCAAGTTTAAGCATCTCCACCTTATGTATTTTAGCTCCAGATCTTTTGGATAATTGTTCTGCTGAATAACCTCCTTCAAGCCCGGCAAGAACATGGAAACCATTTTTACCGATAACACCCGCTACTGGCTCTACAGAAATATTTGTATTACCTGCAAGATAGGGCACATCTCCATTATAGTGCTCATCAGAATATACAATTGCAGCATCAACACCTTGTTTCAAAATCGCATCTATTACTTTTTGTTGTCTATCTTTAAATTCTTCAGTTCCGATCCTTTTTTTCTTATCTATTGCAGGAGCATCCGATAGAATTTTTGATACTATATTTGCTTCTTCTAACCATTGAGAATTTCTATTTTCCATTTTTAACCTCTTTCTGATCTATTGCTTTAAGGCAGATGAATAATGAAAGTAAAAAAATACAAATATCTATCACTAAAACGGGATTTTATATAGCTATAATCTATTTGTCGAGCCAAACTCTTTCATTTTATTCAAAGCTAGCCTGGTGATCTCTTCCCGGCATGCTCCAAGGTATTCACGTGGATCGATAATTTCTGGTTTGTTTACCAGTAATTCCCTAATCTCTGCAATCATGCAAAGAATTATATCGGTATATATATTTACTTTTCTTATCCCCAGTTTAATAGCATCCTTTATCTGTTCAACTGGTAATCCATTTGTATTCTGTAAAACACCACCATAATTTTTGATTTTATTTATATACTTTTCAGGTAGACTGGAAGCACCGTGAAGTACCAGGGGTATATCTGGGATCATTTTATGGATTTCTTTTAAAATATCAAATCTCAATTCCTGATCCCCTCTAAATTTATTTAAGCCATGGCTATTACCTATTGAAACAACCAGAGAATCTACTCCCGTATATTTGACATATTCTTTTACAATTTCCGGATCAGTGAATTCATGTCCTTTGATATCAATATCATCTTTTCCCCCGATAAAGCCGATTTCCCCTTCTACGCTTACCTCGAATCTGTGCGCATAATCACTAACTTTTTTGGTCAACTTTGAATTATACTCATAACTGGATGGCTGGCCATTCTCATCAAATGACCCATCTACCATCACAGAAGAAAATCCAAAATCGATTGCTTCCTTACATTGTTCAAAGTTTTCTCCATGATCGAGATGCATGGCTATGGGGATATTAGGATTTTCCTTTATTGCAGCATCCATTAAATATGGTAGGTAATTTGAATACTTAAGGCTTTTTTTACTGATCATAATGATAAGCGGGGAGCTTGCTATACTGGCAGCTTCGACTATGCTCTGGATCTGTTCCATATTATTGATCGCAAAAGCACTTACTGCATATTCTTTCTGCATCGCATCCTCAAGTATGGTACTTGTAGGGACTTTAGGCATAAAATCACCAACTTAGATTATCTTTTTTCTATAATTTAGTTGTAAAATTAAGGTTCCTGGGTTTATCCGGATTAATATTTTTATTTATTGCCTGAGTATATGCTAATATCTGAAATACAGGTATATTAATAAAAGACTTGATCAGGGCAAATTTAAAATCTAATCTTTGAAAAAGAATTCGAACATTTTTATTTTTTGTATTTATGCGATCATCACCTGATACAATCAATATCTTTGAACCCAGATCAATAATGTCATCCAGGACTTTTTCTATCCTGTACAGACCCTTACCAGGAGTTAGGATAAGGATCAAACTTTCACGGCCTGCCATGGTTTTAGGTCCATGATTGAATTCATGCAAATAATATGAGTATGCCTGTGTCTGTGACATTTCTTTCATCTTTAAGTCTGCTTCAATGGCAATTCCATAATCAAATCCACTTCCCAGGGCAAAAAAAGTATTGAACTGATTATTATCAATATAATCTTTAATCTTCTCAAATAGGGTATCGATATTGTCTTTTAGATATTTAATGAAATATCTAAACTCATCTAGCATATCTTTATGACTTAAAAATCTGGTCAATATCACACAATAAGCAAACAAAAAACTTGTATAAGCCCTGGTCATTGCTACACTTTTTTCAATGGCATCCCTGCAGATAAAATGATTTTTTGAAAGATCTATTATAGTGCTGTCTTTTATTGCAGAAAAAATATAAATTGTAATATTCTTTTTTTCTTTTAATCTTTTTACTACTTCTATGGATTCTGTTGTCTCTCCTGACCTGGAAAAACCAATAATCAAATATTTTTTTCCTTCTTTAATATAGGTATCAGGGTTGATCAATAGTTCAGAAGGAGGTAGAGCAAGAGTGATGCAATTATTTAGTAAAGATCTTGAAAAAAATGATGCAGACTGACAGAGATTATAATCTGTCCCACAACCGAAAAATATCAGTTCATCATAGGGTTCCTTTAAAAAACTAAAATCAAAATTATTACTGAGAATATCTTCATAAACCAATTCAAGAGAATCGGCCTGTTTCATTATTTCATTATAGGTATAGTTGATTTTGTCCACTTTACTCCTCTGTACTATAGGTGTTTAATCTATTATTACATTATCTTCTTGATCAGTGTATGGATTTTATTAAACTTTTCTTTTGTTCCTGAACCCCCTAGATATTCAACGCTTTTTGCTCCGCAGATATTTCCGATTTGCAGACTTTTCCCAGGCTCCATATTATTTAGAAATCCATATATAAAACCCGCATCAAAATTATCTCCTGCTCCCGTACTATCTTTAAAATCTACATTCAAAGAACCACCGCTATAGAGATTTCCATCATGTTTGGCTATATATCCGTCTTCGCCCAGTTTGATCACAATCGTCTTTACGATCTTACTCAATTTTTCCAGGGCATCATCAATGTTATTTTTCTTTGTTATCTTAAGTGCTTCCTTTTTGTTGATCAGAAAAACATCAATGTGGGGTAAAGTTTCATAGATCTTATCATCCCATTCACCCGAGGGGTCATCATTTGTGTCCATTGAAAAAGTAATATTACTATACTTTTTTTTAATAGTACTGATGATTCTTATATAATCATTTTGGAGGCCGTCCATCATATAATATGAAGAAAAATGAACATGAGCTATATTTTCAAATCCTTCAAAAACGATATCACTGATATTAAACTTTTTGACCATCTCAACTGATGAGATCTGCATCTTGTCTTCAGCATAAGTCAGACTTATCGTGACTCCAGTATTTTTATTTTCCCTAATAAGTATTTTATCCACCTCTACTCCATGGCCTCCCAATCTTTTTATAAGGAAATCTCCAAAGGTGTCATTACCGATCTTAGATATTATATGAGTTTTTATACCGAGTTCAGAAAGAACAATAGAAAAGATCCCCCCGGAACCCCCAATATCCAATAGATGATTTTTTGCAATCACCTCAGAGCCTTTTTCCGGAGGTCTATTTAGGTCAGCAACAATAATGTCTACATTAAGATCTCCTATAACAAGACAATTTCCATTCATGGAATATCTCCATTAATTGTAATTTAACTAATTAATAATCTCCTCTACAGAACCCTGCTACCAATTCACAACCATCACTTTAAATAATCATTTAAGAATTTACAAAATATATTCCAGGGTCAATAAATATTACCGCCGGAATCTATCCCACTGACATTACTGTCATTTTCATAGGCAGTAGCAATGAACGATGTATTGATCACCTTTCCGGGACTCATTTTAATAGCAGTTTTATTATCAACCGCTCCATTAAGACCTGTGGGTGAAAAACTGGAACAGAACTCAAGAGCCATACAGGATACACGTCCCCACCATGGTGCAGTTTTGAATCCCTTTCCATAGACTCTCCATATCCATAAGTAGGGGAAAATACTTTTATCCCAGCTCATCCCGATACCTACTTTACTTTTAGTATTAGTAACTGCATACCAGCCGGATTTGAGTAATTGCATGTTAATCTCATCAATACTCTGACCCTCATCCTCTATTGTAGGGGATTTGCTAAAATCAATAGTCTTTCCAGTATATCCTTTTAATCTTGGCCATTTTATTCCGGGATCATTTATTTCAGAGTACTTTCCGACATTGTCAGGATACATAATATAGTTGACTTTATTTTCCGGTAAGTCGATCACCACACTATCATCTAGAAACTTACCTCCAAATGTTGGATGATGTGCCCACATAAGATCAATTTCTGCATAACCTTCATTTGTCAAACTTTCAGAGATATATAATTTTGGATCTTCGGACTTGAGGGTCAGGATCTTTTCAATATAGAAAGGAGTCCTATAAGACCTGACCATGAATTTTATGGAAACCTCGGATGGGGTATTTTCGAGTATCTGGTATTCCCAGGGGATCAAGGAGATCTCACCGTGAAGCCCCTGTTCGGTACCCTGTGATTGGACACTCACACCAAAATTTGGGATTATCTCCTGCCATCCGCCTTCATAATAATCCATGA
>PVMK01124859.1_pt1 | contig 11000 bp, 10 predicted proteins | sample 1853481 | NCBI WGS metagenome assembly PVMK01 (sample SAMN08533507, study PRJNA380276) | Marine sediment metagenome, whole genome shotgun sequencing project. | reverse complement strand
TTGACGAGGGTGTGCCGACGTTCGGCATCTGCCTCGGCCATCAGTTGTTGTCGCTGGCCAGCGGCGCGAAGACGCTGAAGATGCCCCATGGTCATCATGGCGCGAACCATCCGGTCAAGGACCTGCGCGATGGCAAGGTGGTCATCACCAGCCAGAACCATGGCTTTGCGGTTGACGGCGACAGCTTGCCCAATAACCTGGAGGTCACTCACGTTTCGCTGTTCGATCAGACCGTCCAGGGGATACGGCGAAAAGACCGGCCGGCGTTCGGCTTTCAGGGTCATCCGGAGGCGAGTCCGGGGCCGCAGGACTGCGCGTATCTGTTCGACGAATTCATCGCGATGATGGATGCCGGCCAAGGCGTCCGGGCAGGTAAAGATGCCTAAGCGCACCGACATCGAGACGGTGCTGATTCTCGGCGCGGGCCCCATCGTCATCGGTCAGGCCTGTGAGTTCGATTACTCCGGGGCCCAGGCCTGCGCGGCACTGCGCGAAGAAGGTTATCGGGTGGTACTGGTCAACTCGAACCCGGCCACCATCATGACCGACCCGGCCATGGCGGATGCGACCTATATCGAGCCGGTGGAGTGGCGCACCGTTGCCAAGATCATCGAACGCGAACGTCCGGACGCGCTGCTGCCGACCATGGGTGGGCAGACGGCTTTGAACTGCGCGCTGGATCTTGTTCGCGAAGGCGTGCTGGAGGAATTCGGCGTCGAACTGATCGGGGCGAGCCAGGACGCCATCGATAAAGCCGAGGATCGGGAACGATTCGATCTGGCCATGAAGGCCATTGGCCTCGAAACGCCGGACTCGGCGATTGCCCACAGCCTCGAAGAAGCGCTGCAGGGCCAGGCCAGGCTCGGATTCCCCTGCATCATCCGGCCGTCGTTCACGTTGGGGGGCTCGGGTGGCGGCGTGGCGTACAACCGTGACGAATTCATCGAAATCTGTCAGCGCGGCCTGGACCTGTCGCCGACCACCGAATTGCTGATCGATGAGTCGCTGCTGGGCTGGAAGGAATTCGAGATGGAGGTGGTTCGCGACAAGAACGACAACTGCATCATCGTCTGCTCCATCGAAAACCTCGATCCCATGGGCATCCACACCGGCGACTCCATCACTGTGGCGCCCGCGCAGACGCTCACCGACAAGGAATTTCAGCTGCTGCGCAATGCGTCCATCGCCGTGCTCCGGGAGATCGGTGTGGAAACCGGCGGGTCGAATGTCCAGTTCGCCATCGACCCCGAAAGTGGACGGATGGTGGTTATCGAGATGAACCCGAGGGTGTCGCGCTCCTCGGCGCTGGCGTCCAAAGCGACCGGTTTTCCAATCGCCAAAGTGGCGGCCAAACTGTCGGTCGGTTACACGCTGGATGAGTTGATCAACGACATTACCGGGACAACACCCGCATCCTTCGAGCCGAGCATTGATTACGTTGTTACCAAGATTCCCCGTTTCACCTTCGAGAAGTTTGCCAACGTAAACGACCGCCTGACCACGCAGATGAAATCGGTCGGTGAGGTCATGGCGATCGGGCGCACATTCCAGGAGTCGTTTCAGAAGGCGCTGCGTGGTCTGGAGACCGGGATGACCGGCCTCAATGAGATGATGCGGGTGGAATCCGGCGACGACCGCGTTCGCCTGGTCGGCGAGCTGACGGCGGCCGGTGCCGATCGCATCTGGTACGTAGCCGATGCGTTTCGGGCGGGCATGGAGGTCGCGGAGCTGTTCGAGCTCACCGCGATCGACCCCTGGTTTCTGGTTCAGATCGAGGATCTGGTACGCACCGAACAGGCCCTGGCGGGGGAGACGTTCGAAGCACTCGATCGCGATCGGTTGCTGCGCCTGAAGCGCAAGGGTTTCTCCGATGCCCGGCTGGCCGAGTTGCTGCGCTGTGGCGAGGCCGAACTGCGCGAGCACCGTCTCGCGCTGGGCGTAAAGCCGGTGTACAAGCGGGTCGACACGTGTGCTGCGGAATTCCCCACCGCAACGGCCTATCTGTATTCGACCTTTGAGGAAGAGTGCGAGGCGAACCCGACGGATCGCGACAAAATCATGGTGCTGGGCGGGGGTCCGAATCGAATCGGCCAGGGTATCGAGTTCGACTACTGCTGTGTCCATGCCGCGCTGGCCATGCGCGAAGACGGTTACGAAACGATCATGGTCAACTGCAACCCGGAAACCGTCTCTACCGACTACGACATCTCCGACCGGTTGTACTTCGAACCGGTCACCATGGAAGACGTGCTGGCGCTGGTCGACCTGGAAAAGCCCAAGGGCGTGATCGTCCAGTTCGGTGGCCAGACGCCACTGAAACTGGCGGAGGCGCTGGAAGCCGCCGGCGTGCCGATCATCGGCACGAGTGCCGATGCGATCGATCGAGCCGAAGACCGAGAACGGTTTCAGCGACTCATCCACACGCTGAAGCTGGCACAACCCGTCAACCGCACAGTCACCACGGCGGACGAAGGGCTGGCGGCGGCCGCCGAGATCGGCTTTCCGATCGTGGTCAGGCCATCCTACGTACTGGGCGGGCGAGCGATGGAGATCGTCCACCGCGAGGAGGAACTGCTGCGCTATCTGAAAAACGCCTTCGACGTCTCTCACTCGGCACCGGTGCTGCTCGACCGGTTTCTGGACCAGGCCGTGGAAATTGATGTCGACGCGGTTTGCGACGGTGATCAGGTGGTGATCGGGGCGATCATGCAGCACATCGAACAGGCCGGCGTGCATTCCGGCGACTCGGCCTGTTCGCTGCCGCCATTCAGGCTGGCGGCTGAGATTCAGGATGAGATCCGCCACCAGGTCAAAGCCATGGCGATGGAACTCGGTGTGATCGGCCTCATGAACGTGCAGATGGCGGTACAGGATGACAACATCTACGTCCTGGAAGTGAATCCGCGGGCGTCGCGTACCGTTCCCTTCGTGTCCAAATGCATCGGCGTGTCGCTAGCGAAGATTGCGGCGCGCTGCATGGCTGGTACGAGCCTGGTGGACCAGGGATTTACCGAGGAGATAATTCCGCACTACGTCTCCGTCAAAGAGTCGGTGTTTCCGTTTTCGAAGTTTCCGGGCGTCGATCCGATTCTGGGTCCGGAGATGAAGTCCACCGGTGAGGTCATGGGCGTCGGCGACAGCTTCGCGGAAGCCTTTGCGAAAGCGGCGGTTGCTGCCGGTGAGGAACTTCCCAAGAGTGGTCGCGCCTTTCTCAGCGTGAAGGCATCCGACAAGCTGGGCGTTGTGGCGGTTGCGCGTGAACTCATCGAGCTTGGCTTCGAACTGGTTGCGACCCGTGGAACTGCCAAAAGCCTTGCCGACGCCGGGGTCGAAACCGAAGTGGTCAACAAAGTCACCGAAGGACGACCTGACGTTGCAGACCTGTTGAAGAACACGCGCATCGATCTGATCGTAAATACCACCGAAGGCGCCCAGGCGATTGCCGATTCAGCGATCATTCGTCGTCTCGCGCTGCAGAAGAAGGTGTGCTATACGACCACTCTGGCGGGCGGTGAAGCCTTCTGCACTGCAATTCGCTACGGCCCTGGTGAGAAGGTGCGACGTCTGCAGGATCTGCACGCCAGCTTCGCCTCTTAGCAGGTTTTGGGGTTTTCGTATGGCCAAGGTACCGATGACGGTGGAAGGTGAGGAGCGCCTGCGTGCAGAGCTCGGCCATCTGAAAACCGTCGTTCGCCCGCAGATCGTCCAGGCGATCGCCGAAGCCCGTGCCCATGGCGACCTGAAAGAGAACGCGGAATACCACGCGGCCAAGGACCAGCAGGGCTTCAGCGAAGGGCGCGTCAAGGAGATCGAAGCTAAACTCAGCGACGCGCAGGTCATCGATATCACCAGGATCACCCCGACCGGCAAGGTGATCTTTGGCACCACGGTGACGTTGATCGACACCGCCGATGACAGCGAGAAGCGCTATCGAATCGTGGGTGAGGACGAAGCGGACATCAAGGAACAGAAGATTTCAGTGATGTCGCCCCTGGCAAGGGCCATGGTCGGTAAGAGCGAAGGCGACGCAATCGTCGTGCAGACTCCTAACGGCGAGCATGAATACGAGATCGAGCGGGTCGAACATATCTGATTTTGCCGGGCTCAGTGGCCACCGAAGCGGGCAATGTTGGATAGCTTCGGATTGGCTTCGGGATTCGGGCGATACAGCACGAAAATCTTGCCGATCACCTGCACGACTTGCGCCTGACAAGCGTCAGCGAGTTCTGTACCCAGGGCCTTTCGGGCGCTCCGGTCGTCGATGTTGACGCGGACCTTGATCAGCTCGTGGTCGGCCAAGGCGCGCTCGGTTTCGTTCTGCAGGTGGTCGCTGATTCCTTTCTCGGCCACTGTGACCACAGGGTTCAGGTGATGAGCGATCTGGCGGAGTGCGCGCTTCTGGCGCGCCGGGCTGTTGCTCTGGGACATCCGGGGATTATATGACAAAGCGATCCAAATCGAGCCATCGCTGGATGACCCGCCAGCGACGCGATCCCTATGCCCGCCTCGCGGCTGCCCGGGGCCTCGGTTCGCGCGCCCACTTCAAGCTGGAGCAACTCGACCGACGATTCGGTCTGATCAAGCCGTCGACCCGGGTGCTCGAGCTAGGCGCCGCGCCGGGTGGCTGGACGCGCTACCTGGCGCAACGCGTGTCGGGTTCGAAGGGCGGCTGCGTGGTGGCCGTCGATGTGCGTGAAATGGACGTGCCGGTGGGCGTTGTGTTCATTCAGGAGAATATTCACGACGATGCGTTCGTGACGCGGCTCGATGAGGCGCTGGGTGGCCGGCTACAGCTTGTATTGTCTGATATGGCCCCCAATATAAGTGGCGTGAAGGCTGCGGATCAGGCGGCGGCCATGGCATTGGTGGATCTCGCCACGCATGCCGCGTTGCGCTGGTTGAACCCCGGTGGCCATCTGGTGGTCAAGATGTTTCAGGGCGAAGGCGTTGACGACTGGGTTCGGTCTCGCCGCCAGGAATTCGACAAGGTGTCGCTGGCCAAACCCGAGGCATCGCGCGCCGGTTCACGTGAGCTGTATGGCGTTGCCTTCGGACTGCGGCAGAGCGGGGGTTCCGTGGGATAATGGGCAGCGTTTGCATTACATTTCGGCAGGATTTCCGGGCAACATTTTGGTAAGCTGACAGGTCGCCCGGGACCAAGACAATGAGGTTAAGTCCTTGAATGACATGGGAAAAAATCTTCTACTCTGGCTGATTATCGCGGCAGTTCTACTGACGGTATTCAACAATTTCAGCGTTAAGCCGGAACCGCAGGAGATGACGTATTCCGAATTCGTGACCCAGGTCCAGCAGGATCAGATCGACGAAGTGCGGATCAGTGGGTTGGTCATCCTGGGTAGCCGCAAGACGGGCGATGCCTTCAAGGTGATCCGTCCCCCGGTGGAAGATCCGAAGCTGATGGACGATCTGATCGGCCACAACGTAGTAGTTGTGGGCGAGCCCCCGGAATCCCAGAGCATCTGGGCGCAGCTCCTGATCGCCAGTTTCCCCATTCTGATCATCATTGCCGTGTTCATGCTGTTCATGCGCCAGATGCAGGGCGGCGCGGGCGGTCGCGGTGGTCCCATGGCGTTCGGCAAGAGCAAGGCGCGGTTGCTGTCGGAAAACGAGATAAAGACGACCTTTGCTGATGTCGCCGGGGTGGACGAGGCGAAGGAAGATGTCCAGGAACTGGTGGAGTTCTTGAGCGATCCTGGCAGATTTCAGCGTCTCGGCGGGCGCATCCCGCGGGGCATTCTGATGGTGGGTGCGCCGGGTACGGGTAAGACCCTGCTGGCCAGGGCCATTGCCGGTGAAGCGAAGGTACCGTTCTTCTCGATCTCCGGTTCGGACTTCGTGGAGATGTTCGTCGGCGTGGGCGCGTCGCGGGTACGTGACATGTTCGAACAGGCGAAAAAGCAATCGCCCTGCATCATCTTCATCGACGAGATCGACGCCGTGGGTCGACACCGTGGCGCGGGGCTTGGCGGTGGTCACGACGAGCGTGAGCAGACGCTCAACCAATTGCTGGTGGAAATGGATGGCTTCGAGCCGAACGACGGCATCATCGTCATCGCGGCCACCAACCGTCCTGACGTACTCGATCCGGCGTTGCTCCGGCCGGGGCGTTTCGACCGCCAGGTCGTGGTCAACCTGCCGGACATTCGCGGCCGTGAACAGATTCTGAAGGTCCACATGCGCAAGGTGCCCGTGGCGGATGACGTGGACATGGCCATCATCGCGCGTGGCACGCCGGGATTTTCAGGAGCGGATCTCGCAAACCTCATCAACGAAGCGGCATTGTTCGCAGCGCGCGCGGCCAAACGGCTGGTCGAAATGGACGAGTTCGAGAAAGCCAAGGACAAGATCATGATGGGCGCGGAGCGCAAATCCATGGTCATGTCGGAGAAGGAAAAGCGTGTGACCGCGTATCACGAGGCGGGCCACGCCATCGTCGGTCGGCTGGTGCCGGAACACGATCCGCTCTACAAGGTCACCATCATTCCCCGTGGTCGGGCCCTGGGGGTCACGATGTTCCTGCCCGAGGAGGACCGCTACAGCCATTCCAGGCAAGCGATCTTGAGTAAGATCTGTTCGTGCTTCGGCGGCCGGATTGCCGAACAACTTATTCTCGGCCCCGATGGCATCACCACGGGTGCGTCGAACGACATCGAGCAGGCCACCTCGCTGGCGCGCAACATGGTGACTAAGTGGGGATTATCGGAAAAGCTCGGGCCGGTGAAGTACGACGAGGACGAAGGTGAGGTGTTCCTCGGTATGTCCGCCGCTTCGAAATCCACGGCGACTTCCGACGAGACGGCCCGATTGATAGACGAGGAAATGCGCAAGATTATCGACGAATGCTACAAGCGTGCGAAGACGATCCTCGAGGAGAACCTCGACAAGCTCCACATGATGGCGGACTCTCTGATGGAGCTGGAAACCCTCCTGCCCGAGCAGCTGGATGATATCATGGCGGGCGCGAAGCCACGGGTAACAAACACTGATAAGTCGGACGCGACGCCGCGGGCGACCGGACCTGATGCGCCCAACATCGGCGACCCAGCGGAAGAGCATTAACCGGCGGCAGCCGGGTCGCGGCGAGCGGCCGTGAGCCACAGGCTCGCCGACGTGTCGTCGCCGGTCGCGGCTTTGCGCAGCACCTCTTTATTGCACTCCTACGCGAACCCTTACGTGACCTCTTATGTAAAGTGTGGCGACCGCCAACTGGATCTTGCGACGCCCTGCGTGATGGGCGTTATCAATCTCACCCCCGACTCGTTCTCGGATGGCGGCCGCTACATGCAACGCGGCCGTGGCGGTGAACAGGTCGATCTCGGGGCGGTTCTTTCAAGCGCCCAGGCGATGCTCGAGGCGGGCGCGAAGATTCTGGACGTGGGGGGTGAGTCGACCCGCCCGGGCGCATCGGCCGTTGCGTGTGCCGAGGAATTGAAGCGGGTGATGCCGGTCGTTGAACGACTGGGTGAGCTGGATACCATCGTTTCTGTCGATACCGGTAAGGCCGAAGTCGCGCAGGCAGCGGTGTCAGCTGGCGTTGGGTTGATCAATGATGTGACGGCTTTGCGCGATCCTGGCATGTTGCCGGTTCTCGCCGCTAGCGATGTGGGTCTGTGCCTGATGCATATGCGAGGTGAGCCCCGCACCATGCAGGAGGCGCCGGTGTACCAGGATGTCGTGGCCGAGGTGGCCGCTTTTCTGCTGCAGCGATCGAATCAGGCGCTGGCCGCGGGAATTGCCGCCGAGCGGATCGTCATCGATCCGGGCATCGGCTTCGGTAAGACAGTTGAACACAACCTGACCTTGCTCTCGTCGCTGGATGAGTTGCGGGCGCTCGGTTTGCCGGTTTTGGTCGGCATCTCGCGCAAGCGCTCGCTCGGTGCACTTACCGGGCGCGCCGTGGAAGATCGGCTGGCGGCCGGGTTGGGTGCGGCAGTGGTTGCCGCGGCCAATGGCGCAGCGATAATTCGTACCCACGACGTGGCTGCCACCGTAGATGCGTTGGCGGTTGCGCAAGCGATCTGGGACGCCAAGGACAATACCCACACGAGGACCCCATAAGCGTGGCTGGACAAGCAAAACGATACTTTGGCACGGACGGGATACGCGGGCGCGTCGGTGCCGCACCCATTACCCCCGACTTTCTCCTGCACCTCGGCTGGGCGGCCGGCCGGGTGTTTGCTGCGAATGGTCGGCGACGTATCCTGATTGGCAAGGACACCCGTATCTCCGGCTACATGCTGGAATCGGTGCTGGAAGCGGGCTTGTCTTCGGCGGGCGTCGACGTACGCCTGCTGGGCCCCATGCCAACGCCGGGGGTCGCCTATCTGACCCGCACCCTGCGCGCCGATGCCGGGATCGTGATCAGCGCGTCGCACAACCCCTACTATGACAACGGCATCAAGTTCTTCGACAGTCAGGGCAACAAGCTGGCTGACGAGACCGAGCTTGCGATAGAGGCCGAACTGGCCAAACCCATCACCTGTGTCGACTCTGAGCACATCGGCAAGGCCAAGCGGGTCGACGATGCGCGCGGCCGCTACATCGAGTTCTGCAAGGCCACCGTGGATCGCAGTTTTCGGCTGGAGAATCTGCACATAGTGCTGGACTGCGCCCACGGCGCAACCTACGACGTTGCTCCGCGCGTGCTGGGCGAGCTTGGCGCCAGGTTGACTGTGATAGGCGCAGCGCCGGACGGGCTGAACATCAACGCGGGGTGCGGCACCACGGAACCCGAGGGCTTGCAGCGCAAGGTGCGCGAACTTGGCGCGGACCTGGGAATTGCCCTGGATGGGGACGGTGATCGGGTGATGATGGTCGATGAACGCGGCGAACTGCTGGACGGTGATGAGCTGCTGTTCATCATCGCGCGCCACCGGCACGAAGCGGGCCTCCTCAAGGGTGGCGTGGTGGGCACGTTGATGACCAATTTCGGGCTGGAACGGGCGTTTGCGGACCTCGGCGTGCCATTTCAGCGTGCCAATGTTGGCGACCGGTACGTGCTGGAAGAGCTGAAATCCCAAGGTTGGCAGGTGGGCGGCGAAGCATCGGGTCACATCATCTGCCTGGATCTGAACACCACCGGCGACGGAATCGTGTCGGCGCTTCAGGTGCTGGTGCCGTTGATCGAGAGCGGTCTGCCGTTGTCAGAGTTCAAGCGCGGCATGAATAAACTGCCCCAGACCATCGTCAATGTTTCCAGCGAAGCGCCCCAGAGCGTTGTGGCGCTGCCGGGGGTGATCGATGCGGTGGTCGCGCAGAGTCGCTGCTCGAAGAACGTGGCCGGGTGTTGCTCAGAGCTTCAGGCACCGAGCCGTTGGTTCGGGTCATGGTAGAGGGTGAAGACCTGAGGGAGGTCGAACGGGTGGCGGGTGATCTGGCGGATCAGGTTCGTGCCGCTACCCGGTCGTAGTCGAGCTTGCAGCTCGGCAGGGCTGGCGCGCCGCGGGCTCCGGTCGACGTTGTGTATGGTCTCGCGGTTGTATAAGATCACCGGCCTTTTTTGCCGGCCTCGAATGCTCGCGGGGCAAAGGTAGCAGGTGCGCCGTCCGCTGGTCGCAGGAAACTGGAAGATGAACGGCTCGAGCGCGTTCGCAGACGAGTTCGTGGCACGCTGTTGGATGCACTGCCGACTCCTTTTGCAGCCGATGCGCCCGGCCTTGCGCTGTTTCCGCCGTCCGTTTATCTCGGCGCGGTGCTCGGCAGGATTGGGCAGCGTGGTATCGCGGTGGGTGTTCAGAATATCCATAGCGAAACGGCGGGTGCGTACACCGGAGAAATCGCCGCAGAGATGGTGCGCGAACTGGGAGTGGACTTCGCCTTGGTTGGACATTCGGAACGGCGCCAACTTTTTGCGGAGGATGATGATCTGGTCGCGGCAAAGTTTCTGGCCGCGCAAGGGCGGGACTCACGCCGGTGTTGTGCGTCGGAGAGAGTCTGGCGCAGCGTGATGGCGGTATCGCCGAGTCGACGGTGCTGAGCCAGCTCGAGGTGGTTCTCGAGCGAGCGGGCGCGGCGGCGTTTGCTGACGCGGTGGTCGCCTACGAGCCGGTCTGGGCCATTGGCACGGGCCGAAGGCGACCCCGGAAGACGCTCAGGCGATGCACGCGGCAATTCGAGATCGCATCGCCCGGGCGGATGAGACGATCGCCGAGGGGCTTCGGATCCTCTACGGGGGTAGCGTCAATGCGGCCAATGCGTCCGCGTTGTTCGCACAACGCGATATCGATGGTGGACTGGTGGGCGGTGCGTCACTGGATCCGGAACAGTTCTTACACATATATGATGCCGCGCGGGCGTAGCGCGAAGCGAGAACGGACGTGACGACGTTAGAAACGGTTTTGCTAATTCTGCTGGTGGTCGATGCGCTGGCCATGCTGGTGCTCATTCAGCAGGGCAAGGGTGCCGACGCGGGCGCGGCGTTTGGCGCCGGTTCGTCCAACACGATGTTTGGCAGCTCGGGCTCCACGTCCTTTCTGGTTAAAGCAACGAGTTGGCTGGCCGTCGGCTTCTTCGTGGTCTCCTTTGCGCTTGCCTATACGGCCAAGGAGCACGCGACCTCACTGAGCGATGACGGTCTGCCCGATTTTGGGGAAGGAGTCCCCAACAGGGTGGAGCAGGAAACTCCGCAGGGTTCATCCGACGTGCCACTGGACGAGCCATTGACAGGGCCAGATGAGGCGCTGGATTCTGAGATCCCCGATGTTTGATTGCCGAAGTGGTGAAATTGGTAGACACGCTACCTTGAGGGGGTAGTGGGCGTATGCCCGTGGAGGTTCGAGTCCTCTCTTCGGCACCATTCCTTTTTTCTTTGCGGCGGGGTCGGAATTCCAGATCTTGCTGCTCTTTTGGCACGCTCGGGGGCCGTGGCTCCGTTCTCCATTCGTCGCGCTGGCTCACTGGATCGCGGTCGATAGACGCTCCGAACCTGGTCTCGTGTGTTGGCGAACAGAGCACGACTTGGTGCTAGTGACTTAGCGCGA
>PVMK01182179.1_pt1 | contig 11002 bp, 9 predicted proteins | sample 1853481 | NCBI WGS metagenome assembly PVMK01 (sample SAMN08533507, study PRJNA380276) | Marine sediment metagenome, whole genome shotgun sequencing project. | reverse complement strand
ACCGCCGCGGTCTTGGTCATGCCGCGGACGGCCCATTTCGAGGTTCCGTAGGCGAACGCCCCGGAAGCCGCCTGCAAACCGGCCAATGATGAAATGTTGACGATGCTGCCGGTTCCGGCTTCGCGCATCGGACCCGCCACCGTGCGCATGCCAAGAAACACGCCGAGACAGTTCACGCTCATCACGTTGCGGAAGTCCTCCACCGAGGTATCCAGCATCTTATCCGAACGGAAGATACCGGCGTTGTTGACCAGCACATCGATCCGGCCATCACGCGTGACGATCTCATCGATAAGCGCCGACCATTCGTCCTCGTTGCGCACATCGAGGTGGCGGTAGGTACCCCCGGCGGCCTCCGCCATGGCGGTACCGTCTTCGTCCAGCACGTCGGTAAGCCAGACCGTTGCACCTTCCTCGGCAAACAGTTTCGCCTCGACCGCTCCCTGGCCGCGCGCCGCGCCGGTGATCAGACACACCTTTTCGTCCAGACGCCCCATCTCTCGCTCCTCGCCTCTCCTACCTCCAACGAGAGTAGACGAAGCAAGGGCATCCGGCCAGACTGCAAGCGCGGTGCACGTATGGAGCAGTGGAATGGCGGAAGCGCAACGGCAGTTACCATCGATAAGCGACGATGATGCGGTCATCAGGGCAGCCCTCGAAGAGGCCCATATTCCATCCCTGATGAACTGCCTGGTCCACCTGACCGGTGATGCCGAAATTATTCGTGGCGAGATTCGCCCGGTATTGGAGTTCTTCGGCGACGCCCAGGGAGGCATCAGCGAAGCCCAGCAGGCCGAGGTACGTGCCCGCGCGTTCGAGGTGCTGACCGCCTATCGCGACGGGGACGGCCAATTGCCGCCCGATCCCGACACGCCGCTGGTCAGCGAGATGGTCAATTTTCTGATCGGCCAGGAGGTCTCGGCGGAGTACGGCGATTTCCTGACCGCAGAGTTGGCGCTGCACGGCGAAGATGCCTACGCCCAACCCGGCTTCGAGACGCTTTCGGAGGACGCCAAGGCGGCCTTCAAGGTGGTGATTATCGGTGCGGGCATGTCCGGATTGCTGGCCGCCGTCCGCCTGCAGGAGGCCGGCATCGGATTCACGATCCTGGAGAAGCATTCGGACGTGGGCGGCACCTGGCACCAGAACATCTACCCGGGCTGCCGGGTGGACAGCGCGAACCACATGTATTCCTACAGCTTCAAACCCCGGGACTGGCCTCAGCACTATTCGCGCCAGGCCGTGTTGAAAGATTATTTCGTCGAAACCGCGGACGAGCACAACCTGCGAGAGCACATCCGGTTCGACACCGAGGTGACGGATCTGATCTGGAGTGACGACGACGGCACCTGGACAATCAAAGCCAAGACGGCCGACGGCGCCGCCGAGACACTCACCGCCAACGCGGTCATCAGCGCGGTCGGGCAGCTGAACCGGCCGAAATGGCCGGACATTCCTGGCCAGGATCGCTTCGACGGACCGGCGTTTCACTCTACGTATTGGGAATACGACCACGACCTGAAGGGCAAGACTGTCGGCGTGATCGGCACGGGTGCCAGCGCCTTCCAGTTCGTTCCGCAGATCGCCCAGGACGCCAAGGAGGTACGTGTGTTCCAACGCACCGCGCCCTGGATGGCACCGGTTGAGGACTACATGCAGGACATTCCCGAGGGCAAACACTGGCTGCTGAACAACGTGCCGTACTACCACTCCTGGTTCAAGTTCGCGGTGTTCTGGCGCAACGCCGAGGGCATCCTCGCGGCGGTCACCCGCGATCCGGCCTGGAACGGCGATGAGCAACGTTCGATCGGCCCGGAAAACGAGATGGTCCGCGAGCTGTTCCTGGAGAACATCAAGAGCATCGTCGGCCACGACCCGGAGCTGTACGAGAAGTGCATTCCGGACTATCCGCCCGGCGGCAAGCGCATTCTGTTTGACGACGGCACCTGGCTGCGCGCGCTGGCGCGTGACAACGTCCAGCTGTTCACCGATTCGATCGCGCAGATCAACGAAACCGGCCTGACCACGGCCGACGGCACCCAACACGATGTGGACGTGCTGGTGTATGCCACGGGCTTCGAAGCCAGCCGCTTCCTCTGGCCGATGAATGTCGTAGGTCGCGAAGGCAAGGTGCTGGAGGAACATTGGGACGGCGATGCCCGAGCCTACCTCGGCATCACCATTCCGCACTTCCCAAACCTATTCTGCTGCTACGGCCCGAACACCAATATAGTGGTCAACGGCAGCATCATCTTCTTTTCTGAGTGCGAAGTGCGCTATGCGCTGGGATGCATCAAGCTGCTACTGGAACGCGGCGAACGCGGCATGGATTGCAGGCAAGACGTGCACGATGCGTACAACGACTGGGTAGACGCGGGAAATGCGGAGATGGCCTGGGGAATCTCCCACGCCAACACCTGGTATCGCAACGAAAAAGGACGCATCAGCCAGAATTGGCCCTACTCGCTGCTCGAATTCTGGCGTCAGACCAAGGCGCCGAAGGCGGCCGACTATACGTTTGTCTGAGCTCTGATCAAGCCGACGGGGTATATCGCAGCATCACCCGTGAGCCATCGGCGAGGCCGTTGCGAAAGCGCGGCCCCCAGATCGGCCACTGCACCCGGTACTTCGCGCCCAGCTGCTCCAAGCCGTGTTCGATTCCGGCGGGATCCGATACCACGGTGCCGGTGACCATCAGTTCCGGCGCTTCCCGGAATTTTCCTTCGCTCTTAGTCCACGTGCCAAACTCGCCCACCCAGAGCCGTGCCTTGTTGAGCCCCTGTGCCAGGGCCTGCGCCCGCCAGGTGTCGTGCGCGGTACATAGCAACAAGTCCGTCCCGTCAAACGCGAACCAGATTTCCGCGTGGCAGGTACTCTCCTGGCCATTCGACTTGATCGGTGTCAGGTAGACCAGGCTGGACGCTGCAAGGGCGTCGCGCGTCGCCGCGGGCAAGCTCTCAACGCCAAGCACCCCGCGCGGCAGGAGCCCGGATGCGGCGACTGCGATGGACGTTGAGAGCAGATGACGACGCGTGACCATGGTTGGCGTCAGCCGCCGACGTTCATCGATTGCGAGAGCACCGAAAAGCCCTGAGTCGCAGCGATGCGTTTGTTGACGATGCCCTGGTACTCGGGCGAGTCGTACCAGGCCTTGGCCTGCTCGGTGGACTCAAACTTGATCACCACCGTTTGTGGGCCCGGCGGTTTGCCTTCGATGGTTTCGGCAGCGACGTCGAAAACGAGCACTTCGCCGCCATGGGCCGCGACCGTCGGCCCGGCTGCCGCGGAATATTCGCCGTAAAGTGCCGCGTCATCAACGACGTATTGAGCGATGAAGTATGCAGCCATTTCAGTGTCTCCCAATTGATTGAACGGCCGAGTCTAGCACGCAGGATGCGGGCTTCGAGGGTGTTCAGCGCTCAGCTGGCAAGCCACGCACCGACCAGCCAGCGATCGCTTGCATACTGCACTGCCACGGCATTACCACCGGGTTCCGCATGGGTTTCGATGAACTCCGTTGCCGCTTCCATGGACTCGAACTTCTTCGGCAGGATCGCCACCTGGCGTACGCCGGGGAACTTACCCGCGGACGCTGGCTCGCCCAACCCGCGTGACATGAAATAGCCACGCACCATACCGTCCATACCTTCAATCGTCTGGGTGACGAACAGGGAGTCTGACATTTTGTGTTACTCGTCTAGTGTTGCTGGGTGTTGCTGATACGACGATCTGCAAATCAAGGTGTCCCCGTGTCCGCGCGATGGACCTGCCGTACCTCGCCATTCGGCTCGAACACATATATTCCATAGCGTACATAGCGATAGGCGCTGACTTCACCTTCCTGAACATTCTCGGGAACCTTATGTCGGATGGGTGGCAAACTCATCAGATAACTCGCAATTGCACCCGCGTCAGCTTCGCTCATCTGGGCATAGCCAGGCCATGGCATCACCGGCAATTGTTGGCGACCGTGGCGGTCGATACCGAATCGGATGTTGCGGATGATCTCCGCGCGGCGCCACAAGCCAAGTCCGGTTTCGTCATCGGGTGTGATGTTTCCTGGAAACACGATCCCGGGCGGAACCTCCGCGAGATACGTCGTGTAGACGATTCCGATATCGGATCCGGCGAGGTGCGAATTGGCCGGAGCGTTGATCAGCATCCCTTGAGTGTGACACCCCGCGCAACCCAACAACCCGGTCAGATACTGACCACGCGAAATTTCTTCCAGTCGTTGATTCGACCCGGATACCGGGGCCTCGGCACAGCCGCCAGCCGTAGCGGCTACGACAAGCAGACATAGGAGTCGCATTAGTCTTCCCGGGCAACAGCAAACCCATAGAACCTTAGCCCAGCTCAGCGGCAACGAAAACTCCTTGATTGCGCAAGATCCCGCATCAGCGCACCAGCACGTGATAAACCACATAGAGCCAGGACAGGAACCCATGAACAATCGCCCATAGCACCGACGCATTCTTCGACCAGGAAATCGCGATGGCCAGCGCCGCACCCATGCTGATGCCCTGCCGAACCACCTCAACGCTCAAATTGTTTCGCCCATTCATTGGCTCGATCCTTCGGTTACATATCTGGTTAAGGACGCAATAGTACGAGCGCGTTGAACCCGCATGGCAAGGTGCAATGACGGCGCGTTCCTGCAACCATGCGCGCGATGAATCGGAGCCCGGTGCCATGACCCGCTGCGGGGAACTCGTTATTCGAACTCTGGAAGCCCAGGGCGTCGACACGGTGTTCGGCATTCCCGGCAATCACACCCTGGAACTGTATAGAGGTCTGGCCGATTCACCGATTCGCCACATCACACCGCGGCACGAACAGGGCGCCGGTTTCATGGCCGACGGTTACGCCCGTGCCACAGGTAAGCCGGGGGTGTGTCTACTGATCAGCGGCCCCGGCCTGACCAACGCGGCAACCGCCATTGCCCAGGCCCGCGCCGATTCGGTACCGATGCTGGTGATCACCAGCGTCGCGGCCACCAACCAGCTCGGTCGGCGTCAAGGTCGACTGCACGAACTACCAGACCAGCACGGTCTGGCCAGCCGTTTGTGTCTTGCCAGTCATACCGTGTTCCGCCCCGATGACGTGCCTGATTTGATCGCGGCGACATTCGAACGGTTCGCCCGCGAGCGACCGGGTCCGATTCACATCGAGATTCCGCTGGACGTGCTCGAGGCCAGCGCAGACGACGTGGTGCTGACGCTGACGCCGCGGGCCGAGGTTCGCGCCGGAGATAGCAGCCTTGTTGCTGACGTGGCTCATCGGCTCGAGCGCGCGTCAAGCCCGCTACTGCTGCTGGGTGGTGGCGCCGCGTCTGCAGCTGCGCGCCTGGTTGATCTCGCTGAGCGAATCGACGCGCCGGTGCTGAACACCGTCAACGCCAAAGGCTTGTTACCGCCAGAGCACCCGTTGGCGGTGCACGGCAGTCCATCCCTGCAGTGCCTGCGCAACGCCCTCGCCGAGGCCGACGTGGTGCTGGCGATGGGTACCGAGCTCGGTGAAACGGACTACGATCTGCTGATGAGTGGGCCACTGGATTTCGACGGCGAGTTGATTCGCATCGACATCGACGCCGAGCAATTGTCTCGCAACGCGACGCCGACCATCGGCGTCCACGCGGACGTCCGCTGGGCGACTGATGCGTTGCTGGATGTACTGTCGCCCGTCGACAGAGACGGCGCCGGACGGGCTGCAACCTTGCGCGAAGAAGTGGACGAGGAACCGCATGTGCATCCGGAGTTCAGTTCCCTGTTTGCCGCCATGGACGCCGCCCTGCCCGAAGCCATCGTGGTCGGCGATTCCACCCGTCCCACCTACTACGCATCCTGGCAGTGGGTGGCGCGTCGGCCGCGGTCCTATTTCCATTCAGTCTCCGGGTTCGGCACCCTGGGCTACGCTCTGCCCGCAGCGCTCGGGGCGAAAGCCGGTTGTCCTGAACGGCCGGTCATTGCGCTGATCGGCGATGGCGGTGTGCAGTTCAGCCTGCCAGAACTGGCTGCGGGGGTCGCCGCCGGGCTTCCGATCGCTGTGATCATCTGGGACAACCACGGCTATCAGGAGATTCGTAACAGCATGGAAGGACGCGACATACCCCCCATGGGTACCGACCTCGGCAATCCGGATTTCCTGAAGATCGCCGAGGGTTATGGCTGTCATGCGCGCCATGTTAGAGATCTCGATGCCCTCTCCGAGGGCTTGCGGGAGGCTGCCAAGGCGTCGGTACCAACAGTGCTGCTGGTCCGCGAAGATGACTTCATCACCAGTCCAAGCGGGCAGTGGTACTGATGGCCCAGGGGAAGCCCCCGTTGAGCCGGCGAGCGCGCCGGCTGGCCGCGCCGGATGCCGACGTCTGGCGTGTGCACGAAGCGGCATTGGCGCGAGTTGCGGCGGGCGATGACATTATCGTGCTGAGCGTCGGCGATCCGGACTTTCCCACGCCCGAGCCCATCAAGCAGCACACCCTGGCACAACTGGCGGCCGACCGGACGCACTACTCCCCTGTGTTGGGCGAACCCGCGCTGCGCCAGGCGATTGCCGATCTGGAGACGCGCACCACCGGGCGAGCTTCGAGCCCGAACAATTCGTCATCTTTCCCGGAGCCACCTCGGCACTGTTCACGACGTTCGCCTGTATCGCCGACTCCGGAGCGGAAGTCGTGGTCCCGGAACCCATGTACATCGGTTATCGCGGCATCTTTGCGGCGCTTGGCATCAAGGTGACGAGCGTGCCACTGGACGCCAATCGAAATTTCCGCCTCGATCCGGACCAGGTGATCGACGCTATCAGCACCACCACCTGTGCAGTAGTGCTGAACACGCCCGGTAACCCCGGCGGCAACATCATTCCAGCCGAGTCACTCGCCCGCATCGCCCAGGCCTGCCGGCAACGCGGCATCTGGCTGGTGTGCGACGAGGTGTACTCGTTGTTCACGTTCGAGGAACCACACATCTCGTTGTTGAGGGCGACCGACGACCTCGACAACGTCGTGGTGATCGACGGTCTGTCGAAGTCCCATGCGATGAGCGGCTGGCGCATCGGCTGGGCCGTCGCACCGGCGAGACTGGCTCAGGCGCTGGGCGATTTCAGCGGCTCGGCGTTCTTCGGTTCTTGCCAGTTCGTTCAGGACGGCGCCGCCTACGCGTTAGCACACGACGAGCCCTTCGTGCAGAAGATGTGTGACGAGTATCAGGCGCGTCGTGATTATCTGGTCCAACGGATCGCGGGAATCGACGGACTCGCCTGCACCCCACCACAAGCGGGCATGTTCGTGATGCTCGATGCCAGTGAGATCACCGCAGATGGCGGTCGCTTCGCTCAAGCGCTGTTGGATGTCGCCGGAATTTCAACGATTCCCGGCGTCGGCTTCGGCGCCACTACGCGTAGCCACGTACGCGTCAGCCTGACCCAACCGGTGGACGTTCTGGAAGACGCCTGCAATCGGATCAACCAGACCCTGCCGGCGATCCGATCGGCTTGCGCCTGACACGCTCGACAACAGTCGAGCCTCAGCGCTATTGTTAGTGCCACCACCCGAGCTGGTTGTTGAGAACCATGGTCGAACCGCATCTGCCCGCGAACCGTAGCGAAGTCACTGAAGCGTGGCTGAGCGAGACGTTGGCCAACCATCCCACATTCGCCGCCGACCCGATCGAATCGATCGAGCTCACCAATCTGGGTGACGGCATGGGTCAACTCAGCGAGTTGAGCGCGGCCGTGCTGCACTGCGCATCAGGCGACGTCCGCAACCTGGTCATCAAGCTACACACCGAAGTGCCCAGCATGCACGCGCTTGCGATGACGTACGGCTACTACGAAAGCGAAATCAATTTCTACAATCTGCTTGCCGACCGCATTCCAATGCGCACACCGCAGATCTACCTGGCGCAGTTCGATCCGACCAGCGAACGGGTGCTGGCGATCATGGAGAGTTTCAAAGGCTGGCACTCCCCGGATCAGTTGGCGGGTGCAACGCTCGATGAGGTGACGATTGCCATCGATCACCTGGCGGGATTGACGGCCACATTCTGGAATGGGTCGGTACATGAAACCTACCGCTGGCTGAACCACCCCATGTCCGACTCTTATGCATCGGTGCCAGCCGCCTACGCCGCTACTGTGGATACCTTCCTGGAACGGTTTTCCGAGGCGCTGCCGGAGAGCGCGGCGCAGGCAGCGCCGGCAATCAGCGGCCACTTCGCCACGCTGATGGAAGAACTTGCCCAGGGCAACCAGGCACTGGCGCACGGCGACTATCGTGTTGAGAATCTGTTCTATGGACCCGAAGACGAGTTTGCCGTAATCGACTGGCAGCTGATGCTGAACACCCGGGCGAGCTACGACCTTGCCTACCTGCTGAGCACCAACATCGACAGCGGGCTGCGCCGAGGCGCCGAAGGCGAACTCATGGATCGATACTTCGACGGCCTGACAAGCCACGGTGTACAGGACTACAGCAGAACCCAACTCGAGTCCGATTACCGGTTGGCGCTGCTCGATATCAGCCGCATCCCTGTAATCGGCGGCGCCAGTTGCGACATGAGCAACCCGCGTAATGTCGCGCTGTTCGCCGCGATCGGATCGAGGCTGTTCCAGGCCATCGAAGATTGGGAAGCACTGGACCTGCTACCGCACTGACAGAAGCGACGAGGGACCCGATCTGACCCCTCACCGTGGTACACGCCGCTACTCGCGTACGCGGCCCCGCTGGCGCCTAGTAGAACGCCGAGACCCGGAAATACCAGAAAGCGCCATTGAACCCGAACGGCGAGGTCAAGGCGTACTTCACTCCCAGGAACTGCGACGTCGGATCCTGCTCATCTTCGGGGTACTCATCGAAGATGTTCTCGCCACCCAACGTGGCCTTGTAGTGCTCCATGAAGGTGTAGCTGAACTCGACATCAACCAGCGCCTGGCTGTCGTAATCGTACTGATCCGAGGCATCACCGGGACTGAACAATCCCCCGGTGGTCGACCACTCATCGTACCAGTTGATGCGAACCAGGCCATCGAAGCCGCCTCTGGCGTAATTCAACGAGGCCACCCAACTGTTCTCGGGCATCTGATTTTCGAGATCGTATACCCGGGATGCATTGATGGTTCCCGCCTGGACGTTGTCGATGTCCTGCTCGTTCCAGTTATAGCGCCAATCCACGACCAGACTGCCATCGTAAACCGCGAAGTTGCTGGTAACCGCCAGATCGATGCCGGTGATTTCGGAATCGAAGCCGTTGACGAAGTAGTTGACGTTGGCGCCCAGCAACGAGAGCGCATTCGGAACACCTGCATCGATCAGATCCAGCAGTTCCGCCGGGCCGACCGTGTTGTTCAACAGGGCCAGACGATCGTCAATCTCGATCCGATAGTAGTCGAGCGTGATGCTCAGATTGTCCAGCGGCGTCGCAATCACCCCGAGCGTGTACGCGGTGGACTCTTCCGGTTTGAGCGGTTGCGCGCCGAGCGCTACCGCGACGGGATTGTTCACCGGGAAGGTGCCACTGGCGACCAGCGCCCCGGTTTCGTCCGACGTGGTGGTCACGTTGAGGGTGTTGATCTGGCCCGGGGTTGGGGTCCGGAAGCCGGTGTTGACCGTCGCCCGCAAGGCAATATTGTCCGTGACCTGGGCACGCAGGGCGATTTTCCAGTCGAAGGTGTCCTCGTCGAGATCGTCATAATCCTCGTAGCGAGCCGCCACCGCACCCGACAACCAGTCCGTCAGATCGGTTTCCACGTCGATATAGGTCGCCCAACTGTCGCTCTCGAAGTCACCCGCAGAAACCAGGGTAAAACCCTGGAATGCGTCCGACCCCACGGCCGAGCCGAACACATCGGAGGTCGGTCCCGCCAGACGGGAGAGCGGATCACCGGCGCCTATCTCGTAAGTTTCGTTACGTACTTCGGCGCCAAACGCGATGTTCAGCGGCGAATCGTCGAAGGTTTTGACGAGGTCTATATTCAGACCGCTTTCTTCCTGCGTCAGCTTGCCGGGTTTGAACGAAGTCGGGGTGTTGATGCCGAGCCCCGGGTTGGTCGTCTCGCTCAACGTGTAATCCACTTCGTTTTCCGCGTAGCGTCCGCGAACGTCGAAGGTTAGATTCGGAATGATCTCGCCGCGCACACCGCCCACGAACGAATAATCTGTCATGTCGGCGCCAAAGTTCGGATTGTAGCCGCCGGGGAATTGCGCAAAGACCGGATTGCGTAGCACGTATTCACTCGGGCTGCCGGCATCCGCGACCAAGTAGTCATCTACGGTCAGACCGGCGTCGAGAATGTCATCGACCAGCGTCTGGGGCGCATCGTCCGGGACGAAGTCACCGTCACTATCGATCTGAAAAACGTTGTTGGCTTCAATCCCGGCGGCCGGGTCCAGCGCGGGCGTTCGATAGAAGAAGTCCGACTCGGATTCGTTATCCATATAGGTGGCGAAGCCGTACAACTCGACGTTGTCGTTGATGTCGAAGCCAGCATTCACCAGAAACTTGGTAGCTTCCACGTCCGGGTCACCCCAACGCTGACCCAGGCCATCGAGGGGTACCGTGTTGGGTTGATCTGTCGCCGCAAAGTACGCACCAACATCAGCGGCATCACCCCGCGCGACGCCGCGCCAGGTGATATCGGTATCGGAATACTCAGCCGTGATGTTGACGAAGCCACGGTCCGACAACGGCAAACCGATGTTGCCACTGATGGAGAAGCGCTCGCCGTCATCCTCGTCGTACTCGCCGTACTGGGCAGTGATGCTGCCGCCTTCACTGGCATTTTTGAGAATGACGTTGATCACGCCGGCGATGGCGTCGGAACCGTACTGAGCGGATGCTCCGTCGCGCAGGATCTCCACACGTTGGATGGCGGCGGCCGGAAACGCCGCAAAGTCGACCGACTGGGCGCCTTGGTTAACGGTGCCCAATGGAGCCAACTGCAGATTGACCAGCGCCGAGCGATGCCGGCGGGCGCCGTTCATCAACACCAGGGTCTGATCCGGCGC
>PVMK01114570.1_pt1 | contig 11002 bp, 13 predicted proteins | sample 1853481 | NCBI WGS metagenome assembly PVMK01 (sample SAMN08533507, study PRJNA380276) | Marine sediment metagenome, whole genome shotgun sequencing project. | reverse complement strand
TAAACCTCCTCATCGGTGAAGTGCTTGAGCCTCACGGCGTTTGTCGGACACTTCGCGCAGCAAAGACCATCCCCTTTGCACAGGACAGGGTTCACCACGGCCTTCTTACCTCTTGGCGTTTCATGGAACTCGATCGCGCCATACGTACAGGCTGAAATACAGGCCCCACACGAGACACAAGCGTCCTCTTCGACCTCACAGACCGAACCGGAGGCCGTCACCGTCTCCTGTGAGAGAAGAGTGACGGCCCGGCCGGCAGCGCCATGCGCCTGGCTGATGGTTTCGGTGAGATGTTTGGGATAGTGACTCGTTCCGCACATGAAGACACCGTCTGCGGCAAAGTCGACCGGCCGCAGTTTGACGTGCGCTTCCTGGAAGAACCCGTCCGGGCTCATGGCCACCTTGAACTTTCGGGCGATTTCCACACTGCCTGAAGAGGGAATGACGGCGGCCGACAGGACTACCAGGTCGCCGTCCACGGCCAACCTCCGGCCAAGAATGGGGTCGGGTACGGTGACCCGCAAGACAGGCCGGCCCTCCTCCACGGCAGCTTCCACAGTAGGCTTCTCAGCCGCCTCCCAACGGATAAATTTGCCGTCCTTCTCGGCCGCCTCGAGGTAGTAATCCTCTTTGAATCCATAGGTCCTCATATCCCGAAACAGGATGTAGATCTCCATCTCGGGCTTGATCTTCTTGAGCGCGAGCGCGTTCTTGATCGCCTGGCTGCAGCAGACCCTGGCGCAGTAGTTACTGTTTTCCTCCCTGCACCCGACACATTGGATCATCACCAGGCTCTCGGTATCGGTCAGGCTCTCTGCGCCTTCGGCCAATCGCTCTTCCAGCTCCAGCTGGTGAATGCCCCGCTCGTCTTCCCCGTGGAGGACTCGGTGGGCTTGTGCTCCGCGGCGCCGGTGGCGAGGATGGCGGCACCGTGTCGATGGTCTTGACCTGACCTTCGGTTTCCACGGTGGTAACAAAATTGCCCACATAGCCGGAGACGTCGGTGATGGTCGCCTCATGGGAGATTCGGATCAAGGGGTGCTGATAGACCTTGCGAATCAGACCACCCAGGAAGGCCTGAACATCGAGCCCTTCCAGAGTGGACTGGATCCTCCGCGCCACGCGCCCGCTCCGAGTTCCTTTCCACCAGGTGGACCTCGAATCCCTGCTCGGCAAGGCTCAGGGCCGAGGTCATTCCGGCCACGCCTCCGCCGACCACAAGGCAGGCATCTTGTTGACCGGCAGATCAAACTCCTCCAGGGGTTCCAGTTTGATCGTACGAGCAACCGACATGCGGACGATGTCCTTGGCCTTCTGAGTGGCATCTTCCTTCTGTTTGGAGTGGACCCAGGAGCAATGCTCGCGGATATTGGCCATGTCGAAGAAATACTGGTTGATTCCCCCTTCACGGAGAGTGTCCCTGAAGAGCGGCTCATGAGTCCTCGGGGTACAGGCGGCGACAACCACGCGATTGAGCCCCTTCTCCCGAATCGTGTCGGCGATCTGCTGCGCGGCATCGGTGGAGCAGATGAAGAGGCCTTCCTCCGCGTGCGCGACATTGTCCAGGCCCAGAGAGTACTCAACCAGGGAGGGGATATCGACCACTCTTCCGATGTTGGCGCCGCAATGACAGGCAAAGACCCCGACCCTGACATCTTCTTCCGAGACATCCCGTTCCGGTGGATAGACCCTTTCCCTGGCCAATCGGCCTCTCCGGGACTCTCAGGAGCGCTCCGACCAGGGCATTGGTCCCGCTGGCGGACATCACCGATTCAGGGATATCGACGGGTCCTCCGAAGGCGCCGCTGATGAAAACCCCCGGGCGGGTGGTTTCAATGGGATTGACGGGATTGGTCTTGCAGAATCCGTGAGCATCGAGCTCGATGCCGAACAGTTCCGCCAGGCGGCGCGCCTTGGCGGGAGGGCCAGCCCGACGCCCAGGACCACCAGATCGAACTCTTCCTCCTTCACGCCCTCCGCGTCCGTCGCATATCTGATGGTCACGTTCTTTGTTTCCGGGATCTCTCTCCCAATCGAAACATAGCTCCTGATGAACGTGACTCCGGGGAGGTTTTCCGTCCGCCGGTAAAAGCGTTCGAAGTCCTTGCCGTAGGACCGAATGTCATTGTGGAAGATGGTCGCCTCGGTATCGGCGTCATGGTCCTTTGCCAGAATCACTTGCTTCTGGATATAGGTGCAGCACACCGAACTGCAATAACTGTTGGCGCCCTCGAGGACTTGTCTCGAGCCGACACAGTGAATCCAAGCGATCTTGTGTGGGTGCTTCTTGTCCGAAGGGCGCAGGATCTCGCCCTCGTGCGGTCCGGTGGCACACAGGAGCCGCTCGAAGTCGAGACTGGTGACGACGTTTTCAATAGTCCCGTAGCCGTAGTCGCCCCCTACCTTTGGGTCGAAGACCTCGTAGCCCGGTGACAGGACGACCGCTCCCACCTTGATCTTCAGTCGCTCCGGCTGCTGGTGCAGATCGATGGCGTTGTTCTTGCACACTCCTTCGCAGATCGAACACTTCTGTTCCTTGAGATAGATGCAGCTCTCATCGATGTACGGGACCAGCGGCACCGCTTGAGAGAAGTAGATGTGGACGGCTTTGTTCGGGGACAGCTCCTGGTTGAACGGATCGGGAAATTCGACCGGACAGTACTCGACACAGGTTGTGCAGCCCGTGCATTTTTCCTCTGAGATGTATCTGGCCTTCTTGGTCAATCTGATCGTGAAGTCGCCGGCCTCTCCCTCAACACCATCCACTTCGGTATAGGTCAGGATCTCGATGTTGGGATGGCGGTCACATTCGATGAACTTGGGAGACTCGATGCACATGGAGCAGTCATTGGTGGGGAAGGTCTTGTCGAGCTGCGCCATTTTGCCGCCGATGGTCGGCGCTCTCTCAACCAGAAAGACCTTGTAACCCGAAGTGGCGAGATCGAGCGCGGCTTGAATGCCGGAGATCCCGCCGCCGACGACCATGACATCGCCGAGATTGCCGTCAGTGAGATGGGTGGCGGGTTCAGTGGTCAATGGCGGTCATCCTTCCCCGAGATCACCTCGTCGATGATCTCGGTGATGTCCTTGACCTGAAGGACGTCATCACCCTCCATGCCCAGCCGGCTCTCCTCGAAGTTGGTGATGCAGTAGGGGCAGGATGTCACCAGCACCTCGGCACCGGTCCGGCGGCTTGTTGCACTCTGAGGTCGGAGAATCTCTCTTCCTTCGGTGTCTCCATCCAGATCCTGCCGCCGCCTCCTCCGCAACAGAGGCTGTTCTCGCGTGAAGCGGGCATTTCGATCAGCTCGAGACCAGGCACCGCTTGCAGGGTCTGTCTGGGTTCGTCATACACACCATTGTGTCGACCCAGGTAACACGGGTCGTGATAGGTGATCTTCTTCGCATACTCGGATTTGAACACCAGCCGTCCCTCCTCGATCAGCTCGGCCAGGAGCTGCGAGATGTGAACGACCTCGAAGTTCACCATGAACTCGGGATACTCGTTGACGAAGGTGTGATAGCAGTGCGGGGAAGAAACGATGATCTTCTTCACCCCGTGGTCGATGAAGGTCTTGATGTTCTCTTTGGCCAGGCTTCTGAACTCCTGCTCTCCGCCCGTCTTGCGGATGCTCTCGCCACAGCAGCTCTCCTCGCTGCCGAGGATCCCGAAACTGACCCCCGCCTTGTTGAGGATGCTGGCGGTGGCAAGGCGACCTTCCTCATTCTCGGGTCGTAGGCGAAGTAGCAGCCGACGAAATAGAGATAGTCCATCTCCTCGGCAAACGGGCTCACGTTCGCACCATCGGCCCAGTCAGCCCGCGCTGCCCGCTGCGCATTCAGGGGATTGCCCTCGGCAACGAGGCTTGCGCTGGCGTTGCGCACCGCAGAAACAGACTCGGGGAACATCCCATACTCTGTCGCAACTCTTCGGATGGCCACCCCGATCTCGATCTGACCGACACCCCTGGGGCAGATCGAAGGGCAGGATCCGCAGGTCGTACATCGCCAGATGTCATCGCCTTCGATCTCGGTCAGACCAAGGCTGGCCTCGCGGATGATCTTGCGGATGCTGAAGTCCCTGACCTGGTTCCACGGGCAGTAGACATCACATTTGCCGCACTGAAAGCACAATCTGACCGAGTCTGCACCGGCCTTCCTGATCTCCTCGATCGCTTCGGCGAAGGGTGCAACCGTCTCGACCATCGAGTGCGCTCAGCCCTTCTTTGACATTCGTGCGGCGGTGTCGAGGAGCTTCTGCCAGCCGAATTTGTGGGCCATCGCTTCCAACCCGATCTCGATCTCCTCCAGCGTTTCTCCCTCTTCCACTTCCTCTTCCCTCTCCTCGTAGATCAGGGCATCAGCCAGGCACCACTGAACACACATCGGTTCCGACAACGTCGGATCGGACTCGCACATGTCGCACTTCAGAGGCAGGCCGGAATCGGGCTCTTTGAAGAGGCCCCGTGACGGGCAGGAGGCCCTGCAGAAGGCGCACTCGTCGTACTCCTTGCCGTCGATCGTGTAGGAGCCTCTGCCCGCGCATTCGGCCGCAACATATTCTCCCGCGTAGACCGGGACATAGAGATCTCTCAGTGGATAGTGAATGACCCGAATGCGAGATCTCTCGGGGTTGATGCTGCTGTACTTCGGTGTCGCGTGAAATGACGAGCAGATCACCTCACATGCCCGACAGCCGTTGCACTTGTCGACATCGATTCTGATCGTCTTGACGATCTTCTTCTTCCTTGTGACTTCCACGGCTCAACCCTCGTCCTGCAAAATGCCCCGCTCGAGGAAATCATCGGCCACAAAGTCCAGCGACAGCTCGTGCAGCGACTCGCTCGTCGGGATACCCTGCTCGTTCCACCCCTTGAATCTGTAGTACTCGGTCAGGAGTTCTTCCTCGAGATCGGGGAACCTCCTCTTCCAGTGGTCCGCCGGCGGTTTCTCGTCTTTTTTCCTCATGCCCCTCCTGATGTTGAAGGCTCTCACCAGGTTGCGGATCCTCTTGGCAATCTGCGTCAGTCCCTCTTCATCCAGCTCCATTCCGGTGGCGTTCGAGATGAAGGTTGGCAGATTGTGGATGTGATAGGGAGGCTTGAGAGGGAATGACGACAGACCGGCGCACATCCCGGTGGCATCATCGATGTAGTGCATCTGTTCTTGCCAGTTCACGATCTCGCAGGTCGCCTCGATCCCCGGGTAATGGGGAATGGAGTACTCCCCGCGGAGCTCCCAGTTCAAGAAGTACTCCTTGAACTTCTCATCGGGGACCTGGACCCAGTCTTTGCAGAACTCTTCCCGCTCCTCCCTCGTCGCGAACGGCGCCTGGGGGTAGTTGCCTTCGATCTGAGTGATGTTGATCTTCTCGCCGGTCGCGTACATGAGGAAGTAGATGGGGTTCAGCATGCCGAGCTTGAGCGGCAGCTGCTCGTGTTTCTTGATGTTGTTGTGAGCATACTCCTGGGCGCCATTGCCGATCTGCTCGGCCGCCCAATGGGTTCCGTTGGCCAGGAGATCTCCGATTCCCTCGCGTCGGACGATCCGGTCCAGCAACCAGAAGAACCTCTCCTCGTTGTCGGAGGGCATTCCGGGGAAGTCATCGTCGGTCAAGATGCCGGCTTCATACAGCTCGAGAGCGAAGGCCATGACCTGCGGGGCTGTGAAAGCATCTACTCCATATTCGGTAGCGCTCTGAGCGATCCTCAGGCCGAACTCCAGATTCGACATGGCCGCCATCGTGTAGGTGAGCTTGGAGAAGCACTTCATCATGTAGGTAGGAAGCCCGGGGACGGAAATCGTCGCCCCGCATTTCATCGGGCAGTTGTGGCAGCTGACGAGCCGCGTCCGCATGCTCCTCATGGTGTCGGTCCACTCTTCCTCGACCTCCTCGGTCCAGAAACCTTTTCTGCGAGTTCTGGAGTTGCCCCAGGCAAAGTTCTCGGTGTGCCACTTCTCATCGTGGATCGCCATCTCTTGCGGCGAGCCGAGCCCGGCCAGGATGGGCATGACCCCGGGGATCGGGTTCTCCTCTCGGTGTTTGATGTACCGCATCACCTCGTTGCACATCTCGATCAACTCAGCCGGGCGGGCGACATTGACGTCGTTGGTTCCGCGAACGGCGATCGCCTTGAGGCCCTTGTCTCCCATGACGGCGCCGATTCCGCCGCGGCTGGCACTGGACCTGCCCTGCTCGATGGACGCGAACCAGACCCTGTTTTCGCCGGCCAAGCCGATGGATGCGATCTGGACTTTGGGATCATCCAGCTCTGTTCTGATCATCTCCGCACTTTCGAGCGAGCCCTTGCCCTTGAGATGTGCGGCATCGCGTATCTCCACTTTGTCGTCGTGTATCCACAGGTAGACGAGGTCCGGAGATTTGCCGCGAATGATCAGCTTGTCATACCCCGCATACTTCAGCTCCGGCGCGAAGAAGCCGCCCATCATTGAAAAGGCCATGAGCCCCGTCTGAGGCGAGATGGTGGAGACGACGGTGCGGTTGCAGCCGATAACAGGGCGTGCCGACTAAAGGCCGGTGGCGAAGATGAGGAGGTTTTCAGGAGAGAAGGGTTCAACCTCCGGCGGAACCCTGTCCCACAGGATCTTGGCGTTGGTGCCCAGACCTCCCAGATAGAGCTCGGTGAGCTCCGGGTCGGTTGCCACCCTCTCGATGTTTCCCTCGTGTCAGATCGACTTCCAAGTTGAACCCGGTCTCTGAATACCTCATTGTCTTCCTCGGCGTTTTCTTGCTTCCACGGATTGCCCGTCGGTAGGGGACACCCCGCGGAGGTACAGTTTCGCGAACTCCCTGGCGAGTTCGCCGGCGGACTTGTCGCTGGCCGGGTCGTACCAGGACGAGACCCAGTTGATGGTCCCGAACATGGCGAGCGTTGCGGTCCGGGGATCCATCCGGCCGTCGCCTTGAGTACTGCAGAGCTCCTGGAATATCTCGAAGGCCTGGGAAAAATAGGCGCGCTGCAGGACCTCGATCTGCTGAAGATACTCGCCGCTCAGGCGTCCGAGCTCCCTCGTGCACACGGTCAAGGAGGCCATGTCTGCCAGGAAATGTTCGAGATGATTGTGGATGAATCGATGCAGGCGGGTCTGCGGCCGCGCCGCTTCGCCGCCGTCGGCCAGCATCTGCGCGCTGTCGGTCTCGAAGCGGCGCACGAGACCGTCGAAGACATGGTATTGGATGAGGTAGAGCAGCTCGTCCTTGGACCGAACATAGTAGTAAAGCCCGGCCACGCTGACACCCGCCCGGTCGGCCACCATGCGAATTGAGGCTGGATCGTAGCCCACCTCGGCAAAGACCGCCGCGGCCGTGCGCAGGATCTCCACCAGCTTGCGGTCGAATTTTTCGGTCTTCTGACGGCGCGGCGCGGCCCCCGGCGTTTCCTGCAGCTTCTCGCTGGTCATACCGTTGTTGGCGGTCATTCGATTCTTTCCACACTCTGATAGAGCATCTTTTCGTTCGAACGCTCGCTCGAAAAAGTTTAGCAATCGGCGAGGCCGAAGGCAAGAGGTAACTGCACCGCGCACCGCCGGGCGCGGCTTCGCCGGACCGGGCGGCACGCGCTGCAACCGATGTGCGTTGCACATCGAAGCCGGGAAAACCAGGATGTGACGCGCTCCCCGTGGAGTGCCCGGTAGCGCCATTGTGCAAAGCGCGCCGAGGCGTCGGATGATCGTTCCGGCACAATGGCGTACCCGGCACGTCCCGGTGGGGCGCGGTGTCCGCTCACCGGAGACGGTCTCGGGCTCACGGCTTCGGATGAAGCAGACGCCAGGTCAAGGCGCGGACTTCGTCGAAGAGACGCAGGGCGGACTCCAGGCTGGTGGCATCGACCGCACCTGCTTGGGAGAGGAGGCGAAGGTGGGTGTCGACTTCCTTCGCCGAGCCGTAGGCGATGCGCCAGTGGTGCATGCGGTCTCGGCCTGTTCGGCCATGACCCTCAGAGAGATTTGCGGGGACCGAAGATGCTGAGCGGATGACCTGATCGGCAATAGACTTGAGCGGACTCGGCACCCGCAGGACGAGCAAAATTGCGATGCCGGCGGCTTCGAGAGCCTTGCGGTGAGCGATGAGGCCGGTGGCTGGAAGGGCGTTGTGCATGATCACCTCCTGGTTGTTCATGCACCTCGACCAGCCGGTGGAATGACCGGTGTCAAGGGTCGCCGCGACCCTGCCTGCCCTTGACACCGGTCATTCCACCGGCTACGCGTGTAATCAGAACAACCAGGAGTGATCATGCTGCCGCTGCCGCTGCCGCTGAAGCGTCCCTCAGGCCCCACCATCATCGACAACACTCTCCACCCCGCCGCACACCAAGAAGCCAGTGCCTCGCGCCCGGGCGATCATCACCATGCCGAGGTGCTGGGCAAGCTCGAGACCCATCTGAGTGATGCCGGAACGGGAGATGAGAGCAGGGATCCCCATGATGGCGGTCTTTATGACGATCTCAGAGGTCAGTCGTCCAGTTGTGAAAAAGAGCTTGTCTCCGCCCTCGATCCGGTCGAGCCACATCAGGCCGGAAATCGCATCTGCCGCGTTGTGCCGACCCACGTCCTCGGTGAAGAGCCGGACCTCAGAACCCACACACAGAGCACAGCCGTGTACCGCTCCGGCGCTGCGATAGACCTCGTTGTGGCGGTTGATCTCGCGCAAGAGCGCCGGAACCGTCGACCGGTTGATCTTCACCTGCGGTAGCTTGGAGGCGTAGAGTTCATCCAAAGTGTGGGCAAACACGGTCCCTTGTCCGCAACCGGTGGTCACCGTACGCCCGCCAAGCTTGGCCTCTTGATCGCGCAGGCCCACGCCACTGCGAGTCGCGACTCGCACCCACTCCTCGCCCCAGTCGACTTCGACCGAGACGATCTCCTCGAGGCTTTCGATCAGGCGTTGGTTCCTTAAGAAGCCGAGAGCGAGCGCTTCGGGATGGGTGCCCAGGGTCATAAGGGTCACGATTTCACGATCATCAACCACCAAGGTCATCGGCAGCTCGCCGGCAACCTGCACATCACGAACTCGACCGCGCTCGTCGACCGCCTGAACGGGGTGGGTGGGGGCCCTTCCCGCCTGCGACATTCTGGGTCGATAAAGTTGATTCTGATCAGGCAAAGATCCTCCCGACATGGCGATCGCTAGCCCCGAAGACCAGTCTACAGGCGTTTCTCCGCTCGTCCTCTACCGGCATTTTTGAATGATATATTGGGAGAGTTCGGTGCAACCATCTCTCACCGGACATGCTTGGGGCCTGGTGAGTTGGAGGCTTCGTTGATTACAACAAAGAAGATGATGTGGGTCCTGATACTCGGCTCAGCCTGGGGAGTGGCGGAGTTATTCGGTAAAGACCTGCTTGCCGACTTCGGTGTCGGAGGGGCGTCGATTTGGTTGGCAGCATGGGCCTTGTTGTTGCTCAGCATCGGAAGAGGTTTCTGGAACAAGATCGGATCCTCCGCCCTCATCGGGCTCGTCGCAGCCGCGTTCAAGTTTGTCGGTCCATCACCCAACTACTGTCACCTCCTGGGGATCGTCAGCCTGGGCCTGATCTTTGACCTCTTTGCCTCCAGCTTGGCCCGCAGGTCTCAGTGGTGGCGCCATGCCCTCGTTGGACTGCTCACAACCTACGGCGCCAGGGCTTTCTTTGTTCTGTACTCCATTCACATTGCCCACTTCGAGCGCTGGATCGAGGGCGGAACGCAGATGGCGCTGGACCATGTCGTGCGGAGTGGCAGTCTGGCTGCACTGGCTGCATTGCTCCTTGTTCCCCTCGGTTTTCGGATCGGTGAGAAAGCGGCGGGCGCCATCTCCCAAACGGCCACAGATAGGCAAGAGGCACACTCATCGGTGTCAGAATAGGCCATGCACATTCTCGTCACGGACTCGGGAGTCGGTGGTTTGTCGGTGTGTGCCTATGCTGAAAGGTTTATTCGGACCCATGGTTTTGAAGAGCCGATCAGGCTGACCTATGTCAACGCGTCTCCGGAAAACGATTTTGGATACAACTCCATGGGGTCGACTCAGGAGAAGTTGGAATACTTCGATCGATTCCTCCACATCGTCAGCGACAGATATGCTCCCGACGTGATCTACATCGCCTGCAACACGCTTTCCGTGTTGTTACAGGACACCCAATTCTTCAAGAATGACCTTGTTCCCGTGCGAGGAATCGTGGAGACCGGCGTCAACCGCCTCCTTCGTGATCTCGACCGATCCCCTGAATGCGTCGCCATGATTTTTGGCACGGTCACGACGATTGAGGCACAGACATACCCCAACATGCTGAAAAATCGCGGGATTCTCGAGACGCGCATCGTCAGCCAGGCGTGTCCGGGCCTGGCCGACACGATCTCCGAAGATCGTCGAGGTTCGAAAGCGAGCGTGGAAATCAAGAAATATGTCCGCGCAGCAATCGAGAGACTGGAGGTGCCTGCCACTTCCTGTCTGACTTTTCTCGCATGTACCCATTACGGTTATCGGAAAGAGCTATTTTCAGCTGCCTTGAACGAAGCAGGCATGCAAACGGAGATTTTGAATCCCAACGAGTTCGTGGTCGATGATCTGTTCGGGTCGGCCGGGGGAAATCTCCTCGGCCCCGGAGAAGAGAACGACATCGATGTGGAATTCGTCACCCGGTATCGGATTCCCGAAACTGCTCTCGAAACCATCACCTTTTTCCTTGATGATATTTCGCCAAGAACGGTCCATGCGTTCCAAGATTTCACGCATGCACCTGATCTCTTCTAAGCAAGTGTAAAAGCCGATAGTTTTGGCGGTTTCAGTTGGGTTCACGCCGGCGAGGTTTTGGTCTCCAGGAACCGAAAGCAACTTCCCATCCCTGATAAACGACGAAAAAGAGGCGGCCGCGCCATTTTTTCAGGCGTAAAATGTGAAAAGTCCCTCATAACTATGCCATAATCCATGCATGGAACGGGACCTCTACGCCAACCTCGTTGAATGGAAATCGTCTCCTCGGAGGAAACCCCTCAAAAGCAG
>PVMK01161889.1_pt1 | contig 11006 bp, 12 predicted proteins | sample 1853481 | NCBI WGS metagenome assembly PVMK01 (sample SAMN08533507, study PRJNA380276) | Marine sediment metagenome, whole genome shotgun sequencing project. | reverse complement strand
TCGGCACATAAGAACACCTCCTGGAAATCATTCACATTAACTTCGCACACCAATGAAGCGACGCGGGTGTATCTAAAGAAGCAAGCGGTATGCCACATGATTGACGATGGCGGGCATAGGGACAATCTTCTCAGCTAAGACACTGAAATAGTTAAACTTTAAAGGAGAGTATAAGCCTGGAAGTCTTGTTATGAATAATGATTTGCAGAGACCATAGACGATTCTGGGTATATTACTACTCAACATGAGTAACAATAAAACACAAAAAACGCCTCCTGCTTATTAATACAGGAAGCGTTTTTATGACTTAGTTTTCAAGTCAAACTACAGCAATTCAACCCATCCATGAGGATCAGGCAGGTGACCATACTGGATACCCGTCAAGGTATCGTATAACTCCTGCGTCACCTCGCCGGTTGTTTTACCGTCGCCAATGACCACCGTGCGGTCCTGGTAGGTAAATTGGCCAACGGGCGAGATCACCACAGCCGTACCGGTACCAAAAGCTTCCGTAATACTACCGTCTTCGACCCCGGCAAAAACCTCATCGACCGACAAAGCCCGCTCTTCAATAGCCAAGCCATTGTACCTGGCCAACTCAAGAACCGATCGACGGGTGATGCCATCCAGGATCGTACCGTGCAACGGTGAGGTCACCAACTTGCCGTCGCAGACAAAGCAAAGGTTCATACTGCCAACCTCTTCGACATACTTCTTTTCTTTGGCGTCCAGCCAGAGAACCTGATCATAGCCTTTTTCTTCCGCCTCACGCGCTGCGTACAGACTCGCGGCATAGTTGCCACCGGTCTTGACTTCTCCGGTGCCACCATCAGCGGCCCGCACATAGTGATCGGAGATCCAGATCTTGACCGGAGCCAGACCGCCCTTGTAATAAGCACCCACCGGGCAGGCAATAATATAGCAGAGATACTCCTCGGCAGGGCGCACACCAAGCATGGGCTCAGAAGCAATCATGGCCGGCCTGATATAGAGACTGGTTCCCTCACTATGCGGCACCCAATCGGCCTCAAGTCGGACCAATTCTTTCAAGGCTTTCACCATAAAGGCTTCATCAACTTCGGGCATACACATACGCCTGGCACTGTGATTGAAACGACGGAAATTATCCATCGGTCGGAACAGAGCAATTTGTCCGTCCGGTCGCCGGAAGGCTTTAAGACCTTCAAATATCTCCTGGGCGTAGTGCAACACCATTGCCGCAGGATCAAGCGAGAAGGGCTGGTACGGCTGGATGCGGGCATCATACCAGCCCCGACCGGTCTTGTAATTCATAACGAACATCCGGTCGGTAAACTGCTTACCGAAGCTCAACTGCGACTCATCTTTAACATGCGGCTTGAATGTTTCAAGAGGAAGAACTTGTAGTTTCATGCGCTTGCACCTTCAGGAAAAATTGAATTTACCGTTAAATTCCAGCTGTTTTTTTATCACAGGGGACGCGTTTTGCGCAAGCGAATAGCCAAGAGAGATATGGCTTGCCATGTAGCAGCATTTATTGTTTAACTTAAATCTGAATTCGACAAGGAACCAACCCGAAGGGGCACAGGATGACTTACCAGGAACTTAAGGCGGCCCTCGTACTCTATAAACTAGGCGAAAGGACCACACTTAAACAGATCAAAACCCGACATCGCGAACTGGTCAAGATTCATCATCCGGACCAGGCTTGCGACAAGGACCCTGAAATCATCCGTAAACTCAACGCTGCTTACGAGATCCTGACCATTTACTGCGAGAGCTACCGATTTTGCTTCAGTGAAGAGGAGTTTCTCGAACAGGTCCCGGAAGAGCGCCTGAGGCGCCAATTCGGCTGGGACCCGGTCTGGAGCGGCGAGGGCGAACCGGATTAGTCTTTGAGTGCATTCACCAACTCGAAGGTTTCAGTCTGATCGTTGAAGTTGAAGACTTCCCCCGTTTCAATAATGTAATACCAGCCATAGATATTCAAACGTCCCTGCTGATAACGCTCCTGGATATAAGGATAAGTAAGCAGGTTGCGCATCTGCACCAGAATATTGATCTGTTCCGTCAGCCATTCGCGCTTTTCCGGGCATTCGGTCTCCATCTGCCGATCGACTCGACCCCGAACCTCCTTGGAAATCTCCAGCCAACGTCGCACATTAGGGAGATGGGCCAACTCTTCAGGCGACTGATTCATGGCCGCGCAACCACCACAATTAGAATGCCCGCAAATCACAATATTTTCGACCTCAAGCGCCAGCACGGAGTACTCGATCGACGAGGTGGTCCCGGCAAAGTCCTCGTTCTTCCGGTAGGGCGGCACGATATTGGCGACATTGCGTACGGTGAAGAGCTCTCCTGGCATGGTATGGGTAATCAGCTCCGGGACAACCCGTGAATCGGCACAGCCGACAAAGAGGGTGTGAGGTTTCTGTTTTCGACCTAACGTCTTGAAAAGATCCTTGTGCGCCTCGAAATCATCCTGACGGAATTTAGCGACACCCTTAAACAGTTTCTCCATAAATCCTCGATATAAAAACGGACACCGGCAGCCAGCTTATTAATAACCAGGCAGACTGCCGGCAGTTTGTCGAGCTACCAGGACCCTCAGGCAGCACCATTCACCAACCGTGGCCGCCAGAGTGGCGAAACCACCTCGAAAAGACTTTCGAGAAGCTCCTTCAACAGCGGGTCCTCGCTCCTGTTGGGGAGCATCACCACGCTGCGACCGCGACGATGTTCAAATCCATCGACCAGCAGACCGATCAACTGTCCTGAAGCCAGATAGCTGCTGACCAAGGCCTGAGACACATAGGCGATGCCGTTGCCCTCCAGAACCGACTGGATGCTGAACCGCAGGTCATCGGAAACCACCACGCCGTCAAAATCACCGAAATCCACGCCGAGCGCCTGCAGGTTCTGGCGCAGCAACTCCTTGGAGCTGCAGCCATCCTGACGGGCAAAGAGTCTGTGAGTTTTTTAAATCGGAGAGCTGAATAACGCCGTCTACATTCGGGATATCAGCTGAAGGCGCAGCGACCACCAGCATTTCATCATCAGGCATGGAGAAGCGATCAAATCCCGCGAAATCCTGATCCAGACGATGCTCAATCACAGCCAGATCAAACTCTTCATTGCGCAAACCACGCAACGCTTCCTCCGGCTGCAGAAGACGAATTTAAAGTCACTCAGATCAGAATGAACCCGAAGAAAGCGGCTTAAAACCTGGGGCAGGTAGGCCACACCAAAGGTCGGGGTACAACAGAGAGAAAGACGTTTTTTAGCAGCAGAGTCCTGCAGGCAGGCCAGCAGTTCTTTTTCCTTCTCGAGAATATCTTTTGCTTTGGCAAAAACGAGCTGCCCGGAAAGGGTCAGAGCGAGTCTTTGCCCGGAGCGATCAAGTAATTGCTGACCGAAATACTCCTCCAGTAACTTGATCCGTTGCGACACGGCTGACTGGGTAATGTGCAGCAATTCCGCAGCCTTGGAAAAGGTCCCGGCTTCGACAGAAGCAATCAGGTGTTGAGATAGCGAGTTTCCATATGGATATTTATATATTGTAATTGAAAATTATTAACACTTCTTATACCGGCCATTAAAATGATTCGTTTTACCCTAGCATCAAAGGCCCCTAATATACAGCGGATTCTAATTGTCTAATTAATTGTTTCTCAGGCTTGCCAAGGGTTCGGAGAAAGGAGGCATGGCCCTCGGAGCACAGCCGGTTCAGTGTTATTTCATTTTATTGGGGCATTCAACGTGGAAAGGAGAAATTATGTTTAGGAAGGTATCACTATCCAGGGCGCCCTGGCTGGTCAAACTCCTTCCCCTGTTGCTGATACTGGGGGCCTGTGCCACCGGAGCAATCAGGGAGAAGAAGTTGACACTACCAGTCATTGAGGGTGCAACTGCAGTCGGTCAGGAGACCTGTCTGGAGTGTCACGAAGGTATGACCGCAGGAGTTCACTCGCGTCTGAGCGGCTTCGAATATATGGGCGGCACCCAGGGGTGCGAAGCCTGCCACGGTAATGGCAGCCTGCATATCGATTCCGATGACGGCGGCCAGATCTTCAAATTTGGCGAACTCGCACCGGCGGAGTCCGAGGCGCTCTGCGCCAAGTGTCATACCGACGGCAAGCTGATGGATTGGACGCATGGCGAACACGCTCTGAGTGACGTGTCTTGCAGCGAATGCCACTCCATTCATGCCGGCGGCAAGATGGCACTGAAGAAGCAGGATCCCGACCTCTGTTATTCCTGTCACCAGGAGCAGCAGGCCAAGACCAACTTCCCTTCGCATCATCCGATCAAGGAAGGCAAGATGAGCTGCGGAGACTGCCACAATCCGCATGGCGAGCTGAACACTCACGAGCGCACCAACGACCTCTGCCTCGACTGTCACAACCGTTATCAGGGACCGTTCGTATTCGGCCACGCTCCGGTTGAGGACGACTGCACCATCTGTCACGATCCTCATGGCTCGGTTGCCAGTAATCTGCTGGTCCAGAACGAGCCGTTCCTCTGCATGCAGTGCCATGAAGGCCATTTCCATATTCTGCGCAAAGGATTTGATCCCTTGTCTGCAACAGCTAAATTCAATACCGGCGTGAAGCCATACCCAAAAATGAGCTTCCCGACCAAGGCTGAGGCAGTTGCCGAGTTTGCCAGCGTTTCTGCAGCTAATCCGGATGTCCGTTTCTTCCTCAACGAGGATTATCCTGACCAGTGGACTGTTTATTCTCGCAGCACACCCGACACTGCGGCCACAACAGCAGCCAACCCGCACGGAGCCGAAGGGTTCCAGACATCGTTCGGCACCAAGTGCACGACTTGTCACCAGGTTGTTCATGGCAGTGACTTCCCGTCTCAACCGCTCAGCGGTGGCGGCCTGACCCGTTAATAGGAGGCAATAAAAATGAAGCAAAGCTATCTATGGTTGCTTGCACTATTGTCCATCCTGACCCTGGCGGCGACCTCCACGCTGGCGATAGCGGAAGAAGATTCCGCTCATCTCAGCGGCTACATAGAGGTTGGCGCCACGGCTGTGGATACCAAAGACAATGCTGCACGCGTTAATGAGTACGGGACATATCGTTCCGATGACGGCCTGGGTTTCGCCCCCAGCCTGGATTTGGAATACCTGAACAAGGGGATCTGGATCGAGGCGGAGGCGGACGTTAAAGGCGCCGCGATCAGAGCTACGGCTTAAAACCGATTTCAACCGGTTCTCCGGCTTGACCTCGACTACCAGGTCTTTGAGCACTGGAAAGACCACGACAACCTTGAGCACCTCGGAGCCACCATGCAAGGTGACATTGATGGTGACCAACCCCGCGTCTTTACCAACGCCACAAAAGATCCCGAGCAGTACGCCTGGGAACTGGCTCAAGACTACATCGTTACGCGTAAGGAGTGGAAATCCGACGTAGACGTGATCTTGCCCAGCATGCCGAATATTACCTTTCATGCCGGCTATCGCGTCGAGAAACGGGAAGGCAAGGAGCAGGCCATTGCCATGAGCAAATGTTCGGCTTGCCACGTCGAAGCCAACCCTAAAAAGATCAACGAAAAGACAGAAGATCTCACTTTAGGCGTAACCGGCAAATTCGGGATATTGACTGTTGATTACGAGTACCTGAATCGCGACTTTGATGGCGATGCGGGCCCTGACTATCAATACTGGAACAGCGGCAAATGGCGTTTCGCCAGCCAGGACCCAGACCAGATGCTGTACATAAATGAGGAGCTGGAATACAACAAAACTCCCGACTCCGAAAAAGACAGTCACACAGTTAATGCCCGTCTGGACCTGCCTGCCAACTCGATTATCACCGGCACCTACGTTCACGCCGACATTGAAGTGACAAGGATGACGTACCGGATACCTACGAGTTTGTCGGCGGCGACACGCTATCCAGTAAACTCGAGTTGTTTGCCCTGAAAGGCGCAACCCGGATTGGCAATCTGCGTCTTTCCGCACATGGGTCAACCTACGATATCGATGGGCCTGACTACACCTTGTACTTCCCGGGCCGGGTTGAGAATGTCGATTGGGACCATGATGGAGTCCCCGACAGGACCAACAACACATTTGAACAAGTAGAGCATTACGAGTCTGCCGAGAGCCGCGACGTAACAGAACTTGGCATTGATGCCGTTTATCGCGTACTTCGCGGGACCACATTGCGTCTCGGTTATAACTATGAAGACATTGATCGCGATGAAGGAGAACTGGGCGAAACTGAAACCCATACCTACAAAGTCGCGGTAAACAGCCGGGTTGCCAAAGGGCTCAATACTCGCTTTTATTACCAGTATCAAGATATCGACGATCCCTTCCATGGCGAAGATGCGGTCGGTATAGCTCAGGGCCATCCCGATGCCATTGTCGATGGCGATCTCTCCTATCTGTTAACAGCTGATTACAAGAACGCGGATGGAACCAACACGGATCCACTGGCGGTAGCTAATACTGATGGTGTGTACTATTGGAATACCATCTATCCTTCCCGCGGCCTTGATGCCACAAACCAGCCTGACGAAGTTCACGAAGCCAAGATCAGCACGACCTGGTCACCTGCGGCAAACATGGCATTATCTGCCTATTTCCGTTACCGTTACGAAGAAAATGACCACGTCAAGTACGAAGAGAGAACCTACGTTCCCGGTGTCAGTTTCTGGTATGCACCGAACGAAAAGGTGAATCTGGTCATGGCATATAACTTCAACAAGCAGAAAACAGAGAACCAGATGTGCGTCGGTTGGTACCACGGCTGAGCGAACACCAACTCGTCAGCCCAGTTTGGGTCGATATGCAGTGTTGCTAAAACCGATACCGATGTACACACCGTTTCCCTGAGTGCAGACTTTCAGGCGACAGAGAAGTTGAAACTTGATGCAAGCTTTACTTACAATTACGCCAAGTACAACTGGGATTGGGATTTTCAGGAGCGCATCAGCCTGACCAAACCCACCGGAGCACCACTTGGCGCTTACGACACCTGGGAGCAAAACAACATTATTGACTCCTATTCCGATCTGACGTACGACCAGTACCAGATCACTGTCGGCGGTGAGTATATGTTCACCGAGGCGCTGTATACTACGGCGACTTTCACCTACGACAAGTTCAACTCCGACGAGGAGTATGTCTACGACGACGAAGACGGCAAAGCCTACTACAGCTATGTTGGCGTTGGTTACCGCTTCTAAGCAACAAAGTTGAATAAGTTTGCTACTGTTATGCCCGGCTGGGTTCCCCAGCCGGGCTTTTTTTCAACCTCACCTTAACCTACCCCCTTGTTGATCCAATCCTCTCGTATTTCAGCAAAACTTTACTTAAATTTTCTTTTGCTAAAAAGTAAAAATTTCTTTTTACGCTATAATCGAACTTGGGTTACGGTCGAGCTCTCTGAGCTGACGCAGCTCTTATCCAATTCTGGATACCCCTAGCAGCCTGTCGGACTATCAATAAACTGGCTGCAAATGACCAAATTTTCGCTTCAGCCCTGATAGTCCGACAGGCTGCTAGACAAGAGGAGAAAGAAAATGACGATTATGATGCGTATCAGGCAAGTCACTTTCATCGTTGCAGCCATGGCCCTGTTGTTCGGCTCGGTTTCAACCACAACCGTTGAGGCTGCTGAAGAGCGCAACTACCTGATGGCTACGGCATCAACCGGCGGAACCTACTATCCGGTCGGTGTCGCTCTCTCGACTCTGGTCAAGGTCAAGCTTCAACCGAAGCAAAAGATTGGCATGTCGGCAATCAATTCTGCCGGTTCCGGCGAGAACATCAAACTCCTGCGTGAAAATGAAGTGCAAGTCGCCATCCTCCAGGGGCTTTATGGGTCCTATGCCTGGAACGGAACGGGACCGATTGCCAGTTCCGGGCCGCAAAAGGAACTGCGTTCGATCACCATGCTCTGGCAGAACGTCGAGCATTTCACTATCCTGAAAAAATTTGCCAAAACCGGTACGGTCTCTGACCTGGTGGGCATGAAGGGCCAGGCCATGGCAATGGGCAAGAAAAACTCCGGTACTCTTGGTTCCAACACAGTGCTGCTTAAAAATCTTGGCGTCGACATCATGAAGGACTACAGCCTGGCCTACGTCGGCTATGGGCCTTCCGCAGACGCCCTTCAGAATGGTCAGGTTTCCGGTATGGGAACTCCTGCCGGCGCTCCGGTCAGTGCCGTGACCAAGGCAATAGCCGCCATGGGTGACAAAATTACCGTTCTCGATTTTACCGACGCGCAGATGAAGCAGGCTGACGGTGGCAAAAACCTCTGGACCCGCTACGTGATTCCGGCAAACACCTATCCAGGCCAGAAAAAAGATATCAACACCATCGCCCAACCGAACTTCCTGGCAGCCCGTGCCGATATGGACGAGGATGCTGTTTACCAGATCACCAAGGCAATCTATGAGAATCTACCCTTCCTCAATGCCATCCATGGAGCCACCAAGGCCATGGCGATAGACAAAGCTGTCGCCGGCCTGCCGTTACCCTTGCATCCTGGCGCAGCCAAATACTACAAGGAAGTCGGCATTACCATTCCTGATCGTTTAATCGCCAAATAAGGCAAACTGGAGACGGCCGCTCAAACGAAGCGGCCGTCTTCTCAACCATGAGGCTGTTCCCAGGAGTTCAAGAAGATGACGACGCCCGAGGTTGATTCCTCACCACAACATACCACTCTTTTGTTAATTCTTGGGGTTGCCGTATCACTGATGCATCTCTGGTTCAACGTGCTGGTCGTGTTGCCGACCCTCTGGCAAAACGCACTCCATTTTGCCGGATTCGCCTTGATCGCAGCACTGGTTTACCCTTTGCGTCAGAACGCGACTATCGGTTGGCGGGCACTCGACATTCTGCTCGGTCTGTTGGCCGCAGGGTCAGCGATTTACATGATTGCCATGGAAGACGCCATCTACGCCCGGGGAGTGAATCTGCAGCCTGCCGAGTGGATTGCCGGGATTATCCTGATCCTCTGCGCCCTGGAGTTCACTCGCCGGGCCGCAGGGTGGTTTATCCCGGTTCTGATCATCATTGCACTGACCTATATCGGCTGGTGGGGAGGGCATATCGGCGGGGTTTTCAAGTTCGCCGGATTAAGCTCAGAAACCATTCTGTTTCGCAGCGTCTATGGGGATGATGCTCTGTTTGGCACCATCGCACGGATATCTTCCACCTATGTCTTTATGTTTATCCTCTTTGGAGCTTTTCTGCTGCGCTCGGGTGCCGGGGAGTTCGTCATTGATCTGGCCCGTGCAGTCGCGGGAAGGCTGGTTGGCGGACCTGGCCTTGTTGCCGTCATGGCATCAGGCCTGATGGGAACCATTTCCGGTTCGGCCGTCGCCAATACCGCCTCAACCGGGGTCATTACCATCCCGCTGATGAAACGAGCCGGTTTCCCGGCCAAGTTTGCTGCCGGAACAGAAGCGGCAGCCTCGACCGGTGGTCAACTGATGCCGCCAATCATGGGTGCCGGCGCCTTCATCATGGCTACCTACACGCAAATTTCCTACACCACCATCGTACTGGTCAGCATCCTGCCGGCGATCCTCTATTTTGCCACCGTCGCCTTTTTCGTCAGAATCGAGGCCAAGCGCAGCTACGTAACGGCTCTTGATGGAGAGGAGGTGTCTGCACTCGAGGTGCTCAAGAAAGGCGGGGTTGTCTTCCTGCTGCCGATCGGGGTACTGATCGGACTGTTGATCTACGGCTTCACCCCGACTTATGCAGCCGGTATCAGCATTATCGCTGTGGTGGTTTCATCCTGGTTCAGCCCCAATCGCATGGGTCCGAAGGCGATCATTGAAGCCCTGGGGATGGGCGCGCAGAACATGGTAATGACGGCGATTCTGCTCTGCTCAGTCGGCCTGATTGTTAATGTCATTGCCACCGCCGGCATCGGCAACACCTTCTCCCTGATGATCACTCAGTGGGCCGGGAATAATATGTTAATTGCCATTGTGTTGGTTGCACTGGCGTCTCTGGTCCTCGGTATGGGACTACCGGTGACCGCTGCCTATATTGTTCTCGGCACACTCTCGGCACCGGCCCTGAACAGTCTGATTGCCGACGGAATGCTGGTTGATGCTCTGGTCAGCGGACAAATCCCCGAGGCAGCCAAGGCACTTTTCATGATCGTCACCCCCGACAAGATGGCGGAGATCGGCAGCCCGATGAGTACTGCTGCGGCCAGGATGATTGTCGAGGCAGTGCCATTTGATATGGCCAACTTGATCCGTGAAGCGGTTCTGAGCCAGGACGTACTGATGTTCTCCCTGCTGTCAGCCCATCTGATCGTCTTCTGGTTGAGCCAGGATTCCAACGTCACCCCGCCGGTCGCCCTGGCCGCCTTCACCGGCGCTGCCATCGCCGGCACCAAACCAATGGAAACAGGCATCCAATCGTGGAAAATTGCCAAGGGGCTGTATATCGTTCCTTTGCTCTTTGCCTATACACCCCTTATCGGTGGAGCCTGGAATGAGGTCTTTCTGATCTTTTTCTTTGCCCTGTTCGGACTCTATGCCTTTACCGCCGCTTTACAGGGACACATGGAATCACGGCTCAATCCATTCTTCCGCTTACTTACGCTGAGCACTGCAGTAGCCCTGCTCTGGCCAACCGCCTGGTGGGTGCATACAGTCGGATTGATCGTTCTGGTCGCAATTTTTGTTGTCAACTGGCGAGCCGAGCAGAAGAACATCTCCCAGCACACTGCAGTAGCTGCAGAGGGATAAGTCCAATCATCGCTTTTCGGGGCACCCTGACAACAATTAAAGTTTTTTTCGCGTCAGGCATCAATCTTAAAGCCGGGTATGATTAACGCACAAGAGCCCCCACTGTGCTCACAGTGGGGCCTCGTTATCAAACGCACCAAGAAGAGTCTACTGAAGTGTCACCGTCGTATAAAGCAGAGACGCTTTACGTTGAATCAACAGGCGTAAAACCTTGCCGGTCGACAGCTTGCCGACGACCGCTCCCAATTCCTTGACAGAGTTGACCTCTTTAC
>PVMK01125174.1_pt1 | contig 11007 bp, 11 predicted proteins | sample 1853481 | NCBI WGS metagenome assembly PVMK01 (sample SAMN08533507, study PRJNA380276) | Marine sediment metagenome, whole genome shotgun sequencing project. | reverse complement strand
GGCGTAAATTAAGATGGCAAATCGTCCTGCACTTGACAAATATCATGGAGAAACCTAAGTGAACCGGATGTCAGTTAGTACTTATACAATGTATGGCGATGTCGCCGTCAACGTCAGGATGTGGGAGCCTGGCATGAGGCAACGTATCATCGAGGCGCTCACCTATCCCCGGATAATGCTGCTGGCTAACCTGGATAGCGAGGAGTGTCCACAGCATCTGTTTTTCAATCACGCGCACGAGGCGTGCCAGACGTGTGAGCAAGGGGAAGAATGCCACTGGCTGAACGTCAATGATCACATCAGCGTCCTGGCAAAAAAACCCATGGACTCACTTTATGAGTCGCTACAGTTCTGCATCGACTACATCGAAGTCCAATGCAGGCATGCGAGGCATAGCGTCCGGTGGTGTGCGTGCGAGTCTTGTGACTGGGTCAGAAGTGCGCGCCGGCTCGCATCGGATTACAGACAGGCGAGGCGAATTCACTAGAAAACGATCCTGGCTGTCATCACTGACTTCGCTAGTGCTCAACCTGGTAAACGACTTCCGCATCCTCGGGGGGTTGCAGCATCGACACGTCAATCGCGTCGCCAAATGATGGCTCGATTAACAGATGAAAGCCTCAGGCGGTCCTACTCGCGACTGAAAATCCGCGTGTCGGTGGCGCAAGCTCAAGTTGCTAATCCTGAAATTAGTAACTTGCCAGCAATCTCTCAATGACTGTTGTGTCCTGCCCAACCACTTCCTTATCCACGGTCGCATAAGGCTCGACAGATGTTGCTGCAGACACAGCATCGCGTAGTACACCCAGGAATCTTGGTGCGGCAATCAGAGCAAACCCACGGCAACTGCCATCGTGCATCACCCTTCCGATATGCTCGGCAATCTGTTTTGCGAATATTAACGCTGCATGTTTTTTGGGATCGACTTTTTCATTGGTCATCGTATGCCGGCCCTTGCCTTTGCTGTCATAACTTCGGCCTCCACTATCACTGATGAGTTGCTCGGTCTTCATCCGGGCTGCCTCATTGGCCAGCGAGAAAACCTCGCGTATCGGTCCGCTTCTGGTGACGTGGGCATAAACGATTGCCTTCGATTCGTCAGCCACTACCACCCAAAAGAATTTTTCGCTACTCAGATGCCTGCGGTGTCATCGGGGACTCCTGAATACGATTCTTCCTGATTATAATGTGAGACACTATTCGGGCAAGCACAAGAGGTAGATTCCCGTATTGATATGTCCCGGAGGGGCAAGGACTCTGTCAACAAGAGGATAACCGTGGATGGTGGATTCCAATGGCAATCACGCTTCAGTTTTTTGGCGCGACGAAACAGGTAACCGGATCCCTGTACGTGCTACGCACAGCCAGGCACACCGTAATGCTGGAGTGTGGCTTGATACAGGGTGGGCGTGCCGAGGAGGCAAAAAATCGAGATCCGTTTCCTGTCGACATTAATGAAATAGATGCCGTGGTGGTTAGCCACGCGCACATCGATCACTCCGGGCGACTACCACTGCTTGTTAAGCGTGGATACAAGGGACCAATTTACACCCAGCATGCTAGCAAGGCGCTGTGCGAAATCATGTTGCCGGACTCCGGATACCTGAATGAAAAAGACGTCGAGTGGGAGAATAAGAAGCGAAAAAAGAACGGTAAACCCCTACTGGAGGCTTTGTATACGCGCGCCGACGCAGAAGAAAGCCTGGCGCAAATTGACAGTATTGACTACGGCGATCCAACCGAAATATTGCCTGGCATTTCACTCACGTTTCACGACGCGGGGCATATTCTTGGTTCGTCAATTGTTGAGCTGACCTGCGCCGAAAACGGCCACGAGCGAACCTTGGTGTTCAGCGGTGATCTTGGTTACCGCGATGCTCCGGTGATGGATCCGCCTGTACGACTCCGGAAGGCGGACGTTGTGATGATGGAAAGCACCTATGGCGATCGTCTGCATCGTACTTTTGATGCCACTATCGAAGAACTGACGGAACTCTTTACTAATGCCCGAGCAGGACAGGGCAATATCTTGATCCCGGCATTTACCGTAGGTCGAACGCAAGACTTGCTCTACCTGATGTCGAAGCACGAAAAGGAATGGGGTCTCGATAAATGGAAGATATTCATCGACAGTCCGATGGGGATAGCAGCAACGAGCGCCTATGCGCGCTATCGGAATTTATACAGTGCCCACATCTTCAAGCCGGGCACGGATCAACCTGATCTGCCGAATATATTTATGACTCGTTCAACCGAAGAGTCGATGACGATCAACCTTATAAAGTCAGGAGCAGTTATTATCGCCGGTAGTGGAATGTGCAGTGGTGGACGCATCCATCATCACTTGAAGAACAACATCTGGCGTCCCGAATGCCATCTCGTCATCGTGGGCTATCAGGCACTTGGCACACTTGGCAGGCGAATTGTCGACGGTGTTGAGAAAATTCGTTTGTGGGGTGAGTACTACCCGGTTCGTGCACACGTACACACGATCGGCGGCCTGTCGGCACACGCGGATCAGGCTGATCTTCTCGATTGGTATAGCGCCTTTGACGGTCATCCACCCGTTTACCTGGTGCACGGTGAGGAGCGATCGCAGGTACCGCTGGCCGAGAAATTGCGGGCACAATTCGACGCGCCGGTCACAATTGCTCAACACGGGCAAACGATCGACATAGGTTAAGAGATAGGAGCTGCGATGACTGCGAAAGACCCGGAGGCTTTACTCAGAGTTCGTAACATTCTCCAAAGCCCTGCGTATCGAAGAGCTGATCGCGATGTTGATTTTCTCGATGAAGATGACGTTCGTGGGACGCGCTTGCAACTCGACTACCTGAAGACCGAGCTCAACCTGCGACGCAAGGGTATCGAACAGACCATTGTTGTATTTGGCAGCACACGTATTCCGGATCCGGTCGAAGCGAAGGAGCGCTTTGATGAACTTTACGCTGCGCAACAAAAAAATCCGGACGATGCAGAGCTAGCGGAAGAACTGCAAATCGCTGAGCGTATCCTGGCGAAGAGCAGCTACTACACTGTTGCGATGGAATTCGCAGCACTGGTCGCGAAGTCGGGCGAGGGACCTGACGACGCGCGGGTCACAATCATGACCGGCGGCGGACCCGGTATCATGGAGGCCGCGAATCGTGGCGCGTACGACGCAGGCTCCAAGAGCATCGGCTTGAATATTGAGTTGCCGTATGAGCAGTATCCAAATTCCTATATCTCCGAGGATCTGGCCTTCTCGGTACACTACTTCGCTATTCGTAAGTTGCACTTCCTGCTTCGAGCCAGAGCATTGGTCGCGTTCCCGGGCGGTTTTGGAACCCTGGACGAGGTATTCGAAACCCTCACACTGGTTCAGACAGGAACCATCGAGCCGCTGCCCGTGGTACTTGTGGGTGAGGCGTTTTGGCGGCGAGCCTTCGATCCCGATTTTCTGGTCAGCGAAGGCGTGATTGCCGCGGAAGACCGGCTGCTCTTCTGCTACGCGGAAACTGCGGACCAGATTTGGACGGAAATCTGCGCTTGGCACCACGGCGTGGGCCAGGCGCTGCTGTGTGACCTGCCCGGTCCCGATTCAAACTAGTGGATGGGGTGGAAACCACGGAGCGTACATGGGGCCAGGACGTTGCCTCGGTATTGAATTCATTCTCAGTGGATCCAGCAGTAGGACTGGATTCTGCAGAGGTCATCGCGCGCCGCGATAAGTTTGGCAGCAACCAGTTGAGTCCCGCAAAACGTCGCGGACTCTTATCTATAGTCGCCGACCAGTTCAAAAGCATTGTCATCCTGTTGCTGTTCGTCGCCGGTACACTCGCATTTGTGTTCTCGGACCTCGCCGAGGGATTGGCGATCTTCGTCGTTATCGCTATCAACGCGAGCATCGGATTTGTTAGCGAGTTGCGGGCTATTCGTTCGATGGAAGCCCTAAGCCGCCTGGGACAGGTAGAAACAGTTGTGATGCGTGACGCTGTGCTGAAACAGATTTCGGCCGCAGACCTCGTGCCAGGCGACATCGTCTTTCTCGAGGCCGGCGATATTGTGTCCGCTGACATTCGCGTGATTGAGGCGGCGAAGTTGCAAGTGGATGAGTCGACGCTCACTGGCGAATCCATGCCGGTAAATAAATCCAGCGACACCCTGGCAACGGATACGCCGATGATGGAACAGGCGAATATGTCGTTCAGAGGAACGGCTATCACCCGGGGCACGGGTAGAGGCGTGGTGGTTCGCACCGGACTAGGCACCGAGCTTGGTCGTATCTCTACGATGGTCAACGAGGCCGAGGCGCAGCACACACCGCTGGAAAAACGCTTGGACGCGTTGGCGCGGCGACTCGTCTGGGCTGTGCTTGCGCTGGCAGTCTTTATTGCTGTAGCCGGCATTTTGTCCGGCCGTGATTCGTTCCTCGCGATCGAAGTGGCGATTGCACTGGCAGTAGCCGCCATACCCGAAGGGCTGCCGATCGTCGCCACCATTGCACTGGCGCGCGGTATGTGGCGGATGGCAAGAAAGAACGCGCTGATAGCCCGGTTGTCAGCGGTTGAGACGCTCGGTGCAACGAGCGTAATTCTCACAGACAAGACCGGCACGTTAACGGAAAACCGCATGAGCGTGACGTCGGTGAGAATCGCAGACACGGACCTCGAAATTTCAGGCGTGGTCAGTGGTCAACCTGCCAGGATTTTCGAACAGGGCAAGGACATGGGCAACGCATCGGCTGCGCTGCTGGATGATCTGCTTACGACAGCATCACTTTGCAGCAATGCATCCATCGACTCTGATATCAATGGCGAATCGCATGCTGTTGGCGATCCGACTGAAGTCGCGTTGCTGCACGCTGCAGAGAAGAGAAACATAAAACGTCGGGAACTGCTGATGCGGCGACCTGAACTTCAGGAACTGGCGTTCGATCCCACCACGAAGTTGATGGCTACGCTGCACACCGATGATGCTGGTGTCCTCGTCGCCGTCAAAGGTGCCCCGGAGATGGTGTTACCCATTTGTAATTCGGTGCAAACATATGCCGGACCGGCTCCGTTATCCGAATCAGGTCGAGACGTATGGTTGGCGCGGGCCGATGAACTGGGAAATCGTGGGTTGCGCACACTTGTCATTGCACGGAAGACACAGCGCAGTGTGAATGAAGAAGCTTACAGCGAGCTGACACTGCTTGGAATTGTAGGCCTCGAGGATCCGCCCCGCAAAGGTGTCAAGGACGCCATTCATCGGTGTCGTGATGCGGGCATTACAGTGATCATGGTGACCGGTGACCATGCGGCAACGGCCCACAACATCGCAACCGCGGTCGACATTGTTGAAGCTGACGCGGATCCAAAACAATTTCTTGGTGGCACAACACTTGAGCTCGCCTTCGATTCAGCACACCCTGAGCGGCTTGACGATGCACGAGTAATCTCGCGCGTTTCGCCGGAGCAAAAACTCATGCTGATCGATGGCTATCAGCAACACGATCAGGTTGTTGCAATGACCGGCGATGGCGTCAACGATGCCCCTGCACTGAAAAAAGCTGACATCGGTGTGGCCATGGGAATACGCGGCACGCCGGTAGCGAAAGAAGCCGCGGTGATGGTTCTGCAAGACGACGAGTTTGGCACCATTGTTGAAGCCGTTGCGCAAGGTCGTGCGATCTACGAGAACATTCGCAAGTTCATTGTCTACCTGCTCTCCTGCAATATCAGCGAAATACTAATTGTGGGCATCGCAACCATCGCCGGCGCCCCGCTGCCATTGTTGCCGCTACAGATATTGTTCCTGAATCTGGTGACCGACGTTTTTCCTGCACTGGCACTTGGCGTTGGCGAGGGTTCGCCCGAGTTGATGAAGAAGCGACCACGACCATTCGCTGAACCACTCCTTACCCGGTCACACTGGATTCGAATTGTGTTGCACGGTTTTGTTATCGCAATGACCGTACTTGCGGCAATGGCAATTGCAGTTACTCAGCTGGACGCGAGCACAGAACGGGCCGTAACCATATCGTTTTGCACGCTGACGCTGGCGCAGGTCTGGCATGTATTCAACATGCGGGACAATATTCGTAATCCTTTTGCCAACGAGATTACACGTAATCCCTGGATATGGCTGGCGGTAGCAACTTGCATGTTGTTGCTGCTCTCGGCGGTTTACCTGCCGTGGCTAAGCGATGTATTAAAGCTCAGCCACCCCGGTGCTGAAGGATGGCTGGTTATCGTCGGCATGAGTGTCGTGCCGATTATCGTTGCTCCCATTGTGCGCCGGGTAGCAGAGACTTAATGGAGGGGTCGGACAGCGGGTTGCGCGGCCGACACATAGTACTTCAGGGAGGTTCGAAGGACTCTTCAAAAAAAGGCTACAATAAAGAAAAACAAGTCTTCGGACCATAAATGACCGACCAGATATTCATCTCGTATCGCCGTGACGATGCCGCCTACGTTACAGGCCATATCAACGACCTTCTTCGCAAGGAGTTCGGTAATGAGGCTGTATTTACCGACGTAGACAATATTGCCCTGGGTGTCGATTTCCGGGCTGTTCTGGATCAGACAGTAAGCCAGTGCCAGGTTCTTCTGGCGGTGATCGGGGACAGAATGGCTCACGGTATCAGATCAGGACGGTCGGTCCAGGCTAGAGGATCCGGCAGACTTCGTCAGGATCGAGATCGAGTCTGCGCTCAAGCGAGACGTTCCCGTTATTCCGTTACTGGTCTCAGGCGCGAAGATGCCGGCGGCGGAAGATTTGCCGGAGCTCGCTGCGAAGGTTTCGCGTTTCGCAATGGAACACAGATCAGGCCGGCGCCGGATTTCAACGTCGACATGGCTCGTCTCATCAAGAACCTGCAGCGGCACTTTGATGAGATTCGGACAGAAGCGACAACTGACCCAATCCGGGACCGTGAACTGAATGAGGAACGATCGCCTGCCGAAGTTGACGTGCAGCAAGACTCGCCATCGAAACGGAGTGGAAGCTCCGAAATCAGCGTACAAGTCGGGGAAGAAGAAAGGGCCCGCAGGCAGGCTGAGCTTGGCATCGGGCACGACGAAACAAAGAAACGGTGGACCAAGCGGTTATGGCTGATCGCCATTGTCGTTTTGGCGGGTGCGTCATGGTACTACGTGGACCGCATCCAGGAGACAACGCAGGCAGTGCTGACGCCAGTTGAGACTGCAATATTCGAGACTGAGGAGAATCTCGATGCCAGCGATGACGCTGAAGCCAATCGCACGGACGACACCGATAGTATGGGCGAGGTCGAGGTTGGCCCGCCAACCAGTCTCCCGGCTGCGGCAATGGATGACGCCATTTTCGAACCCGTACCGGAAACCGAATCCAACACGTCCGAGAATCTCACGGTTGGCGCCACGAACGAGAGCGCCGACGATGCTGTAACCACCGCGGGACCCACAGCCGATGCGGCCGGCGAGACAAGTGACCAACCCGATGCCGTAGACGAGATCGTCGCCGATGCTGAAGCTGGCCCCGCAGCGAGTAACGATACCGCAACTGATACGGGCGCCTCCGAGTTCATCGGCGAAGGTGTCCGACTCGCTGCAATCGGGGAGCATGAGGCCGCGATTCAAAACTTCGACGAGGCTATTCGACTCGATGAGGAGCGGTCGTTCGTCTATAAGCAACGGGGTGCCTCATACAAGGCACTCGGGCAGTACGAAGCGGCGATTACGGATTACAACGAAGCCATTCGGCTAAACGGCGAAGACGTGAATGCATACTACAATCGGGGTGTGTCTCAATACGCCCTTCAGGACTATGCGGCTGCGATTGCAGATTTCGACGTTGTCATTCAATCAGATCCTGAGTTTGTCAACGCATACTCCAGACGGGCCGATGCGCATGAGGCCATGGGAAATGTAGAGGCAGCTACGCGAGATCGCGCGGTCGTTGCGGAGTTCTGACTAAGCCGGGCGTCATTCCGGCCGGCTCGAAACTGCTGGTATTGCTGACGGATGGCTCCGTTGTAGAGTTGCAAACCGAAGTCGAGGTTATCGGGGATTCCGAAATTCACGCTCCTGGCACTTGGGAAAACGATAACGATTCCACAAAGGCTTTTGGCGACGATTATATGATTCGAACGTATGCCGTCATCAAGTACCCGCTCGACGAAGCGGCGCTGGCTGCGTTGACGACTCAAGGCGTGACGACCCTGCGCCGGACATCGAGTAGCGGAGACAAAGACTATAAAATCAGCGAGAAGCGTGTAGACCGGATTCAATTAGCGCTTGCCTGCGTGCAGTAATGATTATTCATCTTTGAGTCAGTGCGGCAACTTGTAGCTTAGGTTTTCCCCGCCCAATACTTTTAGATTCTCCCTACGACAGTGCGGCAAGGCAACAACGAAAAATGGGCGGCAGCTCGGGCTGCCGCCCACCAACTAGGAACTACCCGTTATTATTGAGCGTGAATGTCGTACCAGGTCGAGTTAGCGACCTCGAACTGCCGTACTGATGGCGTGCCATCGATAGCATCTTCCATCTTCTTGGATACCTGGGGGTAGATATCGCGATTGTACATTTCAGCATCTTGCTTGGTGTCCCAGAAGCTCATAGCTACAGCTTCATTTTTGTCTTTGTCAAAGAACGATAATTCATCACGAAAACCTTTTTGCTTTTTGAGCAGCGGAATGATCTCGTCCTCGAGCCGTTTATTGAGCAGGTCAAATTTTCCTGGTTTGAAGTGTGATGTAACCTGTCGAACAAACATGACTGTCTCCTCTTTCATCAGATTAATACTCGCGTCTGGACAAGCCTGCAATGGGCCGACGCGCCGAGGCCCAGGGCACGGATTATCTGAGCATGGGACGTCGAATATTGCATTGACATCTGTCATCTGGGGCTAAGTAATAGCCGCGACATTATGCGTGAAATCCACAATATTCAGGTGATCCAGCCAGCGCCTAATATGGAGACATGATTCGCGGAGCGGGTGCTTGGGCGCGTACGCAGACATGAATACACGAGAGCCTGGCCGGATGCGCCAAGGCTGTGGGTTCTGTTCGTTGTATGAGTTGTGTTGGCCGATCGGGCTGGAGCCCTCTGATCTGGATCGTTTGCAGACGATGGTCAGGCCTGCGGGCCCGCTGGCTGCAGGAAGCGTCCTGTTTCGCAGTGGCGACCCATTTACCGCCATTTACGCCGTACGCTCAGGCTGTATCAAGAGTTACAGCATCGACGCGGGTGGGCACGAGCTCGTGCACGGTTTTCACCTGCGTGGTGAGATTCTCGGCTTCGACGCCGTGTACCCCGACCGTCATCGCTGCAATGCACTGCTGCTCGAATCCAGTTCGTTTTGCGTCATCCCGTACCAGGACATCGCCCGCCTGAGCAGGGAATTTCCGGGCCTGCATGACCAGGTACTACGACTCATGGGCCGGGAATTCTCAAGGCAGCTCATGTTCGCTGAAGGCGCCAGTGCAACTCAGCGGATCGCCAGTTTTCTTTTGGACATGCGCTCCAGGCTGCGCATGGCAGGTGAAGTGGATTATGAATTGACACTGCCGATGTCACGGGAAGACATCGCGAATTATTTGGGGATTACGCTCGAGACCCTGAGTCGACTGTTCGCCAAATTAGAAAGAAACGGTCTGATTGACGCCGATCGCCGGCACGTATTCCTGGCGGACCCGATTCGCCTGGACCTTATTGCGCAAGGCGTAAATTAAGATGACAAATTGTCTTGCACTTGACAAATATCACGGACAAAGCAAATGAACCGATTGTCAGTTAGTACTTATGCAATGCACGGCGATATCGCCGTCAACGTCAGGTTGTGGGAGCCTGTCATGAGGCAACGTATCATCGAGGCGCTCACCTATCCCCGGATAATGCTAGTGGCTAATCTGGATAGGGAGGAGTGTCCGCAGGAACTGTTTTTCAATCACGCGCACAAGGCGTGCCGGGTGTGCGAGCAAGGGGAAGAATGCCGCTGGCTGAACGTCAATGATCACATCAGCGTCCTGGCAATAAAACCAATTGACTCACTTTACGAGTCGCTACAATTCTGCATCGACTACGTCGAAGCGCAATGCAGGCACGCGAGACACAGCGTCCGGTGGTGCGCGTGCGAGTCTTGCGACTGGATCAGAAGTGCACGCCGGCTCGCATCAGATTACAGACAGGCGAGGCAAACTCATTAGAAAGCGATCCTGGCTGTCATCGCTGACATCGCTAGCGCTCAACCTGGTAAACGACTTCCGCATCCTCAGGGGGTTGCAGCATGCTCAAGAGTGCAAGCAATCTGTTATCTGAATTCATGCGTTCTCCACTTTCGCAATGTCTTGGTCGCGTTTTGAGAGCCAGTGTATTCTCCTGGCCCGAAATCACGGTTAATTTCGATCCAAATTGCGCGTTCGCGCATCTATCCCATAGAAGACACGCCCGGGCAGCCGCAATTTTTTGGTAGTTGCGTTGTACCGATATAGTGTTATACTCAACTATAACACCAAAACAATCTGGACCAGTGCTACGTTATGACAACCATTAGACTGATAATCACCGCCACCATCGTATCCAGCGCCGTGCTTTTGCAAGCCTGCGGTGTTGGTGAAGCCAGCGATTCCAGTGCTGACGAGATTCGAGCCGCCACGCCGGTTCCGGTGGAAGTCGCATACCCCATTCGTGAAGATATTTACGCTACTTATCGCGCAACCACGACGATCGCTTCCGACATGGATGCGCCGGTGCTTACGCGGGTGCAGGGCGAGGTCGTACAGCTGTTGGTTGAAGAAGGTGATCGGGTCTTGAAAGGTCAGGCGCTGGCCCGACTTGACGGCGAGAGACTGAGGCTCGACATGCTGGTCGCCAAAGCAAATCTGAATAAGGGGCGCAAAGAATTCGATCGCTACAGCGATCTTGCCAAACGCGGGCTTGTCAGCGAGTCAATGTTTGAAGGTCTGAAGTATGACGTCGTTGCGCTGCAGGCAGCGTATGAACTCAAAAAGCTGAATTACGATTATTCCGAGATTCGTGCGCCGATCAGCGGCGTAGTTTC
>PVMK01141333.1_pt1 | contig 11008 bp, 14 predicted proteins | sample 1853481 | NCBI WGS metagenome assembly PVMK01 (sample SAMN08533507, study PRJNA380276) | Marine sediment metagenome, whole genome shotgun sequencing project. | reverse complement strand
TGATGGTGTGGATAGAGAAGTAGAATACGATGGTATTAACCTCCAGTTATCACAGATTAGTGAGATGATAGGTGAGATTAGTTTAGAGAATCTCTAAAAACATATGTGGGGATATTTGGTTACCACAGGTATCTTTCGTATATTCACGTATTAATAAGAACGGGTAAAACCCACAAAATAAAGGTTATGAGAAAGTTTGAAGCGTTTAAAGAGAGTGTTATTGAGAGTTTCGTTGAAATGGACGAAAATAATGATGACCCAGATTACACGTTTTTCAAGGATGTAATCAAAGAGTTAGAACAATGTTTTATGTTTAGTTGTTTAGCAACTGAGTTAGTTAAGGTTGGTTATTGGGAAGTTGAAGATGCTATCCATTACGGACGTTCAGTAGAAGAAGAATAATAAAAACATATGTGGAGATATTTGGTTACCACAGATATCCTTCGTATATTCACGGTATAATAATAAAAATAAAAGTTATGTCAAAAGTAGAGATTACACGTAGTTGGGAAGTTGAAATGTTCATTGTTGAAGTAGAAGGTAATGACTATGTGGTTAAAGTTGATGGTGATGATGTTGATATTACATCTATGTTAAGTTTTGAAGAGTTAAGAGAAGAAGACCCATTATTCCAGCAAATCTGTGATGAAGTGGTTGGATAAGCAAAATATTTTTCGTATATTCACGGTATAATAATAATAAAGGTTATGACACAAGTAAACAAAAACACTATTAAGTCTATTAAGTTAGATATTATCGAAGATTACCAACGATTTTATGGTAACGATTACATCGATTTCATTTTAATGGATTATAAAGTATCATTTGATAACTTCTATAGTATCGATAAGTTATTTAACTACGAGAATATGGATTTAATCGATCCAGCAATCGAAGAACTGGTAAGTGATTTAAAGAAGAAGTAAAAACATATGTGGGGATGGTTGGATACCCAACCTTTCCTTCGTATATTCACGTATTAATAAGAACGGGTAGAACCCACAAAATAAATAAGAGTTATGTTAGTAGATTTTAGTTCATTAGTTGAGAAGAATGTGATTTTTAGAGATAATGTTATTAATACTAATACAGGTGAGTTATCTAAGATGTTAGGTGTAAGTATTTCAGATGCACAGACATTACAAGTTCAAGCAATGTTAAACAAAAAATAATAAATAATAAGTTATGACAAATCAAGTTACATTCCACATTGAAGAGATTGTTGGTGACATTACAACCTATGATGTTGTATTAGGTTACAAAGGTAAAAAAGTGAAGATGTTTAGAGATTATGAAACATTAAAAGTAGCACAAGAAAGTATTAACCATTTGAAAAAACGCTTTGGTAAAGAGTTAGTTAGAATATTTAAATAATAAGTTATGTTTAAGACACAGTTAGTCACAAGTAAAGGAGATGTAATCAAAACGTTCATCTCAAGTTCACGTCCCTCAACTCGATTTGGTAGTGAGGGAGTAGAGATTAGAAGTAACGATGACAAAAACAACTTCATGATTATGGGTTCGTTTAACGTTATAGTTGAAGAAGTAGAGAAGTAGATTTAGACATCTATTAGTTGGGTTACCTCCTTAGGGAGGTTTCCTTGTCCTACAAAAAAAACATAATACTTATTACCGAGGATAAAACATAACAAATACATATTTATTAACGTATATGAAAGTAGAAATAAACATACCAGAATACCTATCTATATCAGATTGGAAATACTTTAACTCACTTGAACACTTAGATGATAGTGAGAAGATGATAACCCTAATCTCTAAGATGGGAGGTGTTGATATTGAGGAAGTAAGAAAATACACACCAATAGCACTACAACAAGTCTATTCTACGTTATTATCCTCGTTTGAGGATTTACAACCGCAGTTCCACCCAATATTTGAGTTAGATAACGTGTTATATGGGTTTAAATCGATTACCTCTATGACTACGGGTGAGTATATTGACTTAGAGAGACTGTGTAAACAACCACAGGAAAACCTAGAGGAAATAATGGCGATATTATATCGTCCTATTGTTAAAAATAGATTCAAAGGTATTAAGTGGGCGTTTAAATCAACATATAAAGTAGCGTTAGGTGAAGCAGAGAACCTATTTAAATACTACGAGGTAGAAGATTACGATAATAGTAAACGAGAGGAAAACTCTCAAACACTAAGTAATATACCAGCATCTATTGGGTTAGGTGCGTTGAGTTTTTTTTTAGTTCTAGGAACTTATTACTCCGTAAGTTCGAGTCTCTCTTCCCTCCCACCCCAACAACAGATGACGGAGATAAAGAAGATGAACCAGGAACTGGATACGCTGAACATTGGGGGTGGTTTACTACGCTTCATTACCTCGCTGGAACATCCATTTTATCAATCGGTGGAGAGAGTAGCATCTTGGAGTGTAATATCGTCTTCGTATTTAACTTCCTCGCTTATGAACAAGATAAGAACAATAGGGATGAACAGATTAGAAAACAGACAGAACGTCAGTATCAAATAAAGTAATAATATAATGAACACATACGAACAAGTAGTAGGATACTTCGAATCAGCAACAACAGAACACCTCGCAATACAATCGTTTGCTGAGGGTCCGTTGTCATACTTGGATTCAAATAGTCAAAATATTAAATATCCGTTTATGTTCTTACGTCCACTAGCATCTGCTGGATTAAGTGGTAATATTAGAACACTATCGTTTGAACTATATAGTTTAGATGTACCGACACTAAGTAACGCTTCACCTGTAAAGGTAAAATCAAATACCGAGTTATACATCTATGATATCTTGGGTTATATGCGTTTTAACAATACGAACACACCCTATGGTATAGACTTTATTTTAAGTAATATAATACCGGTTAACGAGGCGTTTAACGATAGAGCGTTCGGTTGGGTTGCAAATATTAGTATAACAGAAGACGCAGTCTATAACTATTGTAACTTCCCATCATAATGGAGTTTAATAACCTAGAACGAGAACTAAATAAGGTAAATAAGGAGTTAGCTAAAGAAATACGTAATCTAAGTCCTGTTGATACAGGTAAACTTAAACGTAGTGTTAAAGCAGACAGACCTATAGAAACACCTGCAGGTATTATCGCACCTATTAGTTTACTAGGATATTATGTATTCCCAGATTTAGGTACTAAATACCAACCAGCACAGAAGTTTATTGAACGTGCACAAACAAACGTTTTAAGTAGAGAAATAGACGATATAGCACTTGCAGCAGCACAGGATGTAGCTGCAGATTTAGCAAAATCACTACCAAAAGAGGTAGATTTAACAATACAACTATAATGGCAACTACATTACAACAATATCCTACAAGTCCCAATATGGTGAACAATAACTTGGTTTACGAGGTTACTTCAACACAAGTATCTCAACCTCAGTTTCAGTACGTGGTAGATATTAAGGACGAAAGTGATTCGTTAATCCAAAGAATAAAACAACAACCTAATCCTTCAACTAAAGGTGTATTCGATATAGGACAAATCTTACCTTCATCTTTAGGACCTACAGATAAGTCTTGGAAGGCAACTACACCACAAACAAATAGTTTTAGTGGAGGTGATTTTAATATCTACTTTGGTGAAGAATATGGAACATCAACTTCATCATCAGTAACACTTTATACTGGAGTAGGTGCTGTCACAGGAAGTCCTGCAGTAACGATACCTGAACCTATTAACTTTTTATTAGATGGTGTTGTTAATCCTAACGATTTAGTAGATTGGAACTGGAATAGTGGTTCAAAATATCAAGAAGAAGACCCACTAGATGACGTTACGTTTACACATCAGTTTGGTTTAACCGATTTTGATGTTAATAAAGTTAAAGAAGGTGATTATGGGACTATCTCTATTTTAAGAGGTAATCTACAAGGTAATGGTGATAATCCAAATAGTGCACAAGATGTGTTTGCTGCTACTTATAGACAATACGATTCAACAGATACACTTATAGACACAGATATTCTATACGATACGTTTACGGGATTAAGAACACTACAAACTCAGTTTTGGAACGATGTTTATACCTCACAAAGTGAAGCAACACGTTTAGTTCACTATCCAGCAGGACCACAGAACTTAGAAGATGTAGGTGTTCCTATTTTAACGAATACTTCCTATTATACACTAACACTTAACTCTCAAGCAACCGATACTTTTGTTAACGAAAACGGAGTATGGGGAGAGTATAGATATGACATCGATAGTGGTGCTTGTGATTATCCAGGAGTAAGATTTGCTTGGAAAAATAAATATGGTGTGTGGGATTATTTTAACTTCACACTCGCAGAATCAACTACATCAAACGTTGAGAGACAAGAATATAAAGAATCGTTCGTAGATTATTCTACAACTACAAATAATGTTGAGTATAATATATCAAATAGAGGTAGAAATAACTACTACAATACTATTATTAAACAACATACAGCAAATACCGATTATTTAACGCAAGTAAACGCGGATATTTTACGTGAACTATTCTTCTCCACGGACGTATATGTTCAAGAAGAGACATCGTTTATACCCGTGGTTATAAACAACGCAAGTATTACAGAAAAAACTAATCCACGTAGTCAAAAACTATTTAGATACGAAGTACAATATCAATACGCTAACGGAGAAAGAAGTAGAAGATAATGACGATAATAAGAGCGATAAACGATGAGGGAGTAAAATACGATTTAGATTTACTCGAATCAATACCTTTTAGACTTGATATCTCAGCTATTGAGTCAGGTGATATAGGTAAAGTATTTGGTATATCTTCACAGAAACTTACTCTACCTCCTTCTAAAAATAATAACGAGTTCTTTGGTAATCTATATGATGTAGGTGCTACACCTTCAACTTCGTTTACTAAAACAGTACCCTGTCAAATACTACAAGATGGAGCAGAGGTATTCACTGGTAAACTTTATCTAGATTCGGTAATAACTGACAATCAAGGTAACGATTTATATAACGTAGTAGTTGTAAACGAGACAGTTGATTTTGGAACACTTATTCAAGATGTAAACTTTGGTGATTTAGATTTCTCATCTCTTAGCCATGACTACACGTATGGTAATATTACTGGTAGTTGGGATAAAACACTATTAGATGGTGCTGTATATTATCCTTTAATAAACTATGGATTTGATGTTGATACACCTAACGATACCCAGATTAAAGCAGGTGCAGAACCAAGAACGTTCTCTAACTACAATACACCACTTAGGGTAGATGATTTTAAACCTGCTATTAGAGTAAGAAGTGCTTTAGATATTATATTTGGTAGTTTAGGATACGAGTATACTTCATCTTTATTTAGTTCAGGTAGTTATACAGACGATATTTACTTATTAGCTACAGAAGATGATAAAAAAGGTATTTCAACAATAAACCCTATATCACAATCGTTCTTAGCATCAGGTAATGTAAATCAAGATTATGCTGATACACAACCAAGAACACAAGTACTCTTCCCAACTGTACCATATAATAATGCAGGTCAATATGATGCCGGTACTTCTACTTTTACTGCTGATATATCAGGAAACTATCAGTTTAAAGTTCAGTTTGATTATGAGATTCTAAACTCATCAGATACTGATCTTAACTATGTTACTATTGTAATCAATAAAAATGGTAGTGAGTTAGATAAATACACATTTAATCTAACAGGTGCTCTCTCGGGTCTACTAAATGTAGTAACTAATAACTTTACTTTAAATGGAAGTGATGATATTACAGTACTAACATTTATAACGAATAGTGCTTCAGGAATACAAACATTAAGATTATTACCAGGTGCCTCCACAAGATTTGAACTAGTACAAGGTCCAACTACTGCTGTTGGTGGTGTTGTTGATTTAGCACCCATATACAGAGATATTAGTGTAACGGACTTTATGCAGGGTTTGATTGAGAAGTTTAACTTGATTATTGAACCAGTTAAGAACCAAAGAAACGTACTTAGAATAGAGACGTTTAACGATTGGGTAGATGCAGGTAGTGTTGTTGATTGGAGTGATAGAGTTGATTATAACCAAAAGTGGGAAATAACACATCCACTACAAAATCAACCTAAAGATATTACGTTCTCAGATGTTGAAGACAATACAGCACTAATCCAGTATCATAAACGAACACAAGAAAAAATATATGGTGAGTTTAAGTATATTAGTGAAAGTGATTTAGCAGAAGGTGAAAAAACAATAGGTAGTTACTTCGCACCTACCCCCCTAAAGGGTATAGATGGAGCACCACTAAGTGTATTACCTGTATTAGCAGAGAAAGACGATTCAACACAAGGATTTAAGAGAACTAAGTTCGCACCTCGTTTATTATTCCACAATGGTAGATTTGATGCTAACGGAATATTAGGTAAGAACTCAAGTGGTGGTATAAGTCAAGGTGTATTTTATTTTGAAGATGAAAACGGAGATGTTCATAGTGAAAGTGATTATGGTTTAGCATCTCACTTACAATCCACACCTGCTGATTTTGATACTACAATAGATTTACACTTTGGTAATACTTACTCACCTGGACACTATAGTTATCATCAAGGACAGTTTAACGCAAGAACAAAACGAACAGCGTTTGATGAGTATTGGAGTTTTTACATCAACGAGTTATACGATGTAGATAGTAGAAAAATAACCTTAAATATATTCTTATCACCTAACGAGATTCCAGATATTGAACTTAACAATAAGATTTTTATTGACGGACACTACTATAGAATCAACAAAATATCAGGTGCAAACGTATCGAGAGAAGATAGTGTTGCAGTAGAACTTATAAAAACAATACCTCGTAAACTAAGATATCCAAGAAGGAGAATCATGGAAAACGATGTCGCAACTGATATTACAGTTAACGATGCTGAGTTTAGTACTAGTGGTTTTGTTGTATATGAAGATTTTGAAACAGGTGTTGATTATAGTGGTTCAGCAATCCTACAAGCATCATCACGTGATGGATTTAGTGTATTTGGAAGTGATGTAGTATGGGATACTTTAAAACCAACGGAAGCGAGATTTACTTCACAAACAAATATAGGTTTAAACGAGGTAGATATATCATCAGAAACGATTGATACAAGAGGTGATAATAACGTTATTCAAAATAACGTACAGATAGCACGTGTAGAAGGTAGTGATAACTTAGTTCAAAATAACTCTAAGTTCGTTACGATATCAGGTACAGAAAATACAATCGAATCGAATGTAAATAATAGTGCTATATTACAATCGAATACATCGTCTATTACCGAAGATACTACGTTATCAACGATTATCGGTGGTGACAACACCATAATCAGTGGTTCAAATAAGTCTGTCGTTATAGGACAAGATTTAACGATTCAAGGAGGTAATAGTAATATTGTAATAGGTAACAACGATACAACAACTAAAGTAGTAAAAGACTTAATCAACACTGTAGTTATTAATCCTAACAGAGATTTAGAGAGTTGGGAAAACTTAGGTGGAGATGATTTTAGTGGTAGAGCGTATTTAGGTAGTTATAATCAAATAGGTGCCTTATATAGAGAAACAAAACAAATAACCGTGGGTCCAGGTGACACTTTGTATTTAACAGGTAGTGATTACGCTAACGATTACTTCCACCTTATGTCTTGGTCAGGAGGTAATGGTACAGCAATAGTTTATCTACCAGAATCAGACCCAAATAACTTAGGAACAAACAGAGATTCTAATGGTTATAAACGTGAACTTAGATTCTTTACAGATAACACTGTAAACGCAAATGATAAAATCCAAATAACAGCAATAGGAACTGATACTTTAGATGGTGGAGTAGGAAACAACTATGAACTAAAGAAATCATTTGACGGAATAACATTATTTGCACCAATCAGTGGTAGTTGGTTTAACATACAAACAAAAGCATAATGGCAACAACTCAAACAGTCAATATAGACGTAAACGCGAATACTCAAGATGCTGAACAATCAGTTGAGAAGTTAGAAAGGAATATATCAACACTTGATGGTGCTATTAACTTAGTAGGTGGTAGTATTGAAGTATTAGCTGGTGGATTAGCGTTAGCAGGTGCTGTAACTGATGAACAAGCAGAACGTTTCCAATCAGCAGCAGTTGGTGCGATTGCGTTAGCTGATGGTTCAAAACGAATCATAGAAGGTTATAAGACACTTTCCACACAAACTAAGGTATTAACTGTAATACAGAGAATCTATAATACAGTGATGAAGGCGAATCCACTATTCCTTATTGTGGGTGTTATTGCTGCAGTTACTTTAGGTGTTATAGCACTAACTAAAGCACTTAAGAGTCAAGCTGATGAACAACAAAGATTAAACGACCTCCAGTCTAGTGAGAGATTACAAGGATTCTTAGAACGTACTTTAAAACTTGCTAAAGCAAGGAACGCAGAAGCAAAAACGACATTAACTCTAGAGTTATCGTTAGCTAAGGAACGAGAAAAAGCAGCTAAAGCAGCAATCGACCAAGCAGAGGATAGAGATGAAGCATACCAAAAATATCTAAGTACCGTAACCGATAGACAAATAGCACAAATCAATCTTGAGAACGAACAGAAGAGATTAGATGAGGAAGCGATTGTAAGACAACAGATGTTAAACGACCGAAGTGAAGGTACTTTGGAGTTAAAGAAGAAGGAAATAGAGTTTAACACTGAGTTAGAAGATAGTGGTTTAAAACTTATTGACTCTAAAACAGCACAAGCTGCTACATTAGTTCAAATAGAGAAAAATAAAAGTGATAAGATAAGAGCAATCAACCAACAAGAAGAAGAATATAAACAACTTCTAGTAACACAAGGTGTAGATAATATTCAAGGTGCCTTAGGAGCGTTATTCGGTGAAAGTAAAGCAGTAGCGTCAGCTAACGTATTGATTGATGCAGCACAAGCAGGTGTTGGTATTATTAAAAACTCCCAGACAACAGGACCGTTTGCTATAGCATACCAAGCAACACAGTTCGCTCTATTAGCAGCTACAACAGCAGCATCTTTAAAACAGATTAATAGTACAGAACCAGGTGATTCGGGTGTCCCTAATACTCCAGGTAGAGGTGTTCCTTTATCTTCGTTTGGTGTAGGAACATCAACAATATCAGGAGCGACAGGTACAGTAGCACCTTCGTTATCACAACAACAACCTATGAGAGCGTATGTCTTAGCAACTGATGTTCGTACTGAACTAGAAGCAGGAGCGTTATTACAAACAAGAAGACAGTTCCCTTAATATTTATTGATATGAAAATAGTAAAACTCGACATTGACGAAAATAGTGTATTATCAGGTATTGATGCTGTAGCACTAGTAGAACAACCAGCAATCGAAGAAGACTTTATGTACTTCTCACAAGAATCGTTTGCTGAGACATTCACAGATTATCCACAAGCAGCTGTTGATGCAGCAAAACAAGGTATTAAACGTAATAAGGAAGGTGGTAATAAATGTGCTACTCAAGTTGGTAAAGTTAGAGCACAACAACTCGCTAACAGAGAACCTATTAGTTTAGATACAGTTAGACGTATGAGGTCATTTCTTATAAGACAGAAAGACAACTACGAACTACAACGTGATAGAAAAGCTTACGATAAGTGTGGTTATATCTCTTACCTATTATGGGGTGGACCTAGTGCACTACCTTGGACTGAGAAGAAACTAAGACAAGCAGGTGATGAGTTTGTTAAAGACGAATATGAAGGTTTAGATGACGCTTGTCAACCAGGATATAAAGCAATAGGATTAAAAACTAAAAACGGACGTAAAGTTCCTAACTGTGTTCCAATCCAGAACTTTGAAGCAGTTATTAGAGAGGAACTTATTAGACAGGAGATGTTTAAGAGTGCAGGTAAGTTAAACGGTATTGAAGTATACACTACAAAAGAAGAAGCAATAGAGGTAGCTAAAGAAGCTGGTATTAGTGGTTATCACGAACATGAGAAAGATGGTGAAATAGTTTATATGCCTGGTTCTTCACATAGTGAAGCTACAGATACTTTATTACAAGAATCGTTCTCAACAACAGATGAAGAACAAGTATTAGTAGGTCCGTTGATGACACCTAATAAACTAATCAAACGTAGAGATGATGATGGTGAGTATTATGTTTACTTTACAGAAGACACTATTAAAAAGTTAGCTTATAAAGCAATGAAAGATAAAATCATTGATAGAGTAAACTTAGAACACGATAGTACAGATAAAGTAGATGCTTACTTAGTAGAGAGTTGGTTAGTAGAAGATGAAAATAGAGATAAATCAATAAACTATGGATTCAGTCCTAAAAAAGGACAATGGTATGGTAAGTATAAAGTTGACGATACTAAAGTATGGGAGGACTATATTAAATCAGGACTAGTAAAAGGATTCAGTGTTGAAGGTATGTTCGAATCTATAATGTTTAGTAAAACAAAATGTCGTAAAAACGGAGAGTGTGGATGTGGTAAAACACAACACGCAGGAGGTTTATGTGATGGTTCACACTTAAAATAATATAATATGCCTACACCACTACCATATGAAAGACAGGATGATTTTATCCAAAGATGTATCCCCGAGATTGTTAACGAGGAAGGGAAGGATAAACCACAAGCAACTGCTATGTGTTATCAAATCTGGAATAATAAATAAACAAGGATAATCTTCTTGATATTTATATGTGTAATCCCCTTTGGGGATTTCAAGTATTAACCTATTTAAAAAAGAACTTATGACAAGTTTAGAACTTAAAGAACTCGTGAAATCACATTTTTCACTTGTCGAGGTTGCTACTACTGAAGAAATCGCAAACGAAGAAGTCACAGAAACATTTAGTGAGGAAGCAACAGAGGAAGTTGTAGAAGAAGTATTTGGTGAAATCGCCGATGAAAACTCTGCGTTTATCCTTAAGTTCCCTGGTACTGAACTAGAAGTAGGTGATAAAGTTGAGGTAGAAACTACTGAAGGACAGAAAATGGACGCCCCAGATGGTGAACATA
>PVMK01126207.1_pt1 | contig 11008 bp, 9 predicted proteins | sample 1853481 | NCBI WGS metagenome assembly PVMK01 (sample SAMN08533507, study PRJNA380276) | Marine sediment metagenome, whole genome shotgun sequencing project. | reverse complement strand
CCGAAGCACGAAATACTAAACAATGATTAAAATACGAATGTCCTAATTACAAAAATATAGTATTTCCGAAGTGTTAAGTTTGAAACATTGAATCATTTGATATTCGGATTTGTTTCGGATTTCGGTTTTCGATATTCGGATTTTGCCTGAACAGGGGTTTTCGTTCAGGCACTAATTATCAGTTTATACCCATGTATCCCCCAGACGGAGGGATATTCACCCGCGTCTAAATACAGGCCGATGTACAGATGCCAGCCCAGCTGGACCACCGCGGCTATCAGCGGCGCAATCCAGGATCTCGGGTCTTTTTTTAGAAACAACCAGTCTAGAGTATGAGCACCGGCAAGACCGCACACATTGTTTCGCGACACAGGATGCTGTATGCAAAAAAAAGACCGCTTAGCACAAATTTTCGTCTGCTATAAAAGAACAAACCGCCCACCATAAACGCCACGGCGGACGGTTCAGCGAGATCTCGGGCCAGGGGAATCAAGAGCATGCCCGAGAACACATAGAACAGGGCCAAACGGGGATCGTGATGGTTTTTTTTCGCAAACAGCGCCAGGAGCACCACCGTGAAGATGATTGCCAAAACATTTGCCATCACCAGGGTGTATGGAAGATTGCTGGTCTGCCCTAACGACAGCACAGCCGCCAGCAGGGGATATCCGATGCGCCGTAAACGATAGGCGGGCTTATCGAAGTGTTGCAGGTCTTTATTGTCTGCAAAAGGATTTAACGCGATGTAGTAGAAAAACTGACCGTCATATCCGACAGATCTATGAATCACGTGGACCTCTTCGGAGACACCTCCCGGCGGAAGGAACCTCGATCCAACGCAGATCATCCGCGAAATATCAAAATTCCAGCGTTGCGTATAGCCATAGAGAAAACACACCAAGATCAGCAAGGTCACTGCAGTAGCCTGAAAGACGCGGTGTTTGCGAATCATAAAATCAGCAAAAACTCTTATTGATGCGCGTTTTAGCAATCAACAATCTCCATCAAACGAACCGCGGTGCGTTTTCTTGTAACAGATTAAAAACCACTTTTTGCTATAGGAGGCTGTCCGAGTGTCATATATTATCTAAATTAGATAATACCAGATGCCGAATATTTGAAGAAACCATTGGGAAATACGAGGAGTACGTCGGATCTGTCTGATTTTATTGCTGTTGTTTTTATGCCAAAGTCATCTGATCAGATTGCTATTAAATCCGATTGTTCTTAAGCCAAAGCATTAAATTCATTATTGTCCAGAGTGCATGAGCATTATTTTTCTTCTCAGCAACATGGTCCGCGAGCATTCTCCGAACAGCTTCAACGTTAAAAAAGCCTTGAGCTTTTAGGCTCTTTTCTTCTAAGCAATCATGGAGGACCTCTTTCCACCCTTTCTGTTTGAACCACTTTTGGTAGGGCATATTGAGGCCCTTCTTGGGCCTTTGACGTATCTGGTTAGGAATCAATCCTTTCACTGCGTCTCTGAGTGGTATTTTGTTATACAGCCCCCTGATTTTTCTTTTCGATGACAATGAAAACGCAAAATTCACAAGGTCAATATCTAAAAAAGGCACTCTCAATTCCATGGTGTGTGCCATACTCATTCTGTCGCCTCTAAGAAGGAGGTCATCAACCAGATGCAAATGACAGTCAGTCGCCATTATTTTGTTCAAGGAATCGTCAGATTCCATGGATGAGTAAAGTTCCTCGTACAGTCTCGACGATTCCGGCCGAGCCACCCCTTCAAGGAAGTCCTTTGTTAGTATCTGCTGTTTTTCATCATCGTTCATGCTGCAACGATACCAGAAATGTGCCTTGGGTGGATCAAATCTGGCCCCCGCAGTGAAACGTTTGAGCTTCAAGTCCAAGCTTACCTTGTTGTCCGAAACCGGCAGCATGTTGATCGCGGAGGTGAAAACCCGATGCACGGGATTGGGAAGCATCTTATAATACCTTGACAGGTTCAGTGCCGCATAGGGTTCATAACCACAGAATATCTCGTCAGCCCCTTCTCCCGAAAGAATGACCGTGACATAGTCTTTTGCGTATTTGCAGATGTGATAAATTGGAAATGAAGAACCTTCACAAAAGGGCTCTCCGAAGTGAGATGATATGTTTTCTATAGAATCAAGGATTATTTTTGAATCCAAGACCACCTCGTGGTGATTTGTTTTCAGATGATCGGCCATGAGTTTGGAAAATGGGCTCTCATCAAACGACTTTTCTTTGAATACGATCGAGAAAGTTTCTATTTGCCCGTCCATCATTTTCCCGGTCAATGCTGCAATCACGCTCGAATCAAGTCCACCGCTGAGAAGCACTCCTACGGGAACGTCAGCCATCAGTCTTCTTCGTACCGATGTTTTCAACAGATCCAATGTTTTCTCTGCAATATCTTTACGACTGATTTCGTTAATTGATGGATCGGGATCGATAGTCCAATATTTTCGCACCGAAACATCGCCATTTTTCATAACCAGAACAGACGCTGGCGGAAGGCTCAAAAGCCTTTTATAAATCGTCTGTGGTTTTGGGATAAATTGGAGCGACAAGAAATCCGTCAGCGATTGTGTGTTGAGTTCCTTCTTGAATGATGGGTGCGCAGTGATACTTCTGATTTCGGAGCCAAAAAGGAAACTGTTTACGTTCTCATAATAGAACAGGGGCTTAATCCCCATATGATCTCGTGCCAAGGTCAGTATTTTGTTGTACCGGTCATAGATTGCAACAGCAAACATCCCTCTTAACTTGTTCCAGGTCTCATTTCCTTGGTCTTGATAAAGATGTAAAATACACTCCAGGTCCCCGTTGGTACTGAACTTGTGCCCTTTCTTCAATAAGTTTGAACGCAATTCATTAAAGTTATATATTTCCCCATTGCCAATAAGAACTAACCGTCTGTTTTCACTGAAAATAGGCTGAGGTGAGTTCTCTATATCGACTATCGGGAGTCTTCTTGAACCCAGGGCTACCATGTTGTCCGTCCAGGTAGAATCAACGGTACCCCGATGTTTAATCGACGCTAACATGGGTCCCATGTATTCGTTGGGCGGAGCCGCTAATTTTAGATTATAGACGCCAACGATGCCACACATGCTGTTATCCTTCCTTCTTGAACCCATTTTTTACATGAATGCAAAGGCATAATCAAGAACCAAAACATATAAGTACGCCCCGCCATTGGCTGTGAGCAATTATTTCTGGTAAAATAGATTATAAACTGATAATTATGTCAAACATTTCGCTCGGGAGTTAGGTCGTTTGAAAATCCAATCAAACATAAATCTGAAAAGAAAAACAATTTATCTCTGTGGAGCAGGGGGAAAGGGCAATATCGGGGCTGAGGCCATCATGCTTTCGATCATCAAGATTTTCCAAGATCGCTATGAAGATGTACGCTTCATCATTACTTCGTGGTACCCCGACCGGATCTGGGAGTTGTTGGCTCCTCTGGGTGGTGATCTCACTGTTTTCAGCCTTAAGCGTGAAAGCATCCTGGCCAACCCTGTTTCGATAGCAAAAGCCGATGTCTTCATAATATGCGGAGATGTATCGATCAGTGAGACGGTGGTTTCATTTCTCCCCATGTATTATGCAGTACGAACGATCGCACCCAGAATACTTGGCAAACGGGTCATTTTTCTTGGTATAGAGGCTGAAAAAGTCAATAGGTGGATGAATATTTTCGCTCTGAAATGCCTAATCGGCTGGACGACCGATTATCACGTATTGAGGAATGAAAGGTCCTTAGACAACCTTAGGCATTTCTCTTTTGAAGAAAAGTCGCTTCTTCTTGGTTGCGAACCCAGTCTGACTCTCTCCCCCGAACATCTCAGAGGCTTCGAGTGTCACGACGATAGGATCTCCGACTCCAAACTTCTCGTCGGATTTGGTATCAGGGATTTTTTCTCACTGTCGCTCAAGCTTAATATTACAACCATGAAACTGCGGAGAAGGGATGTTCCCACAGGGCTGATCACGAAAAACATGCGTCGGATTATTAGATTCACGGCCTCTATTGCAGACTATCTTATAGAGAAATACGATGCGCAGCCTGTATTTATTCCACATCATTTTTTGCCCAAACGTGACAGAGTCATACTACCCGACTGTGAAATCGCCGAGATGATCATCAATGAAATGAAAAAACCTAATGACGCCGTTATACTCAAGAACAATCTGCACCCATTTCAGATAATCAACTTTTACAAGCGATTGGACCTGGTTTTTTCGATGCGACATCACTCAAACGCGTTCGCCTACTACAATGCCGTGCCAACCTTTGGTTACGGTATTTCTGAAAAAATTTTCACTTTCTTCGATGAAATTGGCCAAAATAACATGTTGATCGATCCGTACAAGCCCGAAATGAGCGAAATAAAGTCACGTATAGATGAAGTATTCCGTAACAAAGCGAAGATCTCTAAAAAACTAAAGACGGAAATAACAAAGTTTAAACAACACATGGACCAGGCGCTCGATACGGCACTCAAAGGAGTGTAGCGGAAAAAGAAAACTATGACCAACGGGTACAGGACTACGGAGGTCTCTCCCATAAACACCAGAAAAGAGAAGAGGTCAAAGGTATATGCTCTTACGCCACGAACAAATAACCGTTTTCATTGGTTATTGGTATCTTCGGATAATAAAGAAGAAACCGTGATTTCTCTCACTGTGCTGGATCCATAAGAATCAGTGGCAATGACCTTTATGATGTTCTTCCCTCTCCTGGGCAATGCTATTGTTATTGGAAAAAAGAACTTGTCGAGAAGCATTTCTCCATTCAGATAAAGGCTCATGGCCGAATCATTCGAATCCCCGTGGTGTCTAAAAAATCCGTTTAATTCCACATTCCCATCAGACAGCATTTTGGTGAAAATATCCAGAATTGGCGGATCGGGCGGATTGGCAAGACGATTGATAATTCTAAACACCCTCAATGGATCAGGGTATTTATCATAATTCAAAGAACGGAATTCCTTTACCAAAGAAAATCTGGGCAACCCGATTCTCTTTTCCAGATTACCACCGCACAATACCGGCACTTGACTGCAATAATAATCGCTCAGTCTTGAAGGAGGAAAGTAAAATGCTCTAGTGCCACCAACAAGTATCAGAGCCTCGTGGGAAAATCTTGTTCTTTCCCCAATTCTCTCAACATCAGGCAAGTTATCTCCTGAAAAAAGTCTCAGGTATAAGTCTGTTAAGAAAATATCCACATAAATTTTTTGGTCTGCATGGTTCTTTGCGAGATATCCACCCGCCGATTTCAGATCTTTCAGAGTGGGCTGATATCGGCTATAGATATATCGAGTAGTATTGATGGAGAGAGCAAGGACGATACATAGGGACAAGAATCCCAGTTTAGGCCATTGTTCGATCAGACGCTTAAACAATTGTGCGTTAAGAATAGCGAGTAACGGCAAGGCCATCAAGAAATGTCTCGGTTCCTTGGAGACCTGGTAGAGATGGAGAGTGCCTTCTTCCCAGCGAATCGTGAGCAAACCATATTCGGAAAATAAGTATAGATAGAGAAAAATAAATGGCACAATATATTTTTTTCGATAGAAACTATAGAGTAGGCCGGCCAACCCGACCCATCCCCAGATATAAAAGAATTTATCCCATGAGGGATATATGGGATGATGAAACTGATTAAGCATTAATTTCAAAAAGTAATGGACAAAAGTATAGACATGGTAAACAAGATAATTGGTGGAAATTAATGGCCGCATCGGTAAATCTTGAGTGATGCTTTTTTCAATCGCCCCTGCTACAGTTTTATAGTGTAATAGTGGGATGCCGGTAAGTTGATAGTAGAAGAGGTTCTCCAGGCTTAAGACTATCAAAAAGCCAAACACAAAAGGAATAATATCTCTCTTCTGCGCTCTTACAATGATAAGAATGATGAGGCAGGGCAATAAGGTCAATACGACAATCTTCGCGAGATAAGCCATTCCCAAAGCTATGCCCGCAAGGCAAAATCGAAAACGGTAGGATGAAACTCTCGGATCTTTTGAACAGCTAATGACGATGAGAACTGTCAGAAGAAAAAATGATGACACGACTTGATCAACATTTATGCGGCTGGACATTATGATATCAAAAGGAAAAAAGGCAAGTATCAAGGAGGCGAGGCAGCCGGTTTTCCTGTCATAGAGCGCAGTTCCAACAGCATAGGTGAGGAATACAGTGCTTACAGAACAGATAATGAACCAGAGAGAGAGTGTGAAGTCACTCACCCCAAATAGTCGCATCAGCAGACCACTTGGAAAATAGACAAGAGGACGAAATTTAAAGGTTTCAATTATATCTGTTTTTGCGTCTTTGTTTTTATATTTTAAATAATCAAAATTCGCAAAGTGCTTACCATCTTTTACATCAAGGGCATCCTGGAGATAGACGCTCTCCTCGCCATAATCACCAATGAAACCGACAAAAAACGTCAGACGTAATGCCACGGCAAGCAATAGGATGAAACCGATGCAGTATCTGGAACCAAAGAGAGAGGAAATAGAATTCATGTGTTAACCGCTCTGATAGAGACTATGATAGATTTTAGGCTGCAAACAAGTCCCTCTCGGATTATTAAGCCCGCTAAAGAAAATATAACTCCGTATTACGAGACTGTTGATGTTTTGATGAATTTAAAAATTCAGGGGATTGCTTCGTCGATGACATTTTAGCGAAAACTACTTGGCGCTTGGCTCTGACCTTGGTACCGATAAACAATCAGCGGGCCTTTTCTTTTACTGATCTTTGATTCGGGATAAGTCAGCACTTGGGAGAGTGGAAGTTTAACATCCTCCTCCTCGATGGTTTTAATTAGCCTGTCATCCCAGAGATTCATCCTGCTGCCGCCAGAGATGATGTAAGCTCCTTGTGCGGGAGTTTCTTTTTTCAGCTCAGCGATGTTTTTTATTTCTATCCCGCAGCCGTAAGTGTGGAAGACAATATTATCCATTCCGGGCACATCAACATACAGTTCCTTGGCCTCATTCCGGCACAGCCATTCTGAGACGCTCTTCAGATCGGCGATGGAATCCTTGGTCAGCGTGCATTGCAGGTGGGAGTAATATAAGGAACTGGCTGCCAGGATCAGAAGCAGGAGGAGGAATATAGATTTTTTTCGGCGCCCGATCCAGGCCAGGGCATAGCTGATGATTAGAATAACCGGGAAGGAGATTATTTCCAAATATCTTTCCTGTCGGGGGATAGGGAGGTAATTGGGATCAATGTTCGAGGGCAAAAACTCAAGCATCAGGAACAGCAAGACCGCCCACCACATTAGAAAAAAACTGTATGCCTTGTTTTTATTTTTCCACAGAAGCAGGAAAAGCGCGGGGACAAAAAAATAAAAATACCATCCGAATATGAAGTACGTCACCTTGCCGCCGGGTATGGGATTAATTTTATTAAACATGACCGTGGGATAATGCATGAGTGTTCCCTTAACGTCGATATCTCCCGAATAATAGAAATTCGGGACGTTGATCTCGAAGAATGTCCGATCCACGATATAGTGCATGAAAAATTCGCCGGACATGATTTTATAATATAAGAGAACCAAAAAGAAAAATCCGGCGAACGAGATATAGAACCAGATCTGCCTAAAATTCTTTCGATAAACCACCATCTCGAGGAGGGAAAAAACCCCCAGAACGCCCAAGAGGAAAAGTGCGGTGAACTTGAAAAGATAAGCCACCACCAGGAAAAAGCCCGCCAGGGCATACCATTTTGACTGCGCGGCGGTTTGGGATTCCCCGGCCTTTATAAAGAACAGGACTACCATTCCCATGAAAAAGGCGATGATCACGTCGTTGTCAAAGGTGACGGAGTTAAAAATGTTGAGGGGAAACACTGCCAAGAGCAAGGCGGCCAACCAGCCGACGTAAACGGAAAAAATCCGCTTGCCCAGGAAATAGGCGACCAGCACGCTGCCGACAGAAGCGAGAAACACGGGCAACACAAAGGAAACCTGGTTGATGCCGAAGAGTTTGAATGCAGCTGCGACGCTTAAAATCAACAGGGGTCTGAATTCGTATCCAGCCATGTTTTCATAAATGAACCAGCCCCCGGAATAGATTCTCATGGCCAGGTCGAAATAGCTCAGATCGTCTCCGAGGCCGAAGCCGATAAAATATTTTATCCGCAGGGCAACGGCTAACACGGCGATGAGACCGAGAACCGCAAATTCATATACCGGAGGCACGGATACTTTATCTTCCTGCCCGCGGCCGTCCCCACCCTCTGCCGCCTCTGGCGCTAAAGGGGCGTCCACGGTGAGATCGTTCGCGTCAGCAGGCTGGAGCCTGAATGAAAAAGCTTTGCCGCAGTGTTCCGGTTCAATGTCCATAATTAAGGCAATTGACTTCTTTATTGAGCCGAGCTGATCGTTTGAGATGTTTCCGATCTTTTCCACAAATCTATTATGGCTAATGGCCCTGATCTGAAAACAGTCAACGGCTGATTTTTTCTGCAACCCGTTGTTCGAGTCAGGCTCCAAAGGGACAAAAAACGGGTTCTCATCCCAATATGGGCTCCAGGTATCAATGGGTACAACAATGGCAAGCCTAAGATGCTCGTTATGACCATTGTTTACGATAACCACCAGCCGTCTCTTCTCTATTTCGTCTCCAATGGCTGGATCAAGATTCACCCAGTAGATTTCACCGGCTCTCAAAGTCTTCCCATTCTTTCGATTCATAAATGTTCTTATATCTCGCTCTGCCTATCATGGCCATGGCCGCTTTCCTTTTTAGTTCTCGTAGCCTTCTGCGGCCTTCTTCCACCTTGGCGTGGACAGCCTTTTGGACATATTCGCTGAGGTTCTTGTAACGCAATTCCTTATAGGCCTGCTTGCTGAATTCGTATTCCTTCTTGTCAATCTGAATCTTGGTTTGAATCAGCATTTCACTCTCCGGTTTTTACCCCGATGTTGCAAAAATATCCATGGTTCCATTAAATTACCCTGTTTTTGCAATACAAAGTTCGCCAAATTGATGCTCTGTGAGGGGTTCACATTGGATGCGGTCCTGTGAGGGAATCAATTATCCAGCTTGCTGGTTGTATAGCAGCATATTTCATGGGATCGGGTGAATTCCAATGCAACATCGAGGTTCGTTAAAAATGCCATGATATAGCCTTGATGTCAAGGAACCAGAGAGAGAGTGAAGTCACTCACCCCAAATAATCGCATCAGGAGGCCACTTGGAAAGTAGACAAGCTTGCCAGGAGATATGCCAAAAAAACTATTCGTCAGGAAAATTGTGCTACTGCTCAGGGAGAAGATATTGCTCCGGATTACGAGACTGTTGATGTCAAAAGTGTTGAGAACGAGGAATCCCGGACAATTGGAGCAGAATACCTTGTTTATCAGACCATTCAGGTTTATCCATAGCCATGAAACGTCACAGGATGAGAGGTGCAATTGTTTCCTGTCATGAAGGCTGTCCGCCCCCGCCGAACAGAAAAAATACGGCAGAGATAATTATAGGTTGAATAACCCATCCGATCAAACACACACCCACAACATGTAAAGCATATTAAATTGAGGTTGCTACTATGACTGCTTTATCCCTTGGTCAAGGATAATGGAAAGGTACCAGTTATTGTCCCACATATTTTCCATCCAGCCATTTACCTTGTTGTTTTGAACCATCGGGATATGTGATAGCCCCTTGGCCATGAAATTGCCTATTCTTGAATTCACCTACATATTTTCCACCATCAGGATAAGTTTTAATCCCATGTCCATTGGGTACACCATCCTTGAATTCACCTACATATTTACCCATATCAGGATATGTCAAAATCCCTTGCCCATTAAGTTCACCAGCTTTCCATTCACCAATACATTTTCCACCATCAGGAAGTGCCAAGAGTCCTAATCCATTGGGTAAATCATATTCCCATTCACCTACATATTTTCTACCATCAGGAAAGGTATAAACTCCTTTTCTCTTGTAAGTCTTTATAAACTTTTTCAGAAGACGAAATAACCAAGGTGATATGGCTACAACTAAAAGAATGACTACAATCAAAATAATCCAAATCATTATATCAGGCATTTTTCACCTTTAATTACAATACGGTAGCTATGAATTTCTGAAAAAGAGTTAATGGCATTTTGTTGAATGTCTCTATCTTCAACTTAATCCCTGGTTTAGTCATTATTATTCCTTCTCGTCCTCAACCTTATTTTCAAGTGTCATTTTGACCGATTTTTCCTTCGATTCTTACTCATCTTTTTCATAAGTCTGATTGTCTTATCAATTGTCTCTGATGATGCCCGAATGATACCCCTTTGTTTATTAATTATGTGTAGAAGAGGGACGACTTTGATATAATTACATATTTTATTTATAAGAGTCAAATTAATATGTAATCCTTCCTTAATATATATAAGCCTGTTTATAATCATCTTGTCTTGATTATATCGCAGTCTATATGTCATACTAAAAAATGTAATCATATCATATGACCACAATAACTCATCTTTGAGACTGGTAAATCTAGAATATATATCATAACCTTTGTAATTAGTTATCTTAATTGTAGTCATTAATTCTTTGTTATTATATCTCATCTTACTATTATTCCTAATTAAGTCGTCTTTATATTTTATAAGTAATTTATAGTCATTATTGGAATACGACACACTTGAGAAACAGAATACAGACAACAAAACACACACAAGTACCAAAGATGTTTTTTGCATTTTTCTTCCTTCCATTCGTCACGGAGTTGAGGGGATGATTCTTCAAGTTCCTTAAAGGAGTCAAGTTTATTGTTCTTCTTCGAGTTCAGGGGATATAGGTATAAAGGAGTGTGAAAAGTGTGTCAAGAGTGTGTTATGAGTATTTTCAATAACATAAAAAAAGGGATTCAGAAGTAAACCTCTGAATCCCTTGATAATCCTGGTGCCTGGGACGAGAATCGAACTCGTACAGGGACAAGCCCCGAGGGATTTTAAGTCCCTTGCGTCTACCAATTCCGCCACCCAGGC
>PVMK01163402.1_pt1 | contig 11011 bp, 12 predicted proteins | sample 1853481 | NCBI WGS metagenome assembly PVMK01 (sample SAMN08533507, study PRJNA380276) | Marine sediment metagenome, whole genome shotgun sequencing project. | reverse complement strand
TTTCGAAAATAAATTCGTAAAATTAGGTTATCACAACAAAAAAGTCAATGATTAAGCAAAGCCAAGTAAAATTGCAAACTATATGTAACTTCAGACCTCATAATTTACTATGAAAACAGCTCTTTTTATTTTGCAAATATGGGATAAATCAATACTTATAACCATTTAACCATTCAACTAATCACCCAATAAACGATATCCGAACACTCCTTCTTGACACACAAACCTCAACTTCCTATACTCATTTCACCTAGGTTGAGCGGTTCAACGTTTACGGTTCCCAGTTAAAGTGCTCTAACTGGTCTCTAACAATCGTATTACGCGTCAATCGGGTCGAATTCCAAGTTTCACCCAATGGGTGAAAGAGGCTTATAAAAACAATGGGGCATGAAGTCTGGGAAATCAGCATGTTTTAACCTTTGAACCCTGAACCTGGAACCTGGAACCGATCACTTCAATATAGAAAGGAGTTGGATTATGGTATCGAATCGACCTGAAGCACCCTTGAGAAAATTAATGGGACCCGGACCGTTGGACATTCACCCAAGAGTCTACCAGGCATTAACCTCACCGATAATTGGGTATCTGGATCCGGCCTATTTAAAAATTTTGGACCAGATTGGTGATCAGCTTCGTAAGGTCTTTCAGACCCGCAACCGGACGACCCATGCTGCGCCGGGAACGGGTACAGCGGGGATGGAGACCTGCGTGGCGAATTTAATCGAGCCGGGAGATAAGATCCTGGTGTGTGTGCACGGATATTTTGGTGATCGTCTTCGGCAGATGGTTGAACGTCAGGGGGCACAGATAATGTTGATTGAAGAAGAGTGGGGTAGACCCACCGATCCCCAAAGGGTCGAGGTCGCCTTGAAGGCAGATACGTACAAGGTGATCGCCCTGGTCCATGCGGAGACCTCCACGGGTGTGCTCCAGCCGATGGATGATATAGTCAAACTGGCCGATAAGTACGGCGTGATGATTTTACTGGATACGGTAACATCTCTGGGCGGCATTGAAGTAAAGATGGATGAGTGGGGGCTGGATGCTGCCTATAGCTGTTCCCAAAAATGTATCGGTTGTCCGCCGGGGCTGGCGCCAGTGTCCTTCAGTGATCGTGCCGTCGAGGCGGTCAAGAATCGTAAACAACCCGTCAGTAGCTGGTATCTTGATATCACGCTTTTGGAAAAGTATTGGGGACCTGATCGGGTCTATCATCATACTAGTTCCAGTACGCTGAATTATGCCCTTTTGGAAGCGTTGCGATTGATCGACGAAGAAGGATTGCAAAATCGCTTTGACCGGCATTTGGAGAACCATCGGGCCCTGGTCGCAGGGATTGAGGCCATGGGATTGGAAATGTATGTTCGTCCGGAGTACCGGTTGCCGACTCTCAATGCCGTCAAAATTCCTGAAGGCGTTGATGACGTCAAGGTCCGCAGCTATTTACTGGAAACTTTCAATCTTGAAATCGGTGGGGGTCTGGGGGCTTTAAAGGGCAAAGTGTGGCGAGTTGGGCTGATGGGGTATTCTTCCTCGGCTGAAAATGTCCTTTTCTTTTTGTCGGCGATAAGTCGCGCATTGGTTATTCAGGGACATAAGACCGATTTGGCGGCCGGAACTAATGCGGCCATGACAGAATTAAATGCTTGAACGGAAGAAACCCCAATTAACCTCAATGTTGTATAAACAACATGGCAAAGAATAGCTAATGGTCTGTTATTATAACCGGTATTATAGTGAAAGCACCATTTTATGGATATCCTCATTTGTGAATTCATCCGACTTCGCTCTTCGAGCTACGACGGGACAAGAAGGATGAGGTCGATTTTGCCATGTTGTTTACCCTTCGGGAAAGCCGGAGGACTTCAGATCCTGTGTTGTCAAGGATTCGAGGTAAACGACTACAACTTCACCCTTGACGCCTCCCGCGGTGCGGGATCACACGTCTGATTTTATACATTTAAGTGTGCGGATTGGCTCTGAAGCCCTCCGGCTTTTGCAACGTTAAGGTTACGAAAGGAAATGACAGAAATGGATGCAACTTTAAAAACGGATGGAATCGAAGTCTTTGGATCTGTGTCCGGGGAATTTGCCAAAATCCTGACTGTGGAAGCCCTTCAGTTTATAGGCCGCCTGGCCCGCGAATTCGAGTCTCGCCGCCGGGAGTTGCTTGAAGAGCGCATCAAGCGCCAGCTTGAAATTGACAGCGGAAAGCTGCCCGACTTTTTGCCGGAAACCCGGAAAATAAGGGAAGGTGAATGGAAAATCGCTCCGATTCCGGAAGATCTCAAAGACCGACGGGTGGAAATTACAGGCCCGGTGGATCGAAAAATGATTATCAATGCCCTCAACTCCGGGGCAAACGGATTCATGGCTGACCTTGAAGATTCGCATTCGCCCACCTGGGAGGGCAATATTCAGGGACAAATTAATCTTTGTGACGCGGTCGACGGTACCATCACCTTTATCAGTGATCAGGGGAAAAAATACGGACTTCACGATCAAACCGCCACGCTGATCGTCCGTCCCCGGGGATGGCATCTGGTGGAAAAACACGTCAAAATCGATGGAAAGCCGATATCCGCCGGTATTTTTGATTTTGGTCTCTATTTCTTTCACAACGCCCGGAAACTGATTTCCAAAGGGAGCGGACCCTATTTTTATCTTCCAAAGATGGAAAGCTACCTCGAAGCCCGGCTGTGGAACGACATCTTTGTTCGAGCCCAGGAAGTTCTGAGCATCCCCCAAGGGACCATTAAGGCCACGGTTTTGATTGAAACCATCCTGGCCGCTTTCCAGATTGATGAAATCCTCTACGAATTAAAAGATCACATGGCGGGACTGAATTGCGGGCGCTGGGATTACATCTTCAGCTTTATTAAGCGCTTTAAAAATGTTCCCGAATACATTTTCCCGGACCGCGCTCAGATAACCATGGCCCGCCATTGCATGCATTCATACTCGCTGCTGGTCATAAAAACCTGCCATCGCCGCGGAGCTCACGCCATCGGCGGTATGGCGGCTCAAATTCCTATCCGCAATGATCCTGAAGCCAATAAAGCAGCCTTGCAAAAAGTCCGCGAAGATAAGGTCCGCGAAGCAAATGACGGCCACGACGGCACCTGGGTGGCTCATCCGGGATTGATCCGGATTGCTAAAGAAGAATTTGACAGGGTCATGCCTGAACCTAATCAGATCGATAAACTGCGCGACGATGTTGCCGTCACAGCCGCCGATCTTCTCAAACTTCCTGAGGGCACGATTACCGAAGAAGGGCTTCGCACCAATATCGACGTCGGCATTCAATACATGGCCAACTGGCTGAGCGGCCTGGGCTGCGTACCGATTTATAATTTGATGGAGGACGCTGCAACGGCGGAAATCTCCCGTACCCAGGTATGGCAGTGGGTCCATCATCCTGAGGGCATTTTGTTCGATGGCCGCAAGGTAACCCTGACACTGGTCCGCGAGATCATGCAGGAAGAACTGCAAAAGATCAGAGAGACAGTCGGTGAAAAGCGTTATGCCAGTGGTAATTACGAAAAAGCAGCCCGGTTTTTTGATGAGATCATATCCAACGAGGAACTGGAAGAGTTTCTAACGCTGCGGGCTTATGAGCATCTGGATTAATTAGTACGCAATTGAGCGTTCGCGCTCGACATTTCCCACCCTATGCTCATGAGAGCCGAGCAGAAGACAAAAGGTTTTCTTTACGCCCGGTTTCATACCGCTGTTGCCGCCAGGGCTGCGGGGTGTGTGGCGATTGACTGTCCTTCGCAAACATGATGTGATTTCAATAAATAGTTACTAAGCTTTTTCCGAGACTACGCTCGGAAAAGGTGGCCTCTGCGGGGCAGCAGAGGCAATGAACATCTGATGGCACATATTTCAGGTTTCAGTACAATGCCATTAGCTTAAGGCTTGGTGGGAGCGGCTTTCCAGCCGGGATTAAATGGATTTATAGCGACTTTCTTTCGTGGCTGGAAAGCCACTCCCACGAGAAGTTGGTGTTAACTTATTGGCATTGGGTTTCGGTATTTAGTACCTCCACGCCCTGACACATGTAACCTTAAGTTTCTGACAACATGTTGTCAGATAAAGCCCGATAAGGGCCTAATCCGGATAAACCGGAAAAAACAAATTATCTAATAAGGCGGTGGATTATGCGAATTATTTTAGTCGGCCAGGGTCCTTTCGGAGAAAAAGCACTGGACACCCTTATCCAGCAGGGCGAAGACATCGTGGGAATTTTTTGCCCGAAGGATAAAAGAGGTGATGCCATGGCGGTGACAGCCGAGAGTTTGAGTGTTGCTCTTTTCCGTCCCAACAAAATGAAAGATGCCGAGGTCCAAGAGGCATGTCTTGATTTACGTCCCGATCTGGTCATCCTTGCATTCGTCACCGATATCATACCCGAGGCCCTTTTGGATATTCCCCTGCTTGGAACCATATGCTATCATCCTTCCCTGCTGCCCAGACACCGCGGTGCCAGCGGCATAAACTGGGCCGTCATCCAGGGGGATACCCGCACCGGATTGACCATTCTTTGGGTGGATAAAGGAATTGATACCGGCCCCATCCTGTTGCAGAAGGAAGTGGAGATTCTTCCTGATGATACCACCGGGTCCCTCTATTTTAACAAGCTTTTTGCCATGGGCATCGACGCGATCGTGGAGGCCGTAGCACTCTTAAAGAGCGGTAAAGCCCCTAAATTACCCCAGGACGAGTCTCTGGCAACTTACGAACCGCCCTGTGACGATACGGTTGCCGCAGTGGATTGGTCAAAACCCGCATCGGATGTTTACAATCTGGTAAGGGGTTGTGACCCTCAGCCGGGCGCTTATTCGACGATCAAAGGCAGCAAGGTTAGATTTTACAAGGCCAGACTTCTGGGACCCATAACGGACATAGTACCCGGTGAGATCGTGGCTGTCAATGAAGGGGAAGTTGTGGTGGCCCTTGATGGTGGCGCGCTCGGTATTGGAAAAGTGAGGGATGCCGCGGGCGCGAAAATGGATGCGGATGAATTTGCCAGAAGTACGGGTTTGAAAGTGGGAATGAAATTCGGAGACTAAACTGAGTGCCTAAAGTGAACTAAAATGCCTAAAGTGCCTAAAATTGAGGGTTTGAATCATTTTATAAAAAGGATAGAATTCCGAATATAGACTATCGAGTATCCAGTATCCAGTAACCAGTATCGAGTCTCTTTTGTATAAGTTAAGCCTTTTACTTCCAAACAGACAGTAAATTTCGATGTGATGATTTAAATACGGAGACCCAGATGATTCTTGCACAACTATCGGTATATCCCATTGGAGAGGGCACCAGTTTAAGCCGCTTTGTCAAAAAGGGTGTGAAGGTAATTAAAGAGTCCGGCTACACCTATGAGATCGGCGGAATGTCCACCGCCATCGAGGTGCCCGATCTGGACGCCCTTTTCGCCCTTGTAAAAAAAGTACATCAGGCCCATCTTGACGAGGGCGGGCAACGCATCGTCATTGATCTAAAGGTTGATGACCGTAGGGATAAAGACGCGACCATTGGCAGTAAACGCAACTCCGTTAATTAATCCGCCCGGATCAACATCCAGATATCGTTGATTGGGTGATTAGTTGATTGGTTAAGTGGTTGTAAATATGGCTTTATCCCATATTTGCAAAATAATTGGACACTGACACTCAGGTTTCAGGTGTCGGGTGTCTGTGCCCTGAGGTTCAAGGTCCAGGGTTCACAGTTCAAAGGTTGAAAAGTCTCGCAGTTAAGAGTTTAAAAACGTCAACCCTGAACGGTGAACCCTGAACCTTTGAACCCTTTTTACTGACACCCGACACCTGAAACCTATTCTCCGAAAAGGCTTCAATACGACCGATAATGTCCAAAAAAAAGAGCTGTTTTCATAGTAAATTTTGAGGTCTGGAATAGCAATGATTACAGATAATTTTATTCGCGAAATGGAAGGAATCGTCGGCAAAGCGCATGTATCCGTATCGCGTGCCACTACTGAATTATACTCTTACGATGCATCGCTGGCCAAGGGAAAACCGGGGGATGGTGGTTTTCCCCGCAGATACCGATGAAACCGTCCGGGTGGTGCGCACGGCCCACCGACAGGGTGTTACTTTTGTACCGCGCGGTTTCGGAACCAACCTTTCGGGGGGCACGATCATGGCTGCTGAAGGGTTGATTATTGTGCTGTCCCGCCTGAATCGAATTCTTGGGATTTATCCGGAGAGCCGCTATGCGGTGGTCCAACCCGGGGTAACCAATATGGAGCTTCAAGATGCCCTGGCCCCTTTAGGGTTTTTCTACGCACCGGATCCCGCCAGTCAAAAAGTATCCACCATCGGCGGTAATGCCGGCGAAAATTCAGGAGGGCCCCGCTGTCTGAAATACGGGGTGACCACCAATCATATCCTCGGGCTGGAAATGATCCTCCCGGACGGTGAGGTTGTGCGGGCAGGTGGAGCGGCCCTTGATCCTGCGGGATATGATCTGCGCGGTGTCATGATCGGAAGCGAGGGTACTTTCGGTATTACCACGCAGATAACCGTGCGTATCCTGCCCCTGGCCGAATCGGTGATCACGATGCTGGCCGTTTACGATAAAATAGCCGATGCGGCACGATCCGTATATGAAATTATCGCAGCTGGTATCCTGCCCAACACGTTGGAGATGATGGATGCCATGATTATCGATGCCGTGGAGGACTCTTACAGCTGTGGTTACCCCAGGGATGCCGCCGCGGTTCTCATTATCGAGGTTGAGGGGCCGACGGTCGGTCTCAAGGACCAGGCTGAACGCATCCAGCAAATTTGCATGCAAACCAATTGCCGCGATATCAAGGAGGCAAAGGACGATGCCGAGCGCGACCTGCTCTGGCAGGGGCGCCGCGGCGCTTTCGGAGCTGTGGCACGCCTGGCGCCCAACTATCTGGTCAACGACGCCACCGTGCCCCGAACAAAGTTGCCCGGAGGCCCTGGAACAGGTCGCCCAAATTGCTGAGAAATACGGGTTTTAAAGTCGGCAATGTGTTTCATGCCGGTGACGGGAATTTACATCCCCCTTTTATTGTTTGATTCCCGCAACGCCCAACAATTACAAGAGGTCGAAAAAGCCGGCTGGGAGATCATGCAGGCCTGTGTAAATTTAGGAGGGACCATTTCCGGTGAGCACGGCATCGGCCTGGAGAAACGTTCGGGCATGCGTATGATTTATACCGAGGATGATCTCGACACCCAGCGTGCGATTAAACAAGCATTCGACCCCGGAAAAATGTTTTAAATCCCGGCAAAATCATCCCGCCGCCCGGCAACGGCGATGGTCAGGAGAAAATCTTCCCTGCCGGCCCCTGTTCTGGCGAGAGCTCAGAGCATTTCCAAAAGCCAGGCTGCCGCCGCAGCGATTATGGAATCGATCCGCAAAGGCGGCATCTCAAAAACAGGCGGTGATGCCCATGGGCAGCGGGACTTTGAGCTATTTCGGCAATTTGCCCCTTCGACCGCTACAGCCCCTAGACAGCCGGTCCCTGGCAGAGGTCATCGAGTATGATGCGCCCAACCAGGTGATTACCGTGGGGGCCGGACTGTCCCTTGATGCGCTCCAGGAGACGCTGCAGGCCCACAATCAATGGTTGCCGTTGAGACCTCCCTTTTTTCATCCAGGCGCAACCATTGGAAGTCTGGTATCGCTTGCGGCCAGCGGTCCGGAGCGCATGGCCTATGGTGCGCCCCGTGATCTTTTGCTCGGTCTTCGATTTGTTGACAGCCAGGGGCGGATTATTTATAACCGGCGGCAGGGTAGTTAAAGACGTGGCCGGCTACGATATGACCCGTTTGATGACCGGGTCGGCCGGGACCCTGGGTTTTATTACAGAAGCCACCTGGCGGGTGGCGACAATCCCGCAACGATGTGCCGCGATAACGGCCGAAGGTTCTTTGGCCGCGTGCGCTGCTGCGGCAAGGGCCGTCATTCAGTCCGACTTCTCACCGATTTACGTGGCAGCCGTTCCCGTCGGGGACGGCACGGCAGATCCAGACCCCGGCAAATTTAAAATTGTGGTCGGCTTTGAAGGCTTTTCCAACATCGTAGATTACCAGATTGAAAAGTGCGGCGCCCTTCTGGCAAAAAGCAAATTGCAAGCGCTGGAGCATGGCGACTATCCTGTTCTAGAAGGCAGGTTCAGCGAAAATTTACGAGCATATTGCGCCATCACCGTTTTATCTATCGGGCCAATTTTCCGCTGGATCGAATGGCTGAATTTGTCAGGGAGCTCGATGGCAGCCTGTCAAAGGCAGCGGTTTTTCTGGATTTCGGTTGCGGCCGGTTTCTTCTGCGGCACAGATGATCTGAGCGATGATCAGTGGATGCATATCTGCGATCTTGCCGCCAGGCATGACGGTTACGGGCTGTGGAAAAAGCTCCGGATGAATTTAAGAAACGAAATGATGTTTTTGGTACACCCCGGCCCGAGTGGAAGGTTATGCACCGGGTTAAAAAGGGCCCTGGATCCCGACAATATTTTTGCCCCCGGTAGTTTACCGGGAAAAGTATAATCCGGATTTGGGATTTTTTTTAAGGTATGGATCCATTTTTAAGTATTATTTTTTTGACAGGATTAACAGGATGAACTGGATTTTTTCACGGTTTCCGAAAGAAACCGTGAAAATAGCATCCATCCATTTCATATTATTAAATCCTTAATTGAGTGAATTATTCGACAATCTGCTCCCTTGCTGGCGGGGATAAACCCCGCCACTACAAACGAAATTCCACCGAACAGGTAGGGGTGGGGTTTATCCCCACCCGAGAATTGGCTTGCATAGATGATGATTGCCGCCGGAAAATTGCTCAGTTTAGGTGAACATAGAAGCCGGCATTCTCTAGTTCCGCCCGGCAGGATGATCCTTGAACGGAGGTTAACGACTACATGGATATTTCTGAATATTATGACGACATAGCGCAATGCAACAAGTGTGGGTTTTGTCAGGTTGCCTGTCCGATTTTTCGATCCACCGGTCATGAATCCGGGGTCGCCCGGGGCCGACTGGCCCTTTTGCGCGCAATCATCGAAGGACGTCTGGAGTGGGATAAAGAACTTGAAGGACCTCTGTATGATTGTCTGGGCTGCGGCGCCTGTACCGCCAATTGCGCTCCGTCAGTGCCCACGGCCGATCTGATCGTTAAGGCGCGTTCAGAATACCTTGAAAAAGTCGGCCGGAAGCCCATCCATCACCTGTTATTTGATCAGCTGCTGCCCTACCCCCGGCGGCTGCACTTGGCGGCGCGGGCGGTTGCGCTGGGGAAAAACACGGGGGTGTCAAATCTGGCACGGGCCTTGGGGACTGCTGAGGATTTTCGGGACGCGATTTTTCCCGGGCCGAAGAAATCATCAAGAAGCTGCCGCCCCTGCCGTTTCGCGATAAATTCAAGCCCGGCGTTTACGAAGGCAGTGGAGAGACGCTGGGCATCGGCTACTTTGTGGGCTGCGGCGTAGACGTCATTCAACAGGAAGCCGGTGAAACAACCCTGGGGCTTTTGAAAAAGCTTGGCAAAACAGTAACGATTTTGAATAACTGCTGCTGCGGTTTACCGGCCTATTCCTATGGCGACATCGATGCCGCCAAAAAACTGGCCGGCAAAGAACCTGGATATCCTGTCAGCGGATGAATTCGATGTCATCGTCACCGATTGCGCCAGCTGCTGCGTCATTTTTGAAAAAATATCCGGAGATCTTCGCCGATGACGAACGGCGTGAGCAAGCAGAGACCGTTGCATCCCGCTTTAAAGATATGGTGGAGCTGATCGTACCCAATGAGCCCGTGTCGGTCTCCCCTGAAAATCCTGTTGTTGCAACCTACCATGATCCCTGTCACGCCTCGCGTGGTCAGGGGCTTGCAAAAGAGCCCAGAGAAATACTCAAAAATATCGAAGGGATTGAATACAGGGAAATGCCCGAAGCGGATTGGTGCTGCGGGGGAGCCGGCTCATATGCCCTGTCCCATTATGATCTGTCCCAGAAAGTGCTCGATCGGAAAATGGAAAATCTCAAAAAGACCGACGCCGATCTGCTGGTGACTTCCTGCCCGGCCTGCATGATTCAATTATCCTACGGTGTTCGCCGGCATGGGTTAAAGACGAAGGTCTGTCACATATCACAGGTGGTGGTTGGTCTGGATCGGTAAAAAAAGTTGATAGAGTTGATTGGGTATAGCGGGTTGATTAGGTTGACTGGTTGATTGAGTTTGTTGAGTTGACTGGGTTGATTACTAATAAGACCGTCATTCCTGTGAAGGCAGGAATCCAGAAAATTCGAAACAGCATTCCATATTCGACTCGACTGCCTTCGACAGGCTCAGACCCCGCGCACGTCGAGGGGAGCTCGTCGCAGGCTGAAATCCAAATTCCAAAGCCTCTGTCTTCTTGAATATTTCTATAAATTGATTTAAATGGAATTTTTCCACCGATCCCGACTCCTTTTGTCGATGGCGATGTTGCCTATGATAAATTGGCATCCAACATTGAAAAGTGGAGTCAAACCTGACTTAAAGGGGCTGGTTGTGATGGGCTCAAACGGGGAGTATGTTTATTTATCCGAAGATGAAAAAAGGGTGCTCGTTGAAAAGACCGTTGAACTGACACCGGAGCATATGCTGGTTATTGCCGGCACCGGTTGGGAATCAACGCAAGAAACCATAGAATTGACGCAGGATTGTGCCGACCGCGGTGCCCATGCGGCCCTGGTGATTACCCCGCATTATTACGGCGGAAGAATGAATGAAGCGGCCCTGCTTGCGTATTTCACGGCAGTTGCCGATCAATCTCCCGATTCCCGATTCTGTTGTATAATGTCCCCAAATTTACGCATGTTAACATGACCTTCAGATTAGTCGCCCAATTATCCCGGCCATCCCAAACATCGTCGGTATTAAGGACAGCACCGGAAATGTGATTCAGCTGGGTGAATTTGCGAATCATGTCGCTGCCGGTTTTAATTTGCTCGTCGGAACAGCCG
>PVMK01128662.1_pt1 | contig 11014 bp, 15 predicted proteins | sample 1853481 | NCBI WGS metagenome assembly PVMK01 (sample SAMN08533507, study PRJNA380276) | Marine sediment metagenome, whole genome shotgun sequencing project. | reverse complement strand
GGCGCTGGAACAGGCGGGCAAGCAACAGGTTGCCATCGCAACCTATATATTTGCCTTTAACGATGTTATTGAGCACTTCAGAAGCGAAAACCCTGAATTAGTGCGCATCCGGAAACGCCGATAATTCCCAAGATCGTCATTCCCGCGCAGGCGGGAATCCATGAGAATCAAGGGCTTACTGGATCCCCGCCTGCGCGGGGACGACAAATGCGTAAGTTTCCCAATGGGCACTGGTTAAGCGATGTAGGGCCGATGAGATGGCCAGGGGTCGAACCAACTCTAGCAGTGGTCGATCTAATTCGACCAATACCGTTTGGTCTCATTAATTCGTATACAGGTTGGATGGAGGCCGTGGTATTTCGCTTAATTAAGTGCCATTCACTCATAGATAACCTGGAAGAGAACTGACAATGAAAAAACGTGTAACGATAATTGCGGATGCAATCGAACACCTGGGGCCGGACCTCGCCAAAAGACTGGCGCGACACGACCACAACCTGGTATTGGGCGGCGCCGCTGACGGGCTGGTGGAAGAACTGCTGGCGCTGGGCGCGGAAGTCGAGCTGGTTGAAGAAGTCTCAACCGGGAAATGCCTGACTCGCCCCGACGCGGTGCAAACACTGGTGGACAGGGCCATGACGCGTTTTGGCGGTTTTAACTCGGCCTTTATCCGCCCCGCGGTGCATGTGATTGGCGACATATTGTCCACCACCGCCGAAGATTTTCAGGAGGCGTTTGAAGGCAACATGCTGGCCAGCTTCTTCGCGCTGCAAACCCTGATCAAATCACTGATCGAACAGGATCGCGGCGGGCAATTATTGATCGGCGCCAGCGGCACCGGTGTCAAACCGTTTCCGGGCGGCATCGCCTATTCTTCAACCAAAGCCGGTACCGTCATGATGGTTCGCAACGCCGCCATTACCGCCGCCCCGCATGGCATAACGGTAAACGCCATTGGCACCATGGCGCTGAACTACCCGGGGTTCCTGGACAGTACCGGCTGCCGCGACCCGGAGGTGCTGGCGCAAATGCTAAAAGCTTTTCCCGCCGGACGATTGGGTGAGCCGGCGGAAGCCGCACACATCGCCGCCGCCATGCTGGACGGCGAAAGTCATTTCATGTCCGGCGAATTCATATCCGTGTCGGGCGGCTGGACCAACACCTGAGCAGGAGGAATACCATGCAGCGGGTTTCGGGTATCAGCCTTATCCACCCAGACCTTCGGAGACCAATCCGCCCACAATCCGTCGATGAAAGCCAGGTCGTTGGCGGCGACCGTTCCACTCTTTATGTTTGACATAATCGATCTCCTCAAAAACAGTTCATTTATGATTATCCCCATTATGGACTGGTAAGAAAGCAAGGCAAATGTCTCTCATGCGTTGCGCAGCCTATCACGATAATTTTGCCTTTTTCACGCGCCACCATTTGTGGCAGTACGGCGCGTACATAAACGATGTAGAGGGTGAACCATCACATCAAACATGGTTGACCAGAGTTTGTCGTCTGTTTCTATACAGGAAATACCAAATTGGTTGGCCGCGGCGAGATTGGCGATAAGTACGTCGATCTCGCCGGCACCGGCGCTCGCATCGCACCATAAGCTGTTGAGTGCAAAGAGCTTTAGCTCCGCGTGTGGGGTCTTCTAGGCTACCCGCTGAATTTTATTCCCATTGTGCTATGCCTCCGGAAATAATCCCGGCATCCAGCGACCCGCTAATGCGGCAGGAAATGCAATCCGCAAGGGCGCGCGCGAACTGGTCGAGGTAAGCACACCCGCCTCCATGAGGCTGGAAACAATACGTCTTGCTTGTCTATCGCCGGTATCGACCAAGGGTGCTACTTCACCGCGCGGGAGTTCACCCCGATAGAGCACCGCTTCGAGTATATTGCCTGCTTTGACGGGAAGGGTGTCGGCACGTACTTCCTCTTCCACCCACATGCGTATCCGGTCTCTCAATCGATTGGGCTGGACCAGTTTCTCCATGAACTGCACTTGATCAATGCAGGTCTGCAAGAAAAATTTGGTGAAGAGTGCGAGTGATTCCTCGCTACGGCTTCCCCGTCCATCCAGATCGCCACGGCGAGGCTGGTCGCAGGCAAGTAGGTGGCGTTTGTATGCTGCTTCCTGACGTGCAAGACCGCGCGCGATGGACCAGATGCCGCCTGTATCTAGCGCGTCACGCAGCATCGAATAGGACATGAGGCGCGCGACACGGCCATTGCCGTCAAGAAATGGGTGAATCCAAAGCAGTCGGTGATGTGCTGCCGCCGCTGAAAGAATTGTGGCCGCATTACCCAGTCCGCTATAGACCGTTTCAAACCGATCAAGAAAACGGGGGAGAGCTCCAGGACTAATGGCGATATGATCACCCACTTGCACATGACGCTCCCTGAGTGCGCCCGGTTCCAATTTGTATTGTTGGCCACTTTGGGGGTCTTCAACGATGAGCAGTTCCTCGGGTAATAGCTCCCCAAATCGTCGGTGGGTTTCGCAGATACCATCCCTCGTGGCGGCCCGCCCTTCCAAGCCGCCATCATCTATCCACTTTTGGACGATAACGTGTGCGCGCGCTTCCATTTGCAGATCGCGTTTACGGGGTTCCTCGCTATAGTCCTCGTGCATGGCGCGCTCGATATCGACAGGGTGTGTATTGTGGCCCTCGATCAAATTCGAGTAGTAGCAGTTCATAGCGCGTACAAGGTCGGCGAGGGCGACAACTACGCCTTGGGGTAGGCTTCGCCTAAACCCGGCGGAACGTGCTGCGAGCTCAACGGCTAGTTCAGTGAGTTCTTCACGGTATGCTGAGCCTTCTCCAATGAGAAGGGGCTCCATAACCGTGATATCCTCTTCTTCATCAATTAGCGGATTAATGTCCGCTTCTATGTCCGTTTCTTTTTTAATCATAATTCTATAAATAACATACAGTTATTATATTTCAAAGTGATATATCTAGTTCATAAATGTCCGCTTTTATGTCCATTAGCACTTATGGGGGGCTGCCCCATTAAGAATGTGCTCTAATCTAAGTTGGGGGCTTTTCGCGTATTTATGCACAGCCCCGGCAATCGCAGCGATCAACCGCTGCTCCCCGACCGCAGTGAAATCAATGGTTCTGCCGCCAGTCAGTAAATCGACAGCTTGCTGACTCAAAGCACCGACCAGAACTTCCGGCTTCACCAGCAGGACCGCATCATGACACTCCTCAGACAGTATGAAATCGATAGCGGCACCGGGCCTGGCACAGGCGAAACGCCGATGATCGACCGTTGTGCCGCACCACTGTATTTCTGATCGCCGGCATGCCCCCGATTCCGACCCGGGCGGCCCGACCCGGAGCAGCCAAGCTATTGATCGACTGCCTCCCAGTGGAAGCGCCAATGTCAGGCAGCGCTCAGGATGAGTTATACACGCGCTATTTATTAAAGACAGCCTCAACCGCCCGTCCATCTTGTTTATAAAGTATGCCCATTAATTTGGCAAGCCAATAGCTCGCGCCTGTTAGTAACACAAGGGCAGTAATCACTTGGAGCAAACCACGAACTGTGCTCCAATTGAACACATGACTGCCCTGAATCAGACATCCGACGCGTTGTGCGCCCAGATTATTGAGTTGGCCCGGAGTAATCCGCAGGTCAGGCTTTTGTGGCTATACGGCTCTCGAGCAAATGGCACAGCCTGTGCAACCAGCGACTACGACTTCGCAGTTGCCTTTGATTCCCGGCTGGAAAACCCACTGGAAAGACGCCTGCGCCCAGAGCTGCTAACAATGGACTGGCAGAGGGCGGTAAAAGCCGCCGACAATGTACTTTCCGTTGTAGATATAAACCTGGCGCCCTTACCCCTGTCTTTAAATATAGTTGGCGACGATTCAAAGCTGTTGGTGAACAAGGACGAGCTGCGCTATATCAGGGAGCTTAATCGCATCTGGGGCTTATGGTCAGACAGTCAATGGCGATATGATCAGCAATCAATAACAGAACGCAGAAATCCATGAATTATCAGGCTTACGTTACTGCCTTAGTTGAGCAGGTTGCCGTCCATTGTAGACAGCTCGATTCCCTGAGCGGCAAAAATAAACCCCTGTCCCTGCTGGAGCGAAGCGCCGCCGAGCGCAGCTTGCAAATATTGGTAGAAAGTGCCATCGGAAGCGCCAAGCACCTGAACAAAAAAGCGGGCCTGCCCGAACGACTGGACAATTATCAGACTATCCAGCAGCTTACCGAAGAGCTCGATATTAACCCGGATTACCTCCCCCAGCTAAAAGGTGCTATTGGCATGCGCAACGCGATTGTTCACGACTATCTGAACCTTGACTGGGAGCTTATTCAGGCCGTACTGGATGGCCAACACTACCAGCGCGTGGCCAACTTTGTGCATGACCTATGCGAGCAACTGCTTACCAATTAGCTGACCTGAATCCAGTTCGTCAAATTCAGTGTGTGCCCGGCAGCGGGCACATCAAAACATGGTCTTCATAAACAGAACCCACAAAGAATTTGTCGCCGTAAGCCAGCGCTACCGTCGACGCGCGATAGACATGGCCGTCGTCAAAATAAATATCCGTGATATCGCCGGTTTCAGCATCCACTTTTAAAACATGTGAGGGAGCCAGTTTTGTCGAGTCGTTTTTGTAGGCCAAATACTTGAACACATTTGGATGGCCGCCAATCCACAGCCGGCCCTCTTCGTCGATATCAATATTGTCCGGTGAACTGTTCAGGGCGATATCTTTAATCCGCTCTAATTCGTTGGTGCGGGGGTTTCTTGAGTAAACTCTCAAACTCCTGGGTAAGGATTCAGCCACGTAAACGTAGCGTCCATCAGCGGACATGTTAATACCATTGGCATAAGATAAATCATCCGCCACCGTGCGCCCGTTTTTCACCGTCGTAAAAGGCGACGCTGGACAAGCTCGCACCTAAATAGCTCAAAATTCTGTAGATTGCACTATCATTGCCACCGCTGTCATTGGTGACATAAAAGGCGTTTTCTGCGACAGCCTGAACATCATTAGGTGAGTGCATCGCGGCGAACTTCACCGTTTTTCTTGTGCGCCAATCCACCGTCTTCAGTCACACTGAAAATTTCAACAACTTCGCTTCCATCGGTCCCTGTGACTCACGGCGAATATTTGCTTATGTATACCGTCAGACCAAAAGCTGATGCCATGAGGGTGAAAATCCGCCGGCGCATCGGTGGACACCAGGCGCACCTGTTCAGGTTTATCGGGGTTAAACGCATAAATACCGTCTTTATCGTCGGCGACGCGGCGATTATAGGCAGAGACATACAGAGTGCCTGACTCCGGATCGACGACGATATCTTCGGTACCCGGCGCGATGCTTATGGGCGTACATTCCGCATTTGATGCGACATCGATAGTATCCAACATCCCCGAGTTAACAACCGCATAGCGCAAGATAAACACAATGAGGAGAAGAACCAGTACTAAAGCAGAATATTTACACAGCGACTTCATATGATTTAATTTCACGGTTTTCAGAATACAGGAATAGAAGGGAACACAACTATCCCCCCTGAACGACTTATATTATACGACTTTAATGCGAACTTTTAGGCAATTTCGCACCGCTGCCGCCAATCAAAAAGTCAAAATCCGCGCCGGTGTCGGCCTGTGTCACATGGCTGCGATACAAGTGTGCGTAACCGCGTTTTTCTTCTTCTGGTACGGCGGGTGCCTGCCAGTTCTTTTTACGTTCGGCAAGTTCTTCATCAGAAACGTCCAGGTGTAACTTCCGATTGGGTACATCAAGGGTGATTATGTCGCCGCTTTTAACCAGGGCAATCGGCCCACCCACAGCCGCTTCAGGCGCGGTGTGCAATACCACGGTACCAAACGCAGTGCCGCTCATGGACCAAAAGGGGACGCTACCCTTTTTTCCTGTAGGGTCTCATTAATTCGGCCCTACAGGTTTACCGGGGTAAGCAATTCGCGACCTTCAAAATGCGCCTGTACATTTTGCAGGGCACAGCCGACCATGGCGCCACGGCACTGGGCAGTAGCGCTGCCAATATGTGGTGCCAGCGTCACATTCTCCAGTTTCAGCAATCCCGGATGTACCTCGGGCTCACGTTCAAATACATCCAGTCCGGCGGCAAATAAATGCCCCGCCTGCATGGCGCTGACCAGAGCAGCTTCATCCACCAGGGGCCCCCGGCCGGTATTCACCAACACCGCATCTGGTTTCATTGCCGCGATGCTGGCGGCGTTCATAATGTGATGCGTGCTGTCGGTGAGCGGGCAGTTGATGGATACGATATCCGCCTCGGCGAGCATGTCTTCCAATTTGTCAAAATAGCTCGCACCCAGAGCGGTTTCCGCAGCGGGTTTGGGGCGCGGGCCGTGGTACAAAATATTCATATTGAACGCTTTCGCGCGCCGCGCGACGGCCTGGCCAATCTCACCGAAGCCGACAATACCCAGTTTGCTGCCATGAATAGTTTTACCCAGAGTGCCCAACGGTTGTGCCTCCGTCCACTGCCCGGCGCGCAGAAACGCCTCGTTGGCGGTCAGTTGGCGGCTGGCTGCCAGGATCAGTAGAAACGTCAGGTCCGCCGTGTCTTCGGTGACCACCGGCGTATTGGTGACTGCGATACCCCTGGCGCTGGCGGCCACCAGGTCGATGTTGTCGTACCCCACACCGATATTGGCGATCAGTTTGATGGTATCCGGCAACCGGGCGATAAAGTCCGCATCAATCGTGTTCAACACGGTAGAGCAGACCACCTGGGCCTGATCAAAAACACTGAAATCGCCCTCAAAGACACGTGTTTCAACCACCTGCCCATTAACGGCCAGTTCGGGTAAAGGCAATGGCAATGTGATGACAAGAATGGGGTCTGCCATAAGGCGATTCCTCTTTTGTGTTGTAGTTACTCGTGTGCCGCTATAAAGCATAGTCGAATGGCACTTACTTAAGCTCATTTGACACAGGTTGACATGTAGCAGCCCTCTCTGAGGGCGACCGGACCTGAGCCGGAGTAGCCTGTCGCGGCCAGAAGCCGCTGCTACAGGTGCCCACACCAGGCACAAAGGGCTTAAGTAAGTGCCATTCAAGCATAGTCTATATTGACTCTTACGCTCTTACCCCCATATGAGGGCATTGAGGTCAAAATAGTTTTATGGGCATTGCGTCCCCGGAATTTCCTCAGAAATTAATCAAGTTCGATCACATCTTTGATAATCGACCATCGAGCTCGTAAGCTATCAAATTGATACCATAGTGCTTTTATTAATATGCAAGTATACTGTGTTGCACAGCATCTGTGCTAAATGGATAAAGAAATGAAAAACAACGTTACGCTTAGAATCGAAGAGGAGCTTATCCGGGAGGCAAAAATATTGGCCGCCAGAAGAGGCACTTCACTGAGCCGCCTGATGGCCGAAGAACTGCAACAATTGGTACAGCGGGACCAGGCTTACGAAAAGGCCATGAAGCTGGCACTTAGAGACATGGATAAAGCCCCTGCCCTGGGTTTCCAGGGCACCGCAACAAGAGACGAACTGCATGAGCGCTAGAGTCTTCGTTGATACCAACATCCTGGTATACGCTCACGACTCTGCCGCCGGCATCAAGCATACTTTAGCAAAGTCGCTGGTATCAGAACTCTGGGAAAGCAGGGACGCAGCGATCAGTACACAGGTACTGCAGGAGTTCTACGTTACTGTACGCAAAAAAGTTCTCCAGGTGGAAGACGCAAAACAAGCTAAACGTTGGCTGAGCCATTATGTAAACTGGAACACTGTTGTAAACGATGGCGCATCTGTGTTGCGCGCTGTCGAAATCGAACAGCGTTACCAGCTTTCATTTTGGGACGCGATGATTGTCCAGGCGGCACAGGAATGCGGCGCGACACTCCTGTACTCTGAAGACCTGAATCATTCTCAGGTGCTGGCAGGCGTTCGCGTGCATAACCCTTTGATGGAAACATCATAGAGTTCGTAAGCATCTATCCCTGCTGTGTGTGTGTAATGCTGGCAGGCTTTGGTTCCGCGGACACAATACTTAACTGATTAACCAAATTCAGCCAAATCAATCCCAAGTAGAAAGCTAGAGCTATACTAATCAAGAGTTAACCCGCCGGATTAAACAAGGAGGGTTCTACGGCCAGTTCTGCGCGAGTGGTCGTTCCGTCATACCTTCATCATGTTGTGCAGCGCAGGTGGCCGCAGCCTAAAATTGTGTTGAGCAAGTCGCTATTAGCTGCGTCCCCAGGATCCAGAATCAATGGGGAAACATTTGATATATACCGTTGTATATACCTCGTGTTATACTCAGCGTCTCGTGGTGATTTAACAGTAAAGGAGCGAGCATGCGAACCACAACACTGTTCAAAAATGGACGCACTCAGGCAGTGCGCCTGCCCAAAGAATTCGCATTCAAGGGGGTGACATCAGTAGAGATTTACAAAGAGGGCGATGCGGTCATATTGCGCCCGGCGCGCAAGACCTGGGAGAGTTTTATTGAGTTGGTCGAGCATTCCGATGTACCCGATGATTTTATGGCGGATCGGGATAACGAACCGCCGCAAGAACGGGGCGCATTGTAGTGGCGGATCAGCGGAGGGTGCTCGATACCAATACTGCCAGTCATATTATCAAAGGGCACTCGGCGGTTCTGGCAAACCTGCGGAAATGCTCCCCGCATAGCCTCTGCCTGTCGGCGATCACCAAAGCTGAGTTGCTATACGGGGTGGCCAGGAAGCCCGAAGCAAAACAGCTTGCAAATTTGGTAAAGGAGTTTTTGGACAGAGTAGACATCATACCCTGGGATGACGCCGCGGCAACCGCCTATGGACCATTCCGGGCGAAGTGTAATACGAAGGGCATTTCTCTCGGCTCCATGGATATGTTAATCGCTGCCCACGCGATTGCAGTCGGCGCGGTACTCGTATCGGATGATCGGGCATTTAGTCACGTAGGCGAGCCATTACAGATGGAAAATTGGGTTTCTGCACCGGGGTAAAAAAAGATTTCCATATCCCCGAAATTCCAGAGCAAGTAATTAGGTATTGTGTCCCCGGAACTGGAGAGTTCGCAAGTGTCCATGCAAAAGCGGTTCGACCACGTCTACATCTATCTGCTCGCCGTGCTGGTGGGTGTGATTGCCGGCATCATCGCAGCGGCTTTTCATTTTGTGCTGGATTTTTTTGCGGACCACCTCTTTTCTTTGCGAGAGCAACCGCTGGCTTTCAAGCTACTTCTGATTGCGGCCAGTGGGCTCCTGGTGTGCGTGTCTTTGTGGCTGGTGCGACGATTCGCCCCCGAAGCTCATGGCAGTGGCATTCCACAGGTGGAAGATATTTTGTCGGGCAGCGCCACTATTCGGTGGTGGCGCATCATACCGATAAAATTCCTCGGCAGTGTCTGCGCTATAGCGCCGGGATTGTTGCTGGGCCGCGAGGGGTCCACTTCAGGCGGCACTGAAGGCTGCTAGAAAATAAATGGATGTAAATTAGATTCCGGGGAATTTTGGTACCGTAGTGTTTTTTATATTATGCAAGCTCACTCACTTCATATTGGATAAAGCACATGGTATGGTTTTGGGATATTAACTGCAAACCACGCTGAATAACTAAAAAATCCGTGGGGATCTATATGAGTAACCAAAAATCCACCTCCCTGGTGCAAGCCACAATCACACCACTTTCCTCGATTTTTGGCAGTGGATTCCTCGTCATTGTTCCGATTCTCGCAGGTGCTGTGGGCGGGTATTCGGTGCTAGCCATGGCGGTCGTTTGCGCATTCGCCTACGCGGTCGGCAGCGTTATCCGCTACAACATCACCCATGCCGAGCCGGCGTTGGCAAGCAAGCCGAAGGAAACTGTTCTCGGCTTCGAGAGGGCCTCTGATCTTGCGTTAATACTGGCATACGTGATCTCAGTTTGCCTGTACCTGCATATTTTGTCCTCTTTCGTGCTTGGCAGCTTCCACATCGACTCCGAGTTGTACGAGAACATTCTAACCACGCTAATCATCTCCGTGATCATGTTGATCGGCCTGACCAAGGGCCTGGATGAACTCGCTATCCTGGAGAAATGGGGTCTTTACATCACACTATTGATTATTGTCTTGCTGATTAGCGGTTTTGCCTGGTATGGCTTCAACGCCTGGCAATCAACAGCCGGCATCACGCCGTACAAAGCGACTGCGCATACGCCCTGGGAAATATTAACCATCGTTGCGGGCACCCTGATTGTGGTTCAGGGGTTCGAAACACCACGTTACCTGGGGGATGATTTTGACAGCGCGACACGGGTAAAAGCATCCCGCTGGTCGCAGATTATTTCAACGAGTGTTTATGTCGTGTTTATCGCGGTCGCCATGCCACTGGTCCACACCCTTAATGGCCAGTACGACGACAACAGCCTGATCAAACTGGCGGGGGTCGCTTCAGGTCTGTTAATCGCGCCCCTGGTGGTCGCCGCGGCCATGAGCCAGTTTTCCGCGGCGGTGGCGGATACGCTCGCCGCCACCGGGAATATGGAGGAAATGACCCATGGCAGCCTGAAGGCGAAGTTCGGCACTGTGCTGGTGGGCGGCGGCGCGATAGCTTTGTCGTGGTCGGCCAACACGCTGGAAATTCTTGCTCTGGCTTCCCGCGCGTTCGCGTTTTACTACCTGTTGCAATGTCTGGTGGCCATCATGGTGAGCAAATCGACAATCCAGCGAATAGCAATGGGGGCGATTGCAATCGTACTCGGCTTTATCACTGTCTTTGCGGTTCCCGCGAGCTAGTGTGCGTCCGGAAACAGCCTATTCTGTGTAGGGCTGAATTTATTCGGCTAACGCGGTTCGCCAACACGTTGATTTGTCCGAATATACCCAAAGCACTTCGTGGGGCAGGCTCAATTCGGACCTACAAAAGCACCATAAATTCAAAACGCGTGTTTATGGACGGGCACTAGCTAGTGCCCATCCGGAAACGCCGATATTTCCCTGGATCGTCTTTCCCGCGCAGGCGGGAATCCATGAAAATCAAGGGCTTA
>PVMK01122990.1_pt1 | contig 11014 bp, 7 predicted proteins | sample 1853481 | NCBI WGS metagenome assembly PVMK01 (sample SAMN08533507, study PRJNA380276) | Marine sediment metagenome, whole genome shotgun sequencing project. | reverse complement strand
ACAACACCTTCTGTTTTATCCTCTCTTTTGTATTTAGCGAACTCGATCTTCTTTATCCAGTACGCTCCTTCTTTCCCCATGCCGGTCGCAGGATGGCACCTTGACGCTGTACAGCTCCGGTCGTCAAGTCTCGATCTTCTCCTTGTAACCGATCCCTCCATATTTAAGATCGTTACCAGTCTTGATAATACCTCCAGTTCGGTCTTTATAAATTCCATGCCTGTCTTCTTCTTTGAAGCCTCGTCTTCATCTCTGGGAATTCTGCTATGCTGGGGGATCTTGTAGTCTAATTGCTCAGGAGGATAATGACATTCTGCGCATCTAACGTCCTTATGTTTACCGCTGATCCATGATTTATATGCTTTCTTTATGACATTGGGATAGGTCAGCACATGACAGTACCCGCAGAAGAACTGCGACCTTACATCGGGAATAAAGGTGTCTTTTATGTGGGGCTTATCCTCTGCCATGTGGGCCTTATCTTCAGCGTACGAATCCAAATGAGTTAAAAATGAAAATATAATTACAATTGCCAATAAAATAATTTTCTTCATTATTTTGTTGTACCTCCCGGTCATACAGGCTTAGCATTTAACAGGCCAGATATATTCCTGCACTTATGCACTGATAAATTCATCATATTGCATCCTTATAATTTATGGTCGGTGCACTGAAAAAGGCATAGGCATATCCTGCTTTTTTACCGCGTCAAGAAAAGAGATAAGAGCTTCAAGAGAAGTATCCTTATGGTGGTGACAACCGCTGCATGAGTTGGGCTGTTTGTCTACTCCGCCAGCCCTCAAGCTCTCTTCTGGTGAAATAAATTTAAAGGTATGGCTGTGCTCATGTTCCTTTGTCCTTGGCATATGACAGGCTATGCAGCTTCCGAACGTATGGATTCTGTGCGCGGCCTTTTTCTGGGTCGTTTTGTGACAGTTAGTGCAGAGACTGTCCGCAATAAATTTTGTAAGCGCTTTATGCGGGTTTTTGTGCTGGCCCTCCTGATGAACGCCGTGGCATGTAGTGCACATAATCCCGGCTTCAGCGTGTGCGCTCGAATTCCATTCATTGTATTGCTGGTGATGCCTTTTATCGTCAACCGGCGCGTCCATGTAATAGAGATATAAGGGTTTGCCAACCTTAAAACCGTATGGATATGAATATCGCTCCGGAAAACCTTCCGTGTCTGCAACTCTTGCTGTGCTGGCTCCCCAGTTGTGACATTGACCACAGATTGCAGCGCGAAGCCGCCACGGCAATTTTGAAGGGTTGATGATCGTATCTTTCTCATTGTCGTAATAGATTCTTGCCGCCGCAATGTGATTGCTGCCCGGGCCGTGACATGCTTCACATCCGATGCCGACATTGGCAAAAGTTGTGTTAAATGAATGGGTTGCCTTATCGTAATTTATTTTCATTCCGGTTGTGTGACAGCCGCCGCATTTGAACTGCCAGATTCTCGCTTCATCACTCCAGTAATTGCCGTCTCCGGGATAACTCTTTTCAAGCCCGTAATTGTCAATCCATAACATATTCTTTATATCCCATTCAGCGGGAAGTACGTGAATCGCGCCGTTCGGAAACGTAGTCAGATAGTTCTGCCGCCTGTTCACACCGATGACATGAGTAATTTCGTAATCACGGAACTCTTCATCAGAACCGATTGTATTGATGTAATACTTTCCGTCCTTTTTAAACATTGTAGTTGCAACTTCTTTACCGGCAAATTCCGGGGCACTGTTATCGACTTTTACTGTCAGCGTATTGTTTCTTTGAAAATCCCCTAAAACCGTAAAATCACCGGCAGGCTGCATGAATTTGGAATGGAGCGTATGTTTCCAGGTATCATGTTCGCGCCAGTGGCACTCTTTGCATCTATCCGCTCCGACATATTCCGCATCTTCAAATGAAGGGGCGCCGGCAAGTTTCGCCGCCTCTTCCGTAATAGGATGAGAAGAGCACCCAATAAATGAATATATAAGCAGAATGGCTAAAATTCCTGTTATGATTTTATTAAAGAATCCAACATTCATATTATTTCCTCCGTTTATGTATCGAATCTCTTCTGTAATGTATAAATGCCTTTTCATTTGACGACAGAATGTACTCTATCCTCCATCGGCAGAATCTTTGTCAGTACGGTATACAAAAACATGAGTATCGCAATTAGCCCTATAAACGGCGCTATCTCATGAATATTCGGCACGTACTCGATTTCCCCAAGCTCATGATACAAAGGAACGAGCTGCCCGATAGATATGAGATTAATTCGATATGCCGCGATAGCTATAATAGTGATTGAGGAGGCATATAGTAGTCCCCGGGGAGTCCTGTATTTTTTAAAAGAGACCATTGCTAAAGCCGCGTACAATCCCACCATGTTGATTAGAAAAGTGGGCAAGTATCTGCCGGTAAGCAGATGCCATGTCTCCAGACCCTCTTCTGTTCCGCTGTAACTGATTATCAGGTGGTCGAATGTGTCAAGAAAGACGGTCGCGATAAGAAAGAAACACAACAAAACCCCCATATGATTGTATGTTTCCCTGCTTACAAGATCTTTCTTCTGGACCCAGGAAGTAATAATTGTTACCAGGATTACAAGCGCAAAACCGCTCGCAAGCGCTGATGTCACGAAATGGACAGGCAGGAGCGGCGTATTCCACATCTCCCTTGCCTTTACTACACCGAAGATTGTTCCGGTAAAAGAGTGCACGACAATAAGGGCGTACGGGACCGCGATAATACCGAGTATCTTCGCAACTTTTTTGCCTCTGATGCCCGCCTTCCCCCGGGTTACTTGTATAGTGCTGACGAGTTCCGCCATTAATATTGCCATAAACCCCATGTAGCTGGTTGAGGATATAAAGAACATAGAGGTTTCATTCCTGAGCAGAAAGGGGATCTTCATTGCCCGGAAGGGATTTCCTACATCCATCATAACGCAGCCCATGGCAGCAAAAATGCTCATCAATCCTATAAGAATTGCGCGAGTTCCAATCGGGTGGTAGTCCTCACGTCCAAACCCGTGTATTAAAAGACCGACCATGGTGGCTCCCGCGCTGAGGCCGATAAAGAACGCCAGCCCTGATATGAATATGCCCCATGGCACCATGTCGCTCATGTTGCTATGATAATGTCCTTCGGCAATGGCATTAACTGCTCCCCCCAAACCCAGAACGGATATTATCAGTAAAATCAGACAGAATATATAAAACTTCATGCCAGCGCCGGCTAAACTCTCATTTATATGTTTTATTGAGTCTCTTATGATCCCCATTTTTTTAAACCTCTGATATTCGGTGAGATCGGAATCGGCTTATACCACCTCATCGGTTTTACTTTAGGTCTGGTCAGATACCATATCTGAGGTCCGGTATTCAGCCCCTCTTTGAGACGGAAAATTCTCTCGCTTGCGATTAATCTGGAAACTTCGCTTTTAGGATCATTGAGATTTCCGAATGTTCTGGCCTTGTTAGGACATACCTCCACACACCTCGTGGTCCTGCCCCTTCTTGTGCGGTGTACGCAAAAAGTACATTTTTCAACCACTCCGTCTGTGCGTAGAGGCACCAGGGGGTTTATTTTTTCAGTGGGGACCTCCGGCTTACTCCAGTTGAATCTCCGGGCATTGTATGGGCACGCAGCCATACAATACCTGCATCCGATACATTTGTTGTAATCCATCATGACTATTCCATCAGAGCTTTTATAAGTAGCTTTTGTAGGGCAGACTTTTGCGCAGGGAGGGTCTTCACAGTGGTTACACTGGACCGGCATATACATCCTGTCTTTTCTGAGCTTTGTATACAACAGTCCGTTGCCATTTAGATGTTTACCTTTAGGATCCTTTTCAAGTATCACCTGGCCGGGTCTATACTTGGTCTCGAATACCATAATATAAGGGGGGTTTATTGTGTCAGGCACGTTATTCTCCAGCTTGCATCCATAGGAACAGCGTCTGCACCCTATACAAAGACCCAGGTCAATCACCATCGCGAATCTGACCCCGGGGATAGGAAGAGGTGTTTCAACCTCTCTTCCTATGGTGCCTTTGATTCCCTGTGATATTTTTTCCGCTATCGCCTCAAGCATGCCGCCGGCGGCATCTGCTTTGCGTGGGAGAAGTGCTCCTGCGCCCGCAATAGCGGCGAGCTTGATTAATTCTCTCCGGTTCAGTTTATTCATTAAAAGAACTTGTTCTGCTTGGGATAGATATCATTTTTTACATCAATATCAGAAATGTACACTATTAGAATTAGCAATTTAAATACCACCTTTTTAAAAAAACCTGAAATTACCGAAATCCAATAAAAACAGAAGGTTGCAAGATTGATTATGTATACTTGGGTTTTCTATTACTCACAAATTGTTACAATCACGTAACAATCCAATAATCATCTTTTATTAAATGCTTAATGGAAAAAATATATTTAAATTCAGTATGTTATAGAATGTCATGCCATATTTTCTGTTACAGCACGGTAACATTATGCTCAGATTTCTTAAGGAGGTGTTTTTTCGAAAAAATTGCTATATGCGGCTTTTTAAAGGAAAATACAAGAGTAACTGTTATTGCTATTATATATGCAGGTCAACTAAACCTAGGTCGCCTTAGGTGCCGCCAGACTTGTCCGCCCTGGCGGAGGCGGGTAAACTCGACTTGCATAGAGATACGTAAGCCCGGGAACAGAGCTGCCATGGATCTTTACAGATATTGTTTATTTACTCATCAGTTATGATATTATCTTTTTAGTAACTGAAAGCTGTGCATTCAATCTTATGAAACCCTTCAGATAATTGTTGAAATATTATAAAAAATATATAATTAAACCAAGGGTATGTTTATTTTGATTTACCTCAACAAATTTCCTTCGGTTTTTCTATCTCTATTCATTTCTAATCATGCGTCCTCAGTTCATAAAAGAGTTTTAAAAGACACGATTTCAATTGTAAGAATATCGTTATCTGGTATTATGCAATTTTCTCATAATACCTTTGTAAGTCAAAATACATGGTAATGCACTATGAATAGAAGAGCAACAAGGTTTTTTATACTTTTCTTTCTGATATTTACTTTCACGCTAACTCCTAAGGTTTTCAGCATTCAGGAGAAGATCAGAATTGGCGTAGTCTCAATGATTACTCCTGTTGATAGCGTTAAATATTATCAGGAACTTATTGATTACATATCTGAAAAACTCGGTATGCCTGTTGAAATGGTATACAAAAAGACTTATGACGAAATAGACAGAATGCTCGAAAACCGGGAGGTAGAGGCGGCTTTTATATGTTCAGCCCCTTATGTGGAAGACAGGAGAAAATTTGGCGCGGAGCTGCTTGTGGTGCCTCAGGTGAACGGAAGTGTTATGTACAAGTCATACATCATTGTCCATAAGGATAGTAATATAAACAGTTTCGACGAATTGGAGGGCAAAACCTTTGCCTTTACCGATCCAAAATCAAATTCCGGGAGGCTCTATCCTCTCTATCGTCTTGCAAAGGAAGGGAAGAGCCCGGAAGGTTTTTTTAAAAAATACATATACAGCTATAGCCATAATAAATCTGTTGAGCTTGTAGCTAAAAAAATCGTTGATGGTGCGGCAGTCGAAAATCTTATTTATGAATTTATGAAAAAGAGAGGGTCGCCTTATGTTGAAAAGACACGGATTATAGAGACATCAAAGGAATTTGGTATTCCTCCGATGGTTACTACGCCATATGTGTCAACATTTATTAAAGAGAAGATAAAGGAAATATTAGTGAATATGCATCTGGATAAAAAAGGGAAGGAAATCCTTTCCGCCATGCTGACAGATAAATTTGTCGAAGGATTAGACAGCAATTACGACTCGGTAAGAGACATGGAATCTTATGTGTCAATATTCAGCGTTGGGGAGAATCCATATCAGGTTGCATCTGACACTATTAATATCGGAGTTATCCCAAGAGACAACCCCAGAATAGCCTATGAAAAATACCAGCCGATTATAGATTATCTTTCTGAAAATACGCCTTATGAGTTCGAACTTGTATTGAGAAGATCTTACGATTATACGGTTAATGCCCTGGGGAACGGTGATATTGATATCGCCTTTCTTGGTCCTCTGACTTATCTGCACGCTCATGCTGAGTTTGGAGCGATTGCTATTTTAAAGAGCATAACTGAAAAAGGGGAAACTCATTATAGAAGTGTTATTATTACAAAAGATGATCTCAAAACAAATAAATTATCTAAACTTAAGGGAAAGGACTTTGCGTTTTCTTCAATGCAGTCGACTTCCGGCAATCTTATACCCCGGCTTCTTCTTGCTGAAGCCGGCATACATCTGAAAGAACTGAGAAGTTACAGAAATTATAATTACCATGACTCCGTTGTTAAATCAGTCTTGAAAGGTCTATATGATGCGGGTGCTGTGAGAGAATCTGTAGCAGAAAAATATCAGCCGCAGGGTTTAAAGATCATATCAGTATCCGGGCCGATACCTACCGGGCCTGTTGTAGTCGGTGCAAAAACTCCCTATGCTGTTGTAGAAACAGTAAAAAAAACCCTTATCGATATGAATAAAACAGAAAAGGGTAAATCCATTCTTGAAAATGTCGATCCTGATCTGAGGGGTGGATTTGTTGAGGCAAGCGATATTGACTATCAGCATATCAGAAAAATTGTTAATCAGATACCGACATCGTGCGGCATAGGATGCCATCCAAAAATAAAACTATGACCCCCCCTTTTTTTGAAAAACTGTCTCTTCAGAAAAGATTCATTATTATCACCTTCAGCTCTGTAATCATTTTCATGGTAATCATGGGCGTTATAATTACCAGAAGGGAAACCAGCATCATGTATCGTGCCAAAGAGAGGCAGGGAAGAATTCTTTCGAAAACCCTCGCAATTCCGGTAATGAATGATCTCATATACGAAAAACTTGGCCTCGTTGAAGAAGGAGGGTTAATCGATAATTATGTTACTGAAATTTTCGGTAGTAAAGATGTTGATCTGCTGTATATAGCAATTCTTGACGCGGAAGGCAAGGTAATATCCCATAACGATTTCAATGAATATGGTAAGGCATATGATGATCCCATAACTGTTAAGGCCCTCGCTTCGGATTCCACAATAGCGCAGAAATTTTATGATGATAAGATCGGGTATGAAGCCATTGACTTTGCTACACCGCTATCGATTGGCAGGAAAAGATGGGGCACACTTAAGTTTGCGATATCTCTGGAGAGTCTGGACAATGAGGTACAGACTGTTATTCTGCATGTGTTTATGATAACACTTGTTTTGCTCATTGTGAGCTTCATTGCTATTATACTATTGAGCAGACGCTTTATCAGGCCGATAACAGAACTCGCGTTGACAATGGAAAAAGCCGAAATTGATAAACTTGATGTCAAGGCTGATGTCAAAGGAATCGATGAAATTGCACTTCTTGGACAAAGTTTCAACCGTATGATGGAACGTATAAGGGAGTCGAACCTGAAATTAAAACAGACTCATAGTGAACTTTTGAAATTTGTGGGGTTAATAGAAAAAACAGGATTAGATGTCCTTGATATTGAATTTGACATTAAAGGCTGTGACGAAATATCACTTCTTTGCCATAGTTTCAACCGTATGATAAAACGTATAAGGGAGTCGAACATTGAACTAAAGATGACTCACGAGAAACTTTATCAGGCACAAAAACTTGCTTCTATCGGAATTCTTGCATCCGGTGTCGCGCATGAAATCAACAACCCCCTCGGCGGAATGTTTAATTGTGTTCAGATGCTGGAACAAAGAGGTGAAGACAAAGAATTCAGACAAAGATATCTTAAGCTTATCAAAGACGGATTGGACAGAATAGAGACTACGGTAGGCAACTTGTTAGGGATGTATCGAAAGAAAGAGAGAAATCCCTGTTCAGTAGATGTCAAACAGTCGATAAGAGATGCTTACAGGTTCATCGAATACAGGTTGAAACAAAACAATATAACGTTTAATGAAAAGGTAGAAGATGGTGTGTCTATTGTAATAGACCCTTACGACTTACAACTAATTACGATTAACCTCCTGATTAACGCAATACAGTCAATGAATAATGGTGGTTCTATCAGCGTAAATTCCTTTTATGAAGATTCCAGGGTCGCGTTTGAAGTATCTGATACAGGCGAAGGGATTGAAGATGAAAATGTGTCAACAATATATGACCCATTTTACACGACAAAACAGCCCGGTGAAGGCACGGGGCTTGGATTATGGATTGTATATGAGATTGTTGAATATTACAACGCTAAAATTTCCGTCAATAGTAAGAAAGGCGAAGGTTCTACATTTACCATTAAATTTAACCGGGAATAATGACATGAAACCGAAAATAATACTTATTGAAGATGAAGAGATCATGAGAGTAAGCCTTGAGGATTCTCTAAGCTCAGATGGTTATATTGTTCATGCTTATGAAAAAGGAATTGATAGTGTGAACGCGTTTAAAAAGAATGAGTTTTCTCTGGTTATTACAGATGTACGCTTACCTGATATCACGGGGTTTGATATTCTGAAAGCGATAATAAAAATAGATGACAGTGTTCCGGTTATTATGATGACGGCTTTTGGAACTATAAAGGATGCCGTGGAAGCTATGAAGTTTGGAGCCTTTGATTATATAACCAAGCCATTTTCGTTGGAAGAATTTATGTCTATTGTCAAAAAGTCTCTCGAAGTAAAGAAACACCGTGATAAAAACATGAGAACAAAAGAGGAACTGCCTGATTGCTACGGCTATATGAATATTATAGGTCAAAGTGCCGAAATAAGAAAAGTTTTTGATCTTATCGGGAAAGCGTCGCAAACAGACTCAACCATTCTTATTCTTGGAGAGAATGGTACAGGGAAAGAACTGGCTGCGATAGCTATACATTGTCAAAGCAAACGAAAGAATAAGCAGTTAATAAAAATAAATTGTGCCGCCATACCTGAAAATCTTATTGAGAGTGAACTCTTTGGGTATGAAAAAGGGGCCTTTACCGGAGCCGCAAAAAGGAAGCCGGGAAGGTTTGAACTTGCGCACAATGGCACTATTTTTCTTGATGAAATAGGTGATTTGCCGGCATCTATGCAGGTAAAGCTTCTTGGGGTTTTGCAGGACGGAACCTTTGAAAGACTGGGTGGTATAGAGACAATAAGCGTTGATGTCAAGATTATAGCTGCAACAAATAGAAAACTGGAAGATGATGTAAAAAAGGGCATCTTTAGAGAAGACCTCTATTACAGACTGAATGTTATTCCTGTTAATATGCCGGCTCTCAGGGAACGAAGAGATGATATTCCTCTTCTCATAGATCACTTTATCGAGCATTTTAACGATAGTTTTGATAAGAACGTCACTTTGAATTCTGATGCTGTCAGGGAACTCATGGATTATGATTTTCCAGGAAATGTCAGGGAACTGGAAAATATTATTGAAAGATGTGTTGCCCTCTCAACAGATAACATGATTGCCCGGGAGGACCTTCCTTCACATCTCGTAAAAAGTCCAAACCAGTCTACTGTTATTATTCTTTCTAAAGTAACAGCTGAAGCAGAGAAGGAACATATATTTAAGATATTAAAATCAACAGCGGGTAACAAAACAAAGGCTGCAGAAATTTTGGGCATCAGTAGAAAGACTTTATGGGAGAAGCTTAAAGCATACAACATAAAATCTTAAATAAATTGTATTACAGTTTTCCCCCACGCGCATAACTTCTAATAGCTTTTCGGTTGTTATGTATTCAACGATTATTCTTCCTGATCTATCACAATATCATCATTTACCCTGAACGTTGCAAATGAATGATAGCATCAAGAGCGCAAAAAAATGTGTCTTCTGAATTAAACGTTACGGAAAAGTAACGATATAAACAGGCTGAAGTGTTACGAAACCGTATCTATTTAATATTTGTAAAATATTCTTTCAGACGCGTTACGCTTTAGAATATTTAGTTTCTTTATACTTACAGGAATTTATAGCTGATTTATTTTGAATGGTATTTAAATTGCTACTATACATGTGTGCTTTCAATTTAAAGCAGAGCTTGATACCGAGTTTTATATAAGGAAAGCAAAAAGAAGGAACACATATTGAAATAATCTGGAAGAAGGCGTTCATATTGGAAACAATTTCATCACCATACTTGAACGGGGACCACAGGTGCCTTTTATCCCGGGTAAGTTTATAACAACATTCTAAGGAGGAAAACATGTTTGGACTTGGAGTGACAGAACTTATTATCATTCTGGTAATCGTTGTGGTTTTGTTTGGAGCATCGAGGTTGCCTGAGATAGGCAGGGGTATCGGGGAAGGTATCATGAACTTTAAAAAATCAACTGCCAGGATTGATGAAACACCTGGTAAGACATCAAACGTAGCCGGAGACAACAAATAACAGGTTATGAAAGTACATACCTTCGGCCTGGCTGATGAGGGGTTAAGACGGATTCTATAGAACTTTTATATCAATAGGTAAGATTACTTTAATGAGATCAATAAAAACATCTCAGCCTTTGAGGGATTCATTCAACCGTCAAATAGATTACATCAGGATATCCATAACAGATAAATGCAATCTTCAATGCATATACTGCATGCCTTCAGAGGGTTTGAAATTTTTCAAGGAAAAAGAAGTTATGACGAATGATGAGATCCTCAGATTCGTACGAATTGCCAGAAGACACGGACTGAGAAAGGTCCGCATTACAGGCGGAGAACCGCTTGTAAGAAGAAAAATAATAAGTCTTATTTCATCAATCAAAAAAATCGGTATATCCGATTTAAGTATCACTACGAATGGGATTTTATTATCAAAGGTTGCCGGAGACTTAAAAAAGGCGGGGCTTGACCGCGTCAATATAAGCCTCGACACAATGGACCCGGAAAAGTACAGGACCATAACAAAAGGTGGTAATATCGATTCTGTATGGCAATCCATAAGGCAGGCTGAAAGGACCGGGCTGACTCCCGTCAAGATAAATGTCGTCCCGATAAGA
>PVMK01186870.1_pt1 | contig 11015 bp, 10 predicted proteins | sample 1853481 | NCBI WGS metagenome assembly PVMK01 (sample SAMN08533507, study PRJNA380276) | Marine sediment metagenome, whole genome shotgun sequencing project. | reverse complement strand
GAGAACGACCACATTTCGGATAGCAAGATCGTCCGGACCAATTCCTCGTACAAGGCGATTCCTATCCAGAGAACCGGACCAAACCAGAGAAGAACCATCCACGGGCTCTCTCGCATATCCAACATCAAACCTAGCAGTTCTCGATTTGGCGTAAATGCAAGTAGGTCGCTTAATGTGTATCGCTCAACGAAGAACAGCGCGAAGTAAACGGCGGTCAGCGCTAACCCCCAAAGAAGATCGGTTACCAGGCCTCCATCGCCGGAATTGAGAGCGGACAATCGCTCACCCAGATAGAAGCGCTTCAACAACGCGATGACCGCTATGCCGAGGCTCCCAAATAATAGCGGATAGACGATCAATTCAACTGATGCAAAACCAGTCGATTGGTGCAGTCTGTACCAGATCATTAGCGAGGTTGGAGCGCCAGCTACAACCAGCAACGCAATCACTCGTTTGATACGCCCGTCACTCATCACAATGCCACTTGGAGAACCAAACAAAATTATGGGGGATCAGGATACCGGGCAAAATAGGCATTTCACGTAAGTCAGGGGCGATTCAGGTTGCGCAGTAACATGGTGCTGCACTGGCCACCTGTCTGATCGGCCCTATGACGTCCGCTCCTGAGCCGTTAGCGGACCTTAGATTTCGTTGATTTCGGGGTCTCTGAACGTCCGCTTTCGGGAAAAGCAGCCGGTCGAACTCTATCTAGTCGGACAATGCCTGTACGGTCGGGTGTGAGCCATTACAGCTAGTGCTACATGTTTCGGCGATATTCACCCCCAACCACGTACAGCGCCGCTGAAATCTGGCCCAGAGAATTGGATTTGACGGTATTCATTAGTTCTGCGAACACATTGCCCCGATCGCGGGCGACGGTCTGCAATTTGGCGATCGCGTAACCGGCCTCTTCATCATGGGTCTTCTGAAATCCTCTGACGTGGTCGATCTGGTCCTGCTTCTCGGATTCGGTTGATCGAATCAATTCGAGATCGTGCACCTCGTCCTCCTGGCCAACCTTCGGCAGGAATGTATTGACGCCGACGAGCGGGAATGAACCGTCGTGCTTTTGGGACTCGTAGTAAAGACTCTCTTCCTGAATCTTGCCACGCTGGTACATCGTATCCATCGCACCGAGCACGCCACCGCGCTCGGAAATCCGCTCGAATTCTCTGTACACGGCCTCTTCAACCAGGTCAGTCAATTCGTCGATGATGAACGATCCCTGCCACGGGTTTTCACAGTAATTCAGGCCAAGTTCTTTCGAAATAATCATCTGGATGGCCACGGCACGCCGCACCGACTGCTCGGTCGGGGTTGTAACGGCTTCATCAAATGCATTGGTGTGCAGGCTGTTGCAATTATCGAACATCGCATACAAAGCCTGCAGGGTTGTGCGGATGTCGTTGAAGCTGATTTCCTGTGCGTGCAGGCTACGCCCCGAGGTTTGCACGTGATACTTGAGCATCTGGCTGCGCGCACTCGCACCATAACGCTCGCGCATCGCGCGCGCCCAGATGCGCCTGGCCACACGGCCGATGACCGTATACTCCGGGTCCATACCATTCGAGAAAAAGAAACTTAAGTTTGGGGCGAAGTCATCGATGCGCATGCCGCGCGCAAGGTAATACTCGACGATCGTGAAACCGTTCGACAGCGTGAATGCGAGCTGGCTGAGCGGGTTCGCGCCAGCTTCGGCGATGTGATAGCCGCTGATCGATACGCTGTAGTAGTTACGCACGTTGTTGTCGATAAAGTATTGCTGGACGTCGCCCATCATCTTCATCGCGAATTCGGTGGAGAATATGCAGGTGTTCTGCGCCTGGTCCTCCTTCAGAATATCCGCCTGCACCGTACCGCGTACTGCTGTCAGCGTACGTTGCCGAATTTGTTCATAGATTTCCGCGTCTACGAGCAGGTCGCCGGAAATGCCCCAGCAGACCCAGACCCAATCCGTCGTTGCCCGGCGGCAGTTCGCCGACGTAAGTCGGCTGTGCCTTATCCCGAAAAGTAGGCATCAATTCTTTTCTGCGCCGCTTCCCATTCGCCTGCCTCTTTCAGGTGCTTCTCGACCTGTTGATCGATCGCAGTATTCATGAAGAACGCCAGGATCATTGGCGCAGGCCCGTTAATCGTCATCGAGACCGAGGTCGCCGGGTTACACAAGTCAAAGCCGGAATACAGCTTCTTCATGTCATCGACAGAGGCGATGGAGACACCCGAGTTGCCGACCTTGCCGTAAATATCGGGCCGTTCGTGCGGGTCCTCCCCGTACAGGGTTACGGAATCGAATGCCGTGGACAGCCGCGCTGCGTCCTGGCCCATTGACAAATAATGAAAACGGCGGTTGGTTCGTTCGGGCGTGCCTTCTCCGGCGAACATCCTGGTCGGGTCCTCGCCAAGCCGACGGTACGGGGTAGACGCCGCCGGTGTACGGATAGGCGCCCGGCAGGTTTTCTTTCATCAGAAAGCTTAGTAATCCTCCCCAGTCGCTGAAATTCGGCGCCGCGATCTTGGGTATCTTCTGATGACTGAGGCTTTCCTTGTAATTGGCGCCCGGTGACTTCCTTGCCGCGCACTTCGTAGCTATACGTTTCCGTCCTTATGCTTTCCTTACGGGCGGGCCATTCCCGCAGCAAGGTCAAAGCCTCGGCGCTGATTTCGCCGATGGCTTCCTGATAACGCTGGCGCAAGACCAGGATTGACCGGTCCTGGTTATCTGCAAGGGCGTTGGTGTCGTAGGCATCGAACGGTTTTGGTAATTCGGGATCCTCCAACGCTTTCAGGGCTTCGTAGAGGTGTTGCAACTGACTCGCCGCGGCCGCTTGCGTCTGGATTGATGTGTTGATGTCGCGACCTTGTTCGCTGATTTCCGCCAGGTAATGAATCCGGCCGCCCGGGATAATTGCCATCGCGCGCGGTTCCCGCTCGGACACGTCCAGCTTTGGCGTCCATTTGTCCGTATCGAGATGCAGCTTGCGGCCAGGCGCTGGCACAGCTGGAAAAACATCCAGCTGATTCCCGGATCGTTGAACTGGCTCGCAATCGTCGGGTAAACCGGAATGTCCTCATCCGGAGTCTCGAACTTCACGTGATTTCGTTTCCACTGCTTGCGGATGTCGCGCAGTGCATCTTCTGCGCCACGTTTGTCGTACTTGTTGAGCACGACCAGTTCCGCAAAATCCAGCATGTCGATTTTTTCCAGCTGGCTGGCCGCTCCGTATTCACTGGTCATGACGTACACCGAGAAATTCACCATGTCGACTATTTCGCTGTCGCTTTGACCGATGCCGGCCGTCTCCACGATGACCAGATCGAAGCCGCGCGATTTCAGGAACAGAATGTGATCACCCAGCATTTCGCTGGTCGCAAGATTCTGACGTCGCGTTGCAATGGATCGCATGTAGACGCGATCCGAGCGCAGGGAATTCATGCGAATGCGATCACCCAGCAATGCACCACCGGTTCGCCGGCGCGTCGGATCGACCGCCAGAACGGCTATTCGCATATCGGGAAAACAGGCAAGGAATCGATTTAGAATTTCATCGGTGACACTGCTTTTTCCAGCGCCACCGGTACCCGTAATGCCGATCACCGGAACGTTGCGAGCCTTGACCTGCCATTCCCTGCGCAAAGCCTTGAGCGTCGCTTTGTTGTACAGACCTTCTTCGATCGCTGAGATGCTGACCGCAATATCCACAGCACTATCGGACGAAGATTCTGCCGGCAGAATCGTTGCACGGCGGGCTGCCTCGGTTCGACGGATCAGGTCTTTGATCATTTCCTCAAGACCCATCTCCATGCCATCTTGCGGGTGATAGATGCGTTCCACGCCGTATGCCATCAAGCCGGCGATTTCCTCGGGCGTGATGGTGCCACCGCCGCCACCGAATACCTTGATATGCGATGCGCCAGATTCGGCCAGGCGGTCAATCATGTAGCGGAAGAATTCGTTATGGCCACCCTGGTAGGAACTAACCGCAATAGCGTCTGCATCTTCCTGAATAGCCGCCCGCACGATATCGTCGACGCTCCGGTTATGCCCGAGATGAATAACCTCCGCCCCTTGCGCCTGGATTAAGCGGCGCATAATGTTGATCGCCGCATCGTGGCCATCGAATAACGAGGCCGCGGTAACGAAGCGAAGTGGTGGTTTTACGGTCTTGCCCGATACCTCAGGCAAGTCGGTCGCGGCGATACTCATGGACCGTTGTCCTCCGACAGCTCAGCGCCAGGAAATCCCACTATTGATGGGAAATTTACTTCAAAATCAATGGCTTCAGGCATTGCAAAAGTTTTAATCTACATTAAAATAATCCACTCCGGCGGATAACTCAAGTACTGGCTGCCGATTTTGCACAATCATCCAATGCGAGCGGAGGCGATGGCAAGAGTCGCAGATGAAACCCGGTTCGAGGCGCAGCTGCATCGCATCCTGAAGGCTGCGGCGACCTGCTTTAATCAAAAGGGCTTCAGCGGAACTTCATTGAAAGATGTCTCGCAACACCTTGGGCTGACTGATGCAGCCCTCTATTACTACGTCAAGAATAAAGAAGAGCTGGTCTATCAGTGTTATTTGCGCGCAGCTGAACTGGGGCATGACGCGATGGCGCGGGGCATCAATGATGGGTCATGCGGATTCTGACGAAGGGTTTAAAGCCGACAGAAACCAATTAACTAGCGTAGGAACTCGGCCCAATCCGCCTGCATCGATAATCAATGCCTCGACGGATGGCGCGGATTGATCTTTAGTGAAATCGTTCGGAAATCTGTTATCGCTCGCTGGGGCGAGCTCCTACTGGCGGGCTCCTACTGGCGGGCTCCTACTGGCGGGCTCCTACGGCCGGTTCTGCAGCAATGATAAGGCGAATTAGGGAATTTCTAACGTCGCAAGTTCCGATTTGACCTGCTCCTCGTACCGGCGAAGCTCCTGGTCACCAGACTCGAGCGCGAGATCGCTGACTCTCAACTTTGGTCTCCAGGTAGCTTAGTCGCGCTTCAAGGCGCAGACGAATATCGCGATAAAAGTTTGGATTTTCAGTCGTACCGGACGGCCTGAGTATCACCGTCGATCCTGCTACGGTAGAGCCGCGAATATGCGTCCCGGTTCGACCACTGAGCGTATTCATGTCTCGCCGAATCAGCTTCATGATCAGCCTTGTGTCGCCGATCTCCTGTAACAGATCCAGGAAGATTCGATTGGACGCGTCAATTTCAGCCTGCGTCAGATCGGCTGCCAGCTCATCCCGGGCTTGCTGCAGTACTTCGTTTTCGCGTTCCGCAGCCAGGCGATACCAGGCCAACGCCGTGGCTTTGTCCTGAGGCATGCCAGGAGTATCGAGGTGCATGTAACCGACCATGTACTGCGCATATTTATCGCCACGTGGCGCAAGTTCTTTCTCGTAAATAAATAACGCGCGCTCATATTCGCCGGCGGCATACAGTTCATCCACTCTTTTCTGTGTCTGGAGCGTTCGTTGATCTGCCGACTCGCCGGGAAAGGAGCGGTACGATTGCGCCTGCAACGACGCGCAAAAAAATGCTGCGAGCAAGCCCGCGATGAGTGCCAACCTGATTTTCAACGTGTTCTCTTCCAGCAGCGGAACATTGCTGATTAGGCTGGGTTGGAGTCCCCCGCATGCCTGCAAGTTCCCTCAGCAGTCTCGATCTTACTGTGTTGTCTGGCTGATTTCATGGTTCCGGATCCCTGAAATCGGGGGCTCTTTTTTCCATATTGGAAGCAACGGCCTCGATCTGGTTCGCGCTGCCCATTACAGCCAGCTGCAGCTCGGCTTCGCGGCGCAATGATGCCGGAGCATCGGCCTGCCAGGAGTCGTTGACCAGTTTTTTGAAGGCACGGATTGCGTCAGGTGAGCGGCCGGCGATTTCGCGCGCCATTGATTGGGCCGCCTCCAGGGGATCGTCGGTCAACGATGTGACCAGCCCCGCTTCCTTCGCGTCGCTGCCACCCAGGATCCGCCCCGTGAAAGCCAGTTCCTTGAATTTGTCGCCCGCCAAAATGTGGCGCGCCGTGCTGCTGATTGCCATATCCGGGATGAGACCCCATTTGATTTCCATGATCGACATCCGGACATCGGGCGAGGCATAGCGGATGTCCGCCCCCCAGGGCGATTTGCAGGCCGGCACCGAAGACCACGCCCTGTAAAGCCGCGATCACGGGTACGGGCACCTCCTGCCAGACCCAGGCTGCGCTCTGAAACAGGTTCGCCGGCGATCGTTCGCGCGGATCCATCAACTTGTCGCCGACTGCGCCAATGCCCCCACCACCGAACACCGATACATCAATGCCGGCACAGAAATTTTCCCCGGCGCCGTGCAGGACAACCGCGCGTACAGACTTTGCGTCTTTTAGCGAATCGCCAGCTTCGATCAAGGCTTCAAACATCGCCATGTCGACCGCGTTGTGCTTGTCGGCACGATTCAGCATGACGGTGGCGACAGAATTTTCGATATTGACCTTGACCCGGTCACTCATGAACTGCTCCTCGGATAATGGATCCAAGTCTACCAGCGGTGCGAACACGCTGGTCCTCAAATATGAAATTTCGGGGCTACGGATTATTGCGCCCGAGTAGCATTCGCTTTATCCAACGAGTGTGCACTTGCCGTTATCACTGACCAGGGCGTCGCGCGCATTGACGCGGCAACGGAAAGAAACAATGTTCCGGTCTTGCCACATCTCGGTCGTGATTACGTCCCCTGGATAGACCGGGGCAGAAAACCGCGCGTCAAAACCGGCAACCAGTGTGAAATCGTAGTCACAAATCGTCTCAGTATGGCGTGACAGGCAATACCGTAGGTGCATCGACCATGCAGAATCGGTGCGTCGAATCCGGCACGCCTGGCGTAGGCAGGATCGGCATGCAGCGGATTGAAATCGCCTGACAAACGAAATATCAGTGCCTGGTCGGGTCGGGTCACCAGGTCGCAGCTCAAATCCGGTTCGCGCTTTGGCAATTGATGCGGTAAAGGTCCCGCACCCGGTGGCCCACCGAAATCACCGTCACCGCGCGCGATCAGTGTGCTACCCAGCGAAAACAGGACAGTATCATCCCGGGCCAGGCGAGCCTCGGATTCGATAAGAATTTTCGCGCCCAGATCTGCACCGAGATCGTAAACGGCAGCCACACGATGATTGGCAAGCAGTTTCGCCGCCGGCGGCAAAGGCCGGTAAAGCTCGAGACGTTGTTCGCCATGCAATACCTTGCCGCGATCCCAGCCGCAGTCATCAAGCAGGTCGCCCGACAACAGCATGCTGGCCATCGAGGGCACGGTTCGCAGCGCCCTCATTTCAAACACAAACGGTAACTCACGATGATTATCAGGATCGCTGCCAAACCCGACGCCGATTGCATAGAGCATCGTGTCCTTTTCCGTGTATTCGAAAGTTTGGTCAGATACGGATGTCGCCATCAGGGTGTCGTAATCTATGGTCATACTTTTTGAACAAATCGTCGCGGGCAGGAAACGCACAGCAGAGCAAAGGGGCCTGCATTCTAGGTGGGTGACTAATCTCCGGCAAGTAGCCGGCATATAGCTTGACCTTGGCATTGCCAGCAGACCAAACTTGATCGCATGAACGTCGACGAATCGCTCATCCTGCGAGCCGCTCACATTTCCGAAGCACGCGCGATTGCGTCGATGTCGCGACTGCTGGTGGAACATGGTCTGAACTGGCGCTGGACGCCGGCCCGTGTCAGACATTCCATCAAAGACAAGGAGACAATGGTGCTCGTTGCGAGTATCGATGGCCGCTTGAGCGGTTTTGCGATCATGAAGTTTCGCGACGCAGAGTCTCACCTGTTCCTGCTGGCGGTTGCAGCGAAATTTCAACGCACGGGCATCGGCCGTGCGCTACTCGCATGGCTGGAAAAATCGTGCCGTACGGCTGGCATGCGGCACATTCGGGTTGAGGTCAGGGCGAACAACCATCAAGCGCGAAAATTTTATGAGCGTTCAGGATATCGCTTTATCGGACAGGTGGCAGGCTATTACGACAAGCGCGAATCAGCAGTCGTCATGGTCAAGACACTGGCCGACGCTTTGGTGAAGTGACAGAGTGCAAGGAAATCACGCGTTTTGCGCGTACGCCCAACCGAGTGCAGCAAGCGGCGCCACCGCATTAGCTGCGCGCTCGGCGTGCACGCTTGCCGCGGTACCATCCCTGACACGGCCGGCGATACCCTGCAAGATCGCCGCAATGCGAAAAAAATTGTACGCGGAATAAAAATCGCGGTTTGCGATGCCATCGTCGCGCCCGGTTTTTGCACAATAGCTGGCGACGTAGTCCTCTTCCGATGGTATTCCCAGTGCCTCGAGGTCTTTGCCTTGCAGACCGGTGCTGCCGATGCCGATTTCAGGCATCTGCCAGGCCATCAGGTGATAGGTAAAATCTCCAAGTGGATGTCCAATGGTTGATAACTCCCAATCGAGAACTGCAATAATCCTTGGTTCCGCTGGATGAATAATCATGTTGTCGAGCCGGTAGTCACCGTGGACGACCGTCGCAGACTCATCCACCGGGATATTGCCCGGAAGCCATTCGATCAATTGATTCATCGCCGTGATATCGCTGGTCTCGGAAGCGGCATATTGTTTCGACCACCGGGAAATCTGACGTGCGAAGTAATTGCCCGGCTTGCCGAAATCGGAAAGTCCGATTTTTTCATAATCGAAGTTGTGCAGGTCAGCTATGGTCCGATTCGCGTGCTCGTAAATCGCTCTTCTTTCGCCAGGATCAGAATCCGGCAAATCGAGCTCCCAAAATATACGGCCTTCGACAAATTCCATGATGAAAAACATCGTGCCGACGATTTCTTCGTCTTCGCAAAGTACGTAAGGTCGCGGCACCGGGAAATCGGCGGCATAAAGAGCGCTGATCACCCGATATTCCCGATCCACCGCGTGTGCGGACTTCAATAACTTGCCGGGTGGCTTGCGGCGCATGACATATTCCCCGGACGGGGATGCAAGCAGGTAAGTCGGATTGGACTGGCCGCCTCGGAATTGACGTACCGTCAATGGACCCTGGAATCCCTCCACGTGAGACAACATGAATGCCTGCAACGGTTCCGGATCGAACTTAAGCGCCTCAAGTACATCGCGGGTTCCAGAGAACTGTTCCTGCCTCGATTTCATCGAGGTTCAACAAAAAAATCCGGCATCAGGTCAAGTGAGGGATCAACCGCGTATGACGTCAGGTCAGTCACTCCCGCGAGCTCCATGATTTCGTCATCAATACAGAAGTTGCCGGTGAATTCCCGACTGGGTTGCGTCACGATGAAGTGCGCCGCATCGGCCATGATTTCCGGTTTGCGTGAGCGCTTGACCATGTCATCGCCACCGAGCAGGTTTTTGATAGCGGCCGTCGCGATCGTTGTCCTCGGCCAAAGTGCGTTGACCGCAACGCCCTTCTCGCGAAATTCTCCCGCCATGCCCAGCACACACATGCTCATGCCAAACTTCGCCATTGTGTACGCGACGTGGTTCTTGAACCACTTCTCTACCATATCGAGCGGCGGGGAGAGGTTCAGGATATGTGGATTGTCGGACTCCAGCAGGTGCGGGAGGCAGGTCTTCGATACCAGGAACGTGCCACGAGTATTGATCTGATGCATCAGATCGAAACGGTGCATTGGTGTCTGCAGGGTCGGCGTCAGTGATATTGCACTCGCATTGTTGACACAGATATCGATTCCGCCAAATTTTTCAACACCCGCAGCGACCGCCTCTTCGACATTCTTGTCGTCGCGGATATCGCAGATGACCGGCAATGCCTTGCCACCGGCCTCCTCGATTTCCGCCGCCGCCGAATAAATAGTGCCGGGCAACTTAGGGTGCGGTTCCGCGGTCTTGGCCGCGATTATGATGTTTGCGCCATCTTTCGCCGCGCGCTTCGCGATAGCCAGTCCAATGCCGCGGCTGCCGCCGCTCAGGAACATCGTTTTTCCTTTGAGATCACCCATGACATGCTCCACCTAATCGTTCTACGCATCATACCGAAATCACATCATAAGAATGATCGCCCGCTGGGGCGGGCTCCTACGAACATTTTGCTTATTCGGGCGTCCAAAAATTGTAGAAAGGATTCGTAGGAGCCTGCCCCAGCGGGCGAATGAACACGCCCCAACGGACGATTACATTCTGAAGATGCCGTGCAACGATTCCGAGTCGCGGGGATTATTCATCGAAGCAGATATCCCCTGTCCGAGAATTTTTCGGGTGTCGACCGGATCTATTACCCCATCGTCCCACAGTCGCGCACTCGAATAGTACGGATGACCCTGTTTCTCATACTGGCGTTGAATGCGCCGTTCGTAGTTGAGCTGGTCCTTGTCAGTCCACGACTCGCCCCTGGCCTCAAGTCCGTCGCGTTTAACGGTCGACAATACAAGCGACGCTTGTTCACCACCCATCACGGAAATTCTTGCGTTCGGCCACATCCACAGCATCCGCGGACTGTAGGCTCGTCCGCACATCGCATAGTTGCCCGCACCGAATGAGCCACCAATGATGACGGTGAATTTCGGCACGGACGCAGTCGCCACCGCATTGACAAATTTGGCACCGTCCTTGGCAATGCCGCCGTGTTCATACTTTCTGCCAACCATGAAGCCGGTAATGTTCTGCAGAAAGACCAGCGGTATGCCGCGGCGATCGCAGAGCTGCACAAAATGCGCGCCTTTTTGTGCAGATTCGGAAAACAGGATGCCATTGTTGGCGATAACGCCGACCGGATAGCCATACAGATGTGCGAAACCGCATACCAGTGTCGGGCCGTATAGCGTTTTGAATTCCTGGAATTCAGAACCATCGACTAATCTCGCGATAACTTCCCGAACATCATATGGGAAGCGGAATTCCCTGGACACGATTCCGTAAAGCTCATCCGCCGAATAAATCGGTTCGGCCGGCTCGCGCAAAGCCAGGTTGTTGTCCTTGCGCCAGTTCAGGTTAGATACAAGCTCGCGAATCCTGGCCAGCGCCTCACTGTC
>PVMK01125102.1_pt1 | contig 11015 bp, 11 predicted proteins | sample 1853481 | NCBI WGS metagenome assembly PVMK01 (sample SAMN08533507, study PRJNA380276) | Marine sediment metagenome, whole genome shotgun sequencing project. | reverse complement strand
CCAGCAGTCTGCATATGCATATATAAGTTCATCCAGGCTGCGGTACCCGAATACCAGCTGCAGAAAAGATAACCCTGGAAATCCAACGTCACCGGATATGCGGTCGGGTTCAGGCTTCCATTCTTCTATGTTGGCTAAACGCCCCCTGTCAAGCACAACGCTGCGCCTGGCAGCGGAGGCTGACATACCGTTCCTGGTTGAAATTTCCTCGCAAAGAAACCAGCGTTATTTGGTGAGCTGTGTCAGGGATGAGCAGACCTGGCGCTACGAATTGATTGGGAGAAGTCCCAATAACGTATACAACTCCGTGATAAAAATCATAGAATCTGAAGAAGGTGATCCACTGGGATATATTTTGTATCCACCCTATCGCTGGGGTGCGATGATGGCCGCTACCAGCTATGAAGTCAAACCAGGAGTGTCTTGGGCATCAGTAACCCCAACAGTCATGCGGCACCTGAAATCTGTTGGTGGTGACTATCCTGTAGAGCACGGGAAGGATAAAGCATTAGAAACGTTTGCTTTTTGGTTGGGCAGCCATCACCCGGTATATGATGTCATCCCGGATAAGTTGCCAAAAACTCGTGATCCATATGCCTGGTTCCTGCGGGTGCCGGACCTGCCATTATTTCTCCGGCATGTTGCACAGCAGCTGGAGAAGAGATTGGCAGCCTCACCTCTGGTAGGGCACAGTGGTGAAATCAAGATAACTTTTTATCGAAATGGTTTGCGCCTGGTGCTTGACAAAGGGCGTTTAGCCAACATAGAAGAATGGAAGCCTGAACCCGACCGCATATCCGGGGACGCTGGATTTCCAGGGTTGACTTTTCTGCAGCTGGTATTCGGGTACCGCAGCCTGGATGAACTTAAATATGCATATGCAGACTGCTGGACGAAAGGTGATCAGACTCCAGTAATCCTGAATATGCTTTTCCCAAAAATGGCTTCCAGCGTGTGGGGGCTTTCCTAAAACTTTAGCGGTTCATCTCAGGTTGCTAACTCAGGCGGGGTAAACTGGCGTGTTCCAATGGCTGTATTTGTCCAACTTCCCGCGCACGGCCTGCTGGTATATCTCCCTGAGCTGGGTGGCGATGGGACCCATTTTTCCGGTGCCAATTTCCCGGTGATCCACACGAGTGATCGCGACGATCTGGGCAGCTGTACCGGTCATGAACAGTTCATCGCTCATGTAGACTTCCGTCCTATCGATCGGGCGCTCGATGATCTGAATCCCCATCTCTTCACGCGCGAGTTCCATTGCGGTCCGGCGGGTGATACCTTCCAGGATGTTTTCAGTAATGGTGGGAGTGATCATGACACCGTTGCGGACCATGAAAAAATTCATTGCGCTGCCTTCGGAGACATGGCCTTCCTGGGTGAGCACCAGCGCTTCATCAAAACCAGATTTGACTGCGTCCGTCTTAATCAAAGCCGAGTTGGCATAAGCACCGCTTACCTTACCCCGTGCGGGGATCATGTTGTCATCCAGCCTGCGCCAGGATGAAAACGTAACGTGCGCATTGGTATCGTTGGCAACGTAGCTGTCAAAGGGCAGGGCGGCTATCGATAGCTCGTCCACCAGATCGTGCAGCCTGACACCGATAATCTCATCTTCTTTATAGGCCAGGGGGCGGATATATACATCGCGGCGAAACTCTTCCTTGCGCAGCAGCTCCAGGGTGATCTGGGTCAGGCTTTCAGGATCATGATCGAATTGCATGCACATCACTTTGGCAGAATGTAGCAGCCGTTGGAAATGATCTCTTGGCCGGAAGACATACAGCTGTTCTTGATCATCATTCCAGTAGGCTCGCAACCCCGCGAAGACTGCTGTGCCGTAGTTAAAACCATGTGTTAATACACCGACCTTTGCCTGCGAGTAGGGCACAATCTGCCCCTTGAAATATGCAAATTTTGGAAGAGTCACTTGTCAAGCCTCCTGGATTATGCGTTTGAAGATTGCCTTGGATAGATCATTATAACTCAGGTCTCAGGCAACGCACTCCGGCTCTATTTAGTTTCTCAATTTCAAGAAGTTCGGTGTATACTCAGGGATGGGCATCACGAAAAGCACGTGGGTCGTACCCCCGAAATATCGACCGCGTTGTTCAGGTGATGGATTGACAGCAGGAGATGGTCCGAAGTGAGGAGAATTTGTCATGAAACACGCGGTAAGTATTAGCTTGGGTTCATCGAAACGCGACAAGACGGTTGAGGTCGAGCTGCTTGGGGAACAGGTGCGCATTGAGAGAATCGGCACAGATGGGGATATGGAAAAAGCCGCCCAATTGTACAAAGACCTGGATGGCGAGGTAGATGCTTTCGGGGTGGGTGGCGCTGATCTGGGGGTGCTGATCGACCAAAGATGGTACCCACTCTATTCTGTGCAGCCCATGGTGCGCTTCGTCGAGAAAACCCCCTTGGTTGATGGCGCCGGGATCAAGAACACCCTTGAGAACAGCCTGGCCCCATTTATCGATCAACACCTAGGGGAATATGTTCAGGAGCGCAAAGCATTCATCACGTTGGGTGCCGACCGTTGGGGCCTGACAACCTCATTCATTGATGCTGGATATGAATGCATTTTTGGGGATTTGATGTTTGGATTGGGCTTGCCTTTTCCCGTTCGTTCGGTGAGCAGCTTGAAAAGATTGGCAGCCATCATGATGCCTATTGCCGGAAGATTACCCTTCGAGTGGATTTATCCCACCGGCGAGAAACAGGAAGTGCGCGATCCGAAGTGGGAGCAGTATTACGAGTGGGGAACGGTCATCGCCGGGGACTGTCACTATATAAAACGCCACATGCCGACAAAATTAGAAGGCAAGATCATTGCTACCAATACAACCACGACCAGCGATGTGGAGCTGTTTCGGTCGATGGGTGTAAAATACTTGGTCACGACCACCCCGGTCATGGATGGGCGTTCGTTTGGAGCGAATATGCTGGAGGCAGCCCTGGTAGCGATATCCGGCAAGGGCCGGGTGTTAAAAAATGAGGAACTGAAAGAACTGCTTGACCAATTGGGATTTGAACCCCAATTCCAGGAGTTAAACTAGTATGGATGCGATCGTAATGACGGGTGGTATTCCCCAACCAGAAGACCCATTGTATGAATTCACCCAGGGGGAGCCGAAAGCGCTCCTGGATGTGGCTGGCAAGCCGATGGTCCAGTGGGTTCTGGATGCCATCGGCGGCGCAGAGCTGGTTGACCGGGTGGTGTTGATCAGTCTATCTGAAGAAGCGGGATTGAGCTGTTCAAAACCGGTCACCTATTTGCCTGACCAGGGGGGGCTGCTCGAAAATGTGCGCGGGGGGATTGAAAAAGCTGTTGAGATCAACCCGCAAGCCAGGCAAGTGTTAACAGTCTCCTCAGACATCCCTATGATCAATTCTGAAATGATCGATTGGATGGTTAAGGAGAACTCGGACACCAACCTCGACCTGTATTACACCGTCATCCCACGCGAAGTAATGGAGGGGCGCTTCCCAGAATCAAAGCGCTCGTACACGCTGTTGAAAGATGCTGAGCTGTGCGGGGGTGATTTAAACATGGTCCACTCCAACACGGTACATTCCAACGAGGAGCTGTGGGACCGCATCGTCGCGTCCAGGAAGAGTGTATTCAAACAGGCTGCTTTGCTTGGCTATGGGAACCTGATTTTGCTGTTATCGCGTCAGCTGACTTTGGCAGGGGCGGTCAAGAGAGTGACGAAAAAAATGAACATCACCGGCAAAGCAGTAATCAGCCCATATGCGGAGCTGGGTATGGATGTCGACAAACCCCACCAGCTCGAAATCGTTCGCGCTGAGCTGGCTAACACCTAAAAACTCATTTGTTTTCTAAATTATGCTGAAGCGTATACAGGACCTGGACGAGCGTTTTGTCAGGTCGACTCAAGAACACGATCAACCCAGTTTACTTCGCGCATTGGCTGTGATTCTGGCACATTCCGGAGATTCCTGGTTCTGGATCTTGGGGTTGGGTCTGCTGTGGTGGTTTGGAGATGATTATTGGAAGCAGCTGGCGATAGCCATGCTGATCGGGATTCTTGCCACTGCACTGATTGTGATGGCGATCAAGTTCACTGTGCGCCGAAGCCGGCCGCAGGGAGAATGGGGACGCATCTACCGCAGCACCGATCCGCACTCTTTCCCATCCGGTCATGCAGCCCGCAGCACAATGCTGGCAGTGCTTGCTTTAGGATTAGGTCCACTGTGGTTGGGATTGAGTATGCTGGTGTGGGCACCGCTTGTTGGCCTGGCGCGTACGATTATGGGCGTGCATTATCCCTCGGATATATTAGCCGGGATGGTGCTGGGAATAGTGATGGGGGTACTGGTGTTGTTTTTTGTTTAATCCAGGTGCTTGACTCAGTCAATGCCTGTGATTTGACCCTTAAACATTTCGATGGTTGGGATGGCGGTGGGGTCGATGCCATAGGCCATGGCAAGGTAATACGCGGTGTAATCACCGAGGTGCAGTGCCGTCCACTGCTGGGCGAGCGGAGCAGCTCCTTGCGCGTCAACAAAATCAGTGTTTACCCCTTCCACCATGAAAGCAGTTTTGGTCAGTTCACTGCGCAGCAGATTGCGTGAATGGTAGGCTGGCGCACGCAAAAACAGGGCCATCATTTGGGGTAAAGTTTGTTCGGGGAAAACCAATCCAGCCAGAGAGTTATGGTCGATTTCAGGGATGGTTTCGAACTGTCCCCAGGCCTTGGCGATTTCATTGATTTGAGATTTCCAGCGCCTGGCGACCGGTTCTAATAAGTCAGCACCCACAACCAGGATCCAGCGACCGTAGATCTGACCGGCTAAGCGTTTGGCGAGATTGCCGGCGGTTGGTACATCTGCCTCAATATCTGCCTGCTGAACCTGCATCGCTGATATGGTTTCCGTGAGAACTGAGGATTGATCTGGAATTAATCCCAAGCGTGAAAATGCTGCCAGCAAGAGACCAGCGGAGAAACCAACCGCTGCCCTGGGCTGTCCATGGTGATCAAATCGCCACAAGGTGGCACCAGATGTCTTACATAGCTCGGCCAGCTTACCACCGGTGGAGAACGCAAGAATCTGGCAGCCGTTCTCCTGTGCAGATTCGAATGACGATACTGTTTCTTCAGTGTTGCCGGAGTGCGATGAGGTGATCACCAATGTATTGCGGCCGTTCGCCCAGGCAGGCAGGGTGTAATTGCGGTGCAGAAAAACTGGAACTGGGCAGATGGGGGCGATATAGGCGGCAACCAGGTCAGCCCCGATGGCGGAACCACCCATGCCGGCCACGATGACCCTCTCGATGCCAGTCATTTCTGGAAGCGCCAGCTGGGAGCCCAGCTCCCAGGCAGTTTCTAATTGGCGCGGCAAGCCGTCGATATGCGACAGCATGTCCAGGGTATCGATCTGTTTAAAATTGGAGGTATCATCGAGATTCATGGTTAAGCCTCAATCCATTTCTATGATCAGTTGGTAGATTTTTCGCCGCGGCCAATTTGTTTCGGATGCAAGTTGGCTGGCGATCTGGGCGGGTGGAGCGCCTTCTGCTTTCCGCTCTTTTATGGCTGAAAGCACCTGTGCCTCGGACCAGCTCGCTGATTCTTTGATATGCCCCGCAACAACCAGGCTGATTTCACCCCGGGGAGGTGTTTCCGTGAAGTGAGCCAGCGCAGCAGAGATTGGGCCGCGAAAGAATTCCTCGTGCAGTTTGGTGATTTCTCTGCCCACAGCGATATCGCGATCACCCAGCTCCTGGAGAAGATCCTGGAGGGCAGCTAACAGCCGGTGAGGGGTTTCGAAGAAAACTAGGGTGTAGGGCTGGGTGGCTGCCTCGTCCAATGTTTGCCGGCGATCCGATGATTTACGGGGCAGATAGCCCAGGAAGAGGAATTTGTCGGCAGGCAGTCCAGAGGCGATCAAGGCGCTGATCGGCGCGCTGGGTCCGGGAATTGGGCTGACTTGATGCCCTGCTTCAAGCGCTGCCTGCACCAGCTCATACCCGGGATCGCTGATCACCGGCGTGCCAGCATCCGATACCAGCGCCAGGTCTCCCTGCTCTAAAAGCTCCACTAATTGCAGAAGCTTGCTCTGCTTGCTGTGTTCATGGAAACTGATCAAGGAGGTCTGGATGTCGTAATGTTTTAGCAGCCTGCCCGTGTGGCGGGTGTCTTCGGCAGCGATCCTCGCTACCTGGCGCAGTATGTCTAAGGCGCGCTGGCTGATGTCCTCGAGATTTCCGATTGGAGTGGCGACAAGATATAAGGTGCTCACTTCGATTTGCTGGTCTGGTAAATATTTCGTATCAGGCTTAAGATTTACTCTAGTGTACCTAAGGTATCAGCCAGGTGAAGATCTCTACGTTCAGATTGCCATTATCTGGGTCCAGGGAGTTGATGTACAACCAGCCCGGAAGAGACATATTTGTCTGGTAGCAGAAGTAATTTCCGACCAGGCTGTCCACGGTGATCGGTGCAGAACTTAAATTCATGCCCTGGCAGGTTGCCATGCTGGGTTGGTTCAGTCCAGCAGCAGCCAGCAAGGTGTTTTCGATGGGGATCAGGTTGTGTTTGAGGTCGATTTCCTCGTAGGTGAGATCTTCACCACCATCATTGAGTTCGTTGCGATCCAGGTCATATAAATCCCTATACTGCAGGGTTGCCGGCCCGCTTACCTGGACTCCTGCTGTTGGGGTGAGGGTAGGTTCGCTGGTCTCGGTGACGGTGGGCGTGCCGGTGCCGACCGGGGAGCCCTCCACGATGATCCTGACCCAGAAGCCAGAGTCATTGTTGGGTCCAATTCCGAATAAGGACCCGGAGGGGTTGCGCAGCTTCCACCAACCCTGGTAGGTTCCTGGTGTCTCAGGAGCTTTCATTTCCACCGACAGGTCAACTGGTTGCCCGGGTGCAGTAGTCCCGCTGAGGGGGACGGTCGGGTTTGCATCCAGCTGCTCACCGGAGAACCATACCAGGGCATATTCACTGTTCCAGGTGCAGGTACCAATATTTTCCAGCCGCCATGTTTTGATAAAAGCTTCACCGGGGCGCAGGATAGTATCGTCTGGGATGGTCACATCAATTGGTACTCCCGGGGAGGCTTGATCGCAGTTGGCAGATGATTGGGTGTTTTCAGGTGTTAAGGTTTGTACGAATTGGGTCGGGGAGGGTGAGGCGCCCCTTATCGTGCTGGTTGGAACTGGGCGGGTAGGCGAGACGGTAGGAGTCCGGGAAATGGCTTCGGTGAGCCTGGCTTCAACGGTTTGATAAGCCTGGGTGACGTTCAGGGTTGGTGATGCCGTCGCCCGGGCAGGCATATTGCAGGCAGTCAAGGACAATGCGCTGATAGCAAACGAAAGCAGAAATAATTTCTTGGTCAATTGGGGAAGTTTCATGGGGAGAGGGGCTGGGGGTTGCACAGTAGGAGATCAGGCTGGATTATTCTGCTTGCAGTTCATCATCTGACTGCGGAACGAGGGTCTTAAGGCGCTTGGCTAATGTGCGCCGGGGGAGCAGGATGCGCCGCCCGCAGGTCAGACACTCCAGACCAATGTCAGCACCCAAACGGACGATCTTCCATTCATAACCTCCGCATGGATGAGGCTTGCGCAAGCGAGCTACATCACCTAATTCCAGGGGTGGCAGCATGCGAGGCATTATATCACGCGGTGGTATAATCGCCGGCGAGGCGAAATTAATGTTAGGTCTTGATCCACAAATACTAATTTCTCGAATTTTTGTCCTGCTGACAGCCTTCGCGGTGCATGAGTTCGCACACGCATGGACCGCTGACCGGTTTGGCGACCCAACGCCCAGGAATAATGGACGCTTAACCTTAAACCCCATGGCTCATCTTGATCCTATGGGATCTTTAATGCTGATCTTCGCTGGCTTTGGGTGGGCAAAACCAGTCCCGGTCGATCCATATGCCCTGTCACGCAGGTCGTCCGCGGCGATGATGTGGGTGGCTTTAGCCGGCCCGGCATCGAATCTCTTGATGGCGCTGCTGGCTTCAATCCCTTTCCAGCTGGGGTTGGTCTCAATATACGGAATAGATCTTGAAACCTTCCTGCCCTCACTCGACATGCTGCTTTACCAATTTGTATACATAAACTTGCTCTTGATGCTGTTTAACCTGATACCGCTAGCGCCCCTGGATGGTGAGAAGATTCTCTACTATTTACTGCCCAGCTCTGGCCAGCGGATGATGGATAATATTCGACCATATGGACCGATGCTCTTGCTGGCAGTGGTCTTCCTTGGGCCTCTCCTGGGATTCAATGTTTTGGGGTCTATTATTGGTCCTCCATTAACCGCCATGATGTCCGTATTGACTGGATGAACGCCTCCCGCTTTTTGTACCGCTCGCGTCAATTCTGGCAAGCAATCAGCACTGGCCCTTCCCAAGGGGATATGGAGCTGGTCACCTCCGTCTTAACTGACTCCCAGGTTGAATTATTCCAACGTATGCAAACGAGCGACCAAGCGCACAGCGTGATGGTGCTGAATGAATTGAGAAAGGGTGGGGAGGAGAATCCAGACTTGCTGGTAGCCGCCTTGCTGCACGACGTGGGCAAAACGCGCGCACCCTTGCGGATCTGGGAGCGGGTGATGATCGTGATCGTGGGAACCATTTGCAGGGATTGCACGCACAAATGGGGTAACCGTGAAAATGTCCAACCAGAGAATGGCCTGGGTTGGCGGCGAGCTTTCATCGTCGCCGAGCAGCATCCTGCCTGGGGGGCAGACCTGGCCGCCGAGTGCGGCACATCCCCATTGGCCGTATCATTAATCGCTCGCCACCAGGAGAAGTTAGCCCCGGATGTGAGCTCCATGGAAGATATTCTTTTACATAAACTGCAAGCTGTTGATGACAATAATTGAGGTGAAGCTATGACTGTCCAATTAACAATTGTTGGCTTGGGTCAAATCGGGACTTCAGTAGGACTTGCTCTGGCTGAGGAGGGTGAGTCCATCTACCGCATGGGTCACGATCTTGAACTGAGAGCTGCTCGCCGCGCAGAGAAGATGGGTGCCCTGGACAAGGTCTCCATAAACTTGCTCTCAGCAGTGGAAGATGCAGACCTGGTTTTGCTGGCCCTGCCTGTTGACCAGATTCAGGAAACGCTGGAAGCAATCAAGGATGATCTCAAACCTGCTGCGGTGATCATGGATACCGGGCCTGTGAAACAGATGGTTTCTTCCTGGGCGGCTGAGCTGCTGCCGGAGGAACGCTACTATGTTGGCTTGACCCCGGTGCTCAACCCGATCTATCTGCATGATATCGATTCTGGCGCCGAGGCGGCTCATCCCGACCTTTTCCGAGATGGGTTGGTGGGTATTGTTTCACCACCGGGGACTCCCTCGGAAGCGATTAAACTGGCGGCTGATCTCACCCGCCTGCTGGGTGCAACCCCGCTGTTTGCCGACCCTCTTGAGATGGACGGTCTGGTCGCGGCAACTCATATTTTGCCGCAGCTTATGGCGGCAGGCTTGCTCAATTCAACCGTTGACCAACCCGGTTGGCTGGAAGGACGAAAAATTGCCGGGCGTTCGTATGCTGAGGTTACAGCGCCAGTCATGTATCCCAGCGAACCTTCTACGCTGACAACCGCGGCCATGCTCAACAAGGAAAATGTGTTGCGGGTGCTGGATGGCGCGGTAGCGGCAATTAATGCAATTCGCAGCGACATCTCAAATGAGGATGTTAAATCCCTGGAAGAAAGGCTGAACCGGGCGCGTGAGGGCAGGCAGGTGTGGCTGCAGGGACGGATGGCCGCTAATTGGGCTGTTGACGAGACGACCACGGTCGAAGCCCCGACCGCCTCCGAAGTTTTCGGTCGCTTCATCGGGCGTGGCAAAAAGAAAAAGGACTGATAAGAATTAACATGACAACCAAGCTGCATTGGATCGAAGATGAACTGCAAGGATTAAAGGACAGCGGCCTGTACAACCAGATACGCACCCTCAGTTCCCCACAGGGTGCCTGGCTGGTTGTGGATGGACAGCGAGTGTTAAACTTCTGCTCTAACAACTACCTGGGGCTGGCCAACGACGCGCGCATCGTGGAAGCCGCACAAAAAGCCATCGCAGAATACGGGGTCGGCCCGGCTGCGGTGCGCACGATCGCAGGCACGATGGACCTGCACGTCAACCTGGAAGAACGCCTGGCTGCCTTCAAGGGCGTTGAAGCAGCGATCACATTTCAATCTGGGTTTACTGCCAATGTGGGCTGCATCCCTGCCCTGGTTGGCAAGGGAGATGGGATCTTCTCCGACGAGCTCAACCATGCCAGCATCATCGATGGTTCTCGCCTTTCTCGGGCGCAAATCGTGCGCTACGCGCATTGCGACGCGCAGGACCTGAAGCGTGCCCTGGATGAAAAGCGGAGCAATTTCGAACGCGCCATGGTGATCACCGACGGCGTCTTCAGCATGGATGGCGATGTTGCCCCGCTGGACGAGATCTACGCAGCTACCCAGGGGTACGATGTGGTCCTGATGGTGGATGACGCCCACGGGGAAGGCGTTTTGGGTAATGGGGGACGCGGCATCGTGGACCATTATGGGCTGCATGGCAAAGTGGACGTCGAGATTGGAACGCTTTCAAAAGCTTTTGGGGTCGTCGGCGGCATCGTCTCGGGTGATCCTTTGATCGTGGAGTGGCTCCGCCAGCGCGGCCGCCCCTTCTTGTTTTCATCTGCTATGACCGTTCCAGATGTGGCTGCCTGCCTGGCGGCAGTGGATATCCTGGAAGAATCCACGGAGCTGGTCGATAAACTCTGGAGAATACGCGCTACTTCAAGGATGAGATGCGCAAACTGGGCTTCGATACCGGGGCCAGCACGACACCCATCACACCCGTGATGCTGGGTGAAGCCTCATTGGCACAGGAGTTCAGCCGGGAGCTGTTCAAGGCCGGGGTATTTGGCATGTCGATCGGTTTTCCAACCGTGCCGCGCGGCAAAGCCCGCATACGTGTGATGATCTCGGCAGCGCATGAACCTGAGGACCTCGACCAGGGGTT
>PVMK01116968.1_pt1 | contig 11015 bp, 11 predicted proteins | sample 1853481 | NCBI WGS metagenome assembly PVMK01 (sample SAMN08533507, study PRJNA380276) | Marine sediment metagenome, whole genome shotgun sequencing project. | reverse complement strand
ATATCGAGGAACAATTCGGTATCAAACGGATAGCGGCCTAGTGTGTAGGTGAGAATTCCGCGACCCCAATTGCCGAACTCTCTGCCACCGTAAACTGATGCCGCTATCCGTTTGATACCGAATTGTTCCTCGATATTGTCTGCACCAGGTTGGCATATGTTGATGTTGAACTGGTCCAACAATACCCCTGTTCCTGCAAACCAGCGCGACTCAAGGCCGAGCGGCTGGTAGAAGTCGGTGAAAAACGCAGGTTCGACGCCCACTGATAATCCCGTGCGCCATTCGGCGTTCCATGAATTCATTGCTGTTTTCAGCAGGCTTGCCGTTACGTTGAAGATTCCTTCACCATTGAAACTGGAACGAAGTTCGAGGCCGAACTGCAGATAATCCGGACCCCAGCTTTTCGGTACTACATGAATCTCAAGTCCATGCTCCCCATCTTCCTGCAGAAGCTGGTACGAGACATGCGAAAAGAGTTCAAGGCCATAGAGTTCATCGATGTTCTTTTCCAGTCGCTCGACATCCATCGTTTGCCCCAATCCTGGTATTTTCAATTGCGCCAGCAAGAAGTCCGTCGATAGACTCGATTCATTCTCGAAGCGCACGAACTCGATAGTCGGCAACTCGTTTTTTGGAAGCGACCGCGCGGCGACATGCGCGTCGTACGCCTCCACATTCAGTGCAAATACGCGCAGCGCTGCCACATTCTCCTCTGCCGCCTGCAGGCCGGTCGGTACAGCCTCGTCGATCCGATCAAATTGTCCGGATTCGATATCACCGAGTTCGGGCACCAGCAATATATCCCGCTCACCGAGCGTCTTGAGTTCCGCCTCGACGTTTCTGCGCGTGAGGAATCCGCTCAGTTGCTCGGCCACGGACAGGATTGACTTCGCCACATCTTCATCCTGGAGTGGCGTGCTGATATCCACCGCGATGATAATATCGGCACCCATCGCGCGTACGGTTTCTATCGGCAGGTTACTGGCGATGCCGCCATCGACGAGCATAATGTCGCCCCAGGCGACCGGCGACATGATCGCCGGGATCGACATGCTGGCACGAATCGCCTTTGCCAGGTTCCCCGAGTCAAGCACGACTTTCTCGCCGGTGCGGATATCGGTCGCCACGGCACGAAACGGAATCGCAAGGTCATCGAAATCGTCGATATCGGCAACGTGCAGCGTTAGCGCTGTCAGGAGGTTGTTAATCTTCTGGCCTTGTACAAGACCTGGTGGCAACTTGATTTTTCCATCTCCGTAGCCCGGCTTACGATCGATTAACCAAAGGCGGTCATCAGTTTTGCGGCGAAATGACCGGTTTTCTCGATCAATCTTGTCGTCGAACACGTCGTCCCAATCGACCGCGATCAGTTGTGTCTCAATCTCTTCAGGAGACAGTCCGGAGGCATACATGCCACCGACAATGGAACCCATGCTGGTGCCGGCGATGTAATCGATCGGAATGTGTTCGCGCTCCAGAACTTTGAGCACTCCGATATGCGCGGCGCCGCGAGCGCCGCCGCCGCTGAGTGCCAGCCCGATGCGGGGCCGCTCGCTGGCAGAATTTTGTGCTAACGCCGTACCCCCCTTACCGGGGAGCGTGATCAGGATAAACATTAGCAGTGTCAGGATTTGCAACGAGTGCTGATTAGACGGGCTACGCATGGTTTTGCCTCCAATCTTTTATTCGCGCCCAATTGCATGCGCGTGCGTTCCGTCGAGTGTCCTCAATTGGCAGCTCTACTGCAACAATGCTCTGTCAAAAAAAAACCGGCACAATCGCCGGTTTTTTTTGTAGTGAATTGCAGATGCTCGAGCTTAACCGCCGAACTCCCACGAGAACCCGACCACAGGTCCGGAATGTGCGACATTCCACTTGAAGCGCGTGACGCCGCTATCCGATTCGTAGTCGACGTCGTAGTATCGCCAGCCGAGATCGAAGTGCTTATTGCTGCCGAAATGTCTGAGCAGCACTGCCTGCACATACCATGCTGAATCCGAATCACCCGAGACGGCGCCATCCAGTTTTCCGGCGAAAGACCATTTGTCCGACATACTGGTCTGGACACGAAATCCGAGTATAAAGTCGGTCCAGTCATCGCCAAGGCTCACCTGCGGAAGAAGATTTGGCGTAGGGAACGCCCGCGGCCCTCAAACGGTGGCCGAAGTTTTGCTTCAGGTCGTGAACCCGGACCTGGACGCCACGTGCACTCATATGGATGTCCGAAATGTGGAGCCAGCAAATCGGACGCACTCTTACACCCTATGCTCAGGGAACAGGCCGGGCATCCAGCGTGAGGCCAGTTTGGCGGGGAAGGTGATGTGCAGCGGTGCTTTTGATGATTCTGATGCGACCACGCCGTGATCGATCAATCCTGCGACGACGCGGCTTGCGGTGCGTGTGCTCGCGCCAAGCAGGTCTACGACGTCGCTGCGCGGGAGTTCGCCTCTGTACAGGATCGCATCGAGGACGAGGCCGGACTTCTCGTGCAGTTCGCCGGTCTCGATTAGCTCATCGACCCATAGTTTGATGCGCGCGCGCAATTTTTCGGGCTGCACCAGCTCTTCCATGAATTTCACCTGGTCGAGGCAAGTCTTGAGGAAGAAGCGTGTGAATTCCGCGAGCGCTTCCTCGCTGAGATTGCCCCTGCCGTCAAGATCGTTGCGGCGCTCCATGTCACAATTCGCAAGGTGCTTCTTGTATTCCTCAACATTGCGGGCAAAGCCGCGCGCGATCGACCAGATGCTGCCCGTGTCGAGAGTGTCCAGCAGTGTTGCGTAGGACATCAGCCTGATTACGCGGCCATTGCCGTGAATAAAAGGGATGTATCCAGGCCAGGCGGTGATGGGAGGCAGCAGCGGCAAGGATTGTCTCCGATTTGCCGAGCTTGCTATAGACCTCTTCGAACCGTGTGAGGAAACGCGGTAGGGCCCCCGGACTAACCGGGATATGCCTGCCGACCTCGACCTCATGTTGCCGGAGTTCGCCCGGTATGACCGGCAACTTCTCTTTTGTGGTTGGGTGTTCCACGATTAGCAGCTCTTCGGGCAGCAATTCACAGAAGCGGCGGTGGATTTCAAGGATGGCGTCCGTCGTCGTAGCCCGCCCTTTTAGTCCGCCTTCATCGATCCATTTCTGCACCGTGACATGCGCCTCGGCTTCAAGCTGGAGATTGCGCTGTTCGGGATCGGCGCTGTAGTCCTTTTTGAGGGCGCGTTCGATATCGACCGGGTGGGTATCGTGGCCCTCGATCAGGTTGCTGTAATAGCAGTTCATCGCGCGCACCAGATCGGCCAGTGCCGTGACGACCCCGTCCGGCATGCTGCGACAAAATCCTGCCGATGCCGATGCAAGCTCAATCGCAAGGTCATTGAGGGCAGGGCGGTGCTTTGAGCCCCGCCGACAGGACAAGGGGTTCCATCAGGCCCGTGTTTTCACCCCGGTCCTGTCCTTTCGCCTCTGTGGCCTCTGATTTGGCGACTTCTATGTCGGGTTTAATATCATCCATATAGTAAATAATAACATATATTTACGTGTTCAATAAGCACAATAGTGGCGGTATATTTGGCTAGATTATTGGCGGGATTGAGTACAGCACTTTACAATGCACGCCGCTCTGCCGCTGCGGAGGTTCTGCAAATACCCTGCCTCGTGCTCGAAGTCCCGCTACCCTCGGCGGGCGGTAAGACGCAGGTGGTCGGGAGTTTTCGACGGTCGTCGGAGCATCGTCATATCAAGGCAGCAGTTCTTCCAGCTAAATCAACGAGTGACCGAAATACCGCCTGCACTTTGTGGGATCTGGCTCAGAAACCCGGGAACGATACATCACGCACGCTTCACAAGCCTGCTTGCGACCAATGCGAAAAACGTATATGGACTATAGGATTACCGGGAGAGGGTACTGTCCAGGTGGGACGCTGCCCCAGGCGGCGCCCACTGCGTCGTGGATCGCATCTGCCAAAATCGCTACAGCACGCCGAGACTGTAGTTTAGGATGACTCGAACATCGCGACGGTTAGCTTCAGGCGATCCTCGGTTGCCTTCCGCATAGCGAACACGCAGCCACAGGCCCTTGAGGAAACCTTCCTGCGGGCGAAAATCTGCAGTAATGGCAATCACATCCTCATCAGGTAATGGCACTCCGTCATCCGTTTGTGCATTCCGGCCCTCTGTGTAATTGACAATGAGGCCGATGCCCGGAAGTCCGTATTTCGCGAAATTCTGCGACAGGCCGATCCGAAACGCCTCCTCGCGCGCCCGATCGAAGTCGAACAGCGTGTTGTCCGTAAATCCTGGCGTGCCGCCAAACGGTGTCTGAATGGCCGCACTGCCGGTGTCTGTATACGCCGCTGTCAGCATTGCTCCACGGTAGCTGACTCTGCCTCGCAGGCCCCAGCTGTACGTATTAAAATCGCCGAGAAGTTCCTCTCCGGTGCTCCACTGATTCGTGAGCTGTGCGGCGAGGTGCATGCCCCAATCCTCGTTGAAGGTGCGTGGGATGCTCGCCTCGGTATAGACCGTGGCGAACAGATCGTCGGTGTGCTGCAGCAATGTGCCCAAGGTCGTCTTGTTACTAAACTCGTAACGCGCTGCGGCAACCGTGGTGCCGGCGTTGTTCCCTTGTACTCCAGCAACCTCACCCATCGGCACAAATTCTTCAGAGTCGCGTTGTTTCATTTTAGTGACATGACCGAACAACCATTGCAGCCGTTCGCCAGGGTGCCTCAGAATGTACGCTTCGTGCGTGTTCGGAATCATACGGCTGTCTTTGCGGTTTATGTAGGGCATGTTGAAGTCCTGTCGATACAGGCGCAGTGACGTCGCCACGCCGAACTCGTAGTCAAGGTATGCGCGACTGATGACCGACAGGTCGGACTGGTCCGGCCCAAGCAGGCCTCCTCGCCCGACTCCTTCCGGGTCATCGATGGCGAACGACGTGTGCCACGACACAACAGTTGATAAGCGGTCTCGCCATTTGCCGGATCGAAACGTCAGTTCAGTTCCGACAGCGGATACCTCGGCGATTGTCTCGACGCTGTTTTTGCGCTGAAATTCATACACGCGCACGCCAAGGACCAATGAGCTTTCGCGCCAGAATGGCGACCTCTCGGCCAACGAGTTGCGGAACAGCCGCAGCATAGGGCGCTTCTCTCGACCGCTGGGGATGTCCGGCAGTCCGACCAACGCCTCCTGCGCCGACTCTGCGGCGATGTTCTCAACCCGTTGATACTCTTCCGCGAGCGTTGCAGCCACCAGCAAGTTCAAAGCAACGGCGCATATCAAGCGATCGCGGATTGTGTTCATCGATCAAGAATTCCATTGGCCGACATCGGCCACTTACTGCAACGGGATACTCGGCACCGGGAACGAGAACGTTGCCACAAAAGTATTGCCCTCCAAGGTCGTCCGTACGCCGGTCTCCCAAAAATATCTAAGATTCAAAAACCCGAATAATTTGCTCTTGCTTGCAAGCGGGATCGTGACCTCGGGCCCGAATCCGTACACTCGGTGCCTATCGAGCAATGGGCCTCTGGGCAGGCTGAATCCCAGCCCGAAGTCGTCGTCGCTGACTTTCCACTGGGCGTAGTAAGCGATTCCAACGTTTGCTGCTCCGTCCATGAAAGACTTACCGAGCCCACCCTCGAGCGTCAGGATATTTCCGACACGAACATTGGTCCCGTCCTTCTTTCCATGAGTCTCGAAAGCGGCAAGTGCGGCGAAATGCCAGCTCCTGGCCTCATCGAAATACACGGTTGTGCCGCCGAGCAGCTCGTAAGTCCACATCCCGAGGCCGCGGTTATTGTCGCCACCGGCTTCATACTCACCGGTTGGCGCATAGATACCGAGGCCGGCGAGAAAATCCGCGCGATCGGTGTTCCATCCCAGAGTAATCGGCTGAATGTAGAGATCGGCAAGTCCTGTGCTAACTTTCTCATCGACCTCGAGGGGCGGAAAGCCCAACGCATTATTGGTGACGCCCGGCCAGATGGAGAAGCTATACGTGCCGCCGAGAATCTTCTTCTCAGAGACCCACATCAGCCCGACATTGGCAGCCCGGGCGTCGAGGGACCCGCCACCGGCGATAGGGGAAACTCTGTCGCCATTCTGGTTGCGCAACGCGTCTGCTTGGTAGTCGTAAAACATCGGAATGACATAGAAGCCGGGTGGTGCCAGCGTGCCCGCCAGCAGACCAAAGTCACCCTTCGTATTCTGACCAGACAGTTGCGCATGACAGATAGGAGGAATTAGGAGAGCGAGCAACAGCGCCGAGAAGCATATTGGTTTCATTGTCAGCAATACGCTCGCCTTGTCCTTATTCATTACTACGGCTCGTAAGGATCCTTGGTACCAGGCCTGATCGGCGGATTGGCCCTCAACGAGGCCACATGCGCTCCCAACTGACCTAACCCCGCCTTCGGTACCCACGTCGCCGGGAACAGCACATTTTCACGCTCTTGCGGGTCCGTCAGAAGGTTATACACTCGCGGGGTGCCATAGCTGACCGTCTCAGCAAACACGGAGTCCTGTTCCTTTAGGTTGATCTTCCAGTTGCGCCACTTGACGCCGAATATGTCGTTGCCCATGTAGACGATGAATCCTTCGCGGCCGGACGTCTTCTGTTTGCCGAGAAAAAAGTCCGCCATGTCCAGGCCGTCGATAACCCGGTCCTCCGGAACCTCGCCACCTGCAATCGCCGCAAGCGTAGGGAAGAGATCCATTTCGTGCACGATTTCATCGCTGGACGTACCTGCCGGGATTTTGCCCGGCCAGCGGATCGCAAACGGTACTCGCAGGGCGCCTTCGAATCCGGTGAACAAGGTGCCGCGCCAGGGGCCGGCCGAACCGTGCATGGCGGTCTCGATGGTAGCGCTGTTGTTGCCGTGCGTTGCTGCCTCCGGCCCGTTATCGGCCGTGAAAATGAAAATTGTGTCGTCGCGAATGCCGAGATCATCGACGGTATCCAGTAGCTGTCCGGTGTAGGTGTCGATCTGCAATAGCAGGTCCGCCCAGGCGCCGTTGCCGGTCTTGCCGGCAAAATCGGGATGCGGGCGTGTCGGGTAGTGTGTCGCTGTGTATGGCAGATAGACGAAGAACGGCTTTTTGGCCTTTGCCTGGCGTTCCATGAAATCGATCGCTTTCTCGGTAAGGTCGCCGTCGATTAATGGACGATAGTCCAGCCGATAAGGTTTCAATCTTTTCGGTTCCTCGCCCTTGCGACCTTCCATGACGAAAGTTTCTTCGACGCCGCTCTCCGCAAACCCGGGTAGATCGAAATAGGCCGACTCATCGGTGGAGTTCGGAATGCCATACCACTCGTCGAATCCCTGGTCGGTCGGAAAGCGACCATCAGTGCGACCGAGATGCCACTTGCCGAACATTCCTGTGGCGTAACCGGCGTCCGAGAGCATCTCCGCCATGGTGACCTCCCATTGAACAAGACCGTAAACGCCGCCGCCGCGCGGGATAGTTGCGTTGCCACTGCGAATTGCGTAGCGGCCGGTCATGATCGCGGAGCGTGACGGTGTGCATTGCACTTCGACGTTGAAGTTCGTCAGGCGCAGACCTTCGGCAGCCAGCTGGTCGAGTCGAGGTGTGGGCGCTCCGCGGACGATCCCGCCGCCGTTGAAGCCGGGCTCACCCCAGCCAAAATTGTCCATGAAGACGAGCACGATATTCGGTTTGTCCTGTGCGTGTGCGGCCGAGAAGCACGACAGCAACGCACAGCTAAGCAGGATTATGATGGTCGGTTTTCGCATTTTCATATTATTGCCCTTATTATTTTGTTACTCGTGACCCAGTCTAGTTGTCGAGCAGTTCACCCCAGTTGGTACGCTCACGCATCTCGTTCAGGGTGTCCGGATCGACGTAGCCGTTTCCTGCGCGCAGTTGCCAGCCGCCACCCAGTGCACGGTAGGTGGACACCAGTGAATTCACCACGCGCCCACGAGCATCGGCCAGTGAGTCCTGCGTGCCGAGCAAGGAGGCCTGGCTGTTGGCACCCGCTGAAAGTCGATCAGACCGGATTCGTACTGATCCAGCGATAGCTCTACCGATCGCTGCGACGCGACCACGGCATGCTCCAGGTTTGCAATTTCTTCCTGACCGCGCAGGAAACCGACGAGGCCGTCTTCGACTTCGCGTGCCGCATTGAGGACGACGTTCTCGTAAGTCACGACAAGCTGCTGAAAGCGCGCGTCCTGCACGCGCACGTTATTTTTGATGCGATCGTAGTTAAATATGTTCCAGTTGACGAGTGGCGTTATGAATCCGGAGCCACTGCCCGATTCAAACTGGTCCGAAAAACTCTCGCCAGACAGGCCAAAAGAACCCGCCAGCACAAACTGCGGATACAGGTCTGCTGCCGACACGCCGATCGCCGCCGACTGGGCGGCTGCTGCCATTTCCACCGCGCGCACGTCGGGTCGGCGGCGGATCAGATCCGCCGGGATGCCCACTGCCGCGGTTGTCGGTGCGTTCGGTATATCGCCTGGCCCCCCCAGGATATCCTTCAGTTCGCTCGGTGGCATGCCCAACAGAAGGCTCAGCACATTTCGGGCTCTGCCAATCTGGATTTGCAGAAACGGAATCAACGACCGGGTACTTTCCAGCAGTCCCACGCGACTGTTGCACGTCCAATTCCGAGGTGGCCCCAAACTCGAACCGTGTTTCGGCAAGTTCCAGACCCTGCTCCTGCAGCACAACGTTTTGGCGCACGTAGGCAAGGCGCTGCTCCAGCGTTCGAATCGTCGCGTAGGTCATCGCCACGTCGCCGGTCAGTGAGACCAGTACCGCGTCATAGTTGAGCATATTTGCGGCCAGGTTTGCGTCCGCCGCTTCGACACCACGGCGAAACCTGCCCCAGACATCTGCCTCCCAGGCGATGTCAAAGCTCGCAGACCAAAAATTGACCGACGTGTCTATCCGATCGACGATCTCATCCCGGCAGATTGGAAAACGGAGGCGCATTCTCGCTGCTCTTTGAACGCACAAAACTTGCACCGACCGATTGCGATTGCGGATACTTGAGACCCGGTAGCGAATCCCAATTGGGCCCTGGCTTCAAGAATGCGCAGTCCGGCCACCTGCAGGCTCAGGTTATCGTTGTAAGCGCGGTCGATAAGTTGATCCAACGCGGGATCTTCGAATACTTTCCACCAGTCCTCGTATTCGGCACGCGTGGTGTCAACGCGCTCGTCCTCGGCCTGCAACCAGGTCTCGGCGGTAGCCGCTTCGGGTCGCTGGAAGTCTGGTCCGACGACGGTGCAGCCGACGGCCAGCGCCGCGAGTCCTAGTACGACACAAGTAGAAGACTTGATGGAGTGTTGCAGACATAAGCTTACGCCTTGATCTATATGGGACTGGTCAGGTAGGCCATCCACGCAGTCATTCGCATGGCGACTTTGCTGATGACATGAAAAGGCTTGCCGGTGCTCGTGTATGCAACGACGCTGCAGCCTGCACCCTGCGGCAAGCGGTCGAGCACCTCCGGATCATCGAGCCTGATGCGGACCGCATAGCGCCCGGCAGTCGGGTCTCCCGTCAGCACCGGGATATTTCCGGACACGACCAACTGCGCGGTGCCCGTGGCCTTGACCACGTGCGTGATGGTGCCTGCGAACACCTCGCCCGGAAACAGCGCAAACACCATCTCTGCGGGATCACCGGGCTGGATATTTCTTATGCTGCTCTGACTGAAACTGGCCACAACCTCCTTGCCTTCATTGGATATGAAGCTCATGGCGGGTGTCGCGAAGAAAGTTCGCGCAGCGGCGCCCGGACGAAGTTGCAAATTGACCACTGTGCCCTCATGAGGCGCGCGAACGACCGTCTGCTCGAGCTCCCATTGTGCGTTCGACAGCTGCGCCTCGAGACTTCTTATGGCCGCATTGGCACCATCCAACTCCGCTCTCCAGCGATCCAGGTCACGTTGTGCGGCGGCAGAGCGCTGCACCAGTCCAATATTCCGATCCACTTCGATCTGTGCCAGGCGCTTCTGCGCGTTCGCCTGATCAATGGATGCCGCAAGCCGATCCACAGCAGCCTGATACGGAAAAGGATCGATCTTGAACAGCACGTCCCCTTCGTTAGTAGTGACCACTGACTCCGCAGGGACCCCAATCACCTGTCCGGACACGTTGGGCACGATCGGAATGACGTACTGGAATACCCGCCCGTCTTTCGTCGTCGGCGCGACCGTCAACCGACGAATACGACGGCGCCAACGAGCACGACGCCGACGCCGACGAAGATGGACATGTTGCGTGCGCTATTCTTGGCGATCCCTTTGCCGAAGAAGAGGAAGTAGAACGATCCGTAGATCAATGAGATGAACGCGATCATGCGTCACCTCCCTGTATCTTCATTGCCGACAGTTCGGCTTCGAGTGTCGCCACTCGCTCACTCAGATAGTCGGCGTGTTGCTCGCCGCTGCGCGTATACGCCCAGACGAGGGCTATCGGCCACGCCAGCCCGAGCGTGATCATGCCGATCCAGCCCAGTGCCTTGATCGCGTCGGCCTGGGGATGTCCGCGTTTTTTGGCGATGTTGCCCGGGATTGGTCCCAGGATGACGACAAGCCAGATGACTACCACGATGAGCACCCCGAAGACGACCAGGGCAAAGATGTCGAGAACCACAGCTACCTCCTGCGGCATTGCCGCATGGTGATTGATAATGCACCCAAGCCTGGCCTGCTCGGCAGTCTCGGGAGTGAAGTACATTCGGATGTCATGAAGCGTTGTATAACAGTCGGCTCCATTTTTATATGTATTTTTCGCGGATCTAACATCGCCTCCATAGTGGTGCCCCCGACGTCACCAGGTCGGTAATGATTTCCACAATTGCGCGAATTCACTCTGCTGAACCTTTCGCTGCACGGACGCAAACTTCACCAATTGTCGGCCAACGTTGAGCAGACGCTCCTCGATCGCCGGGTCTTTCACGGTGCCGTCGTCATCAAACGTTTGCGCCGAGTTTGCAATAGACACTTCCTGGGGCAACACCCAACAATGCAA
>PVMK01142271.1_pt1 | contig 11016 bp, 15 predicted proteins | sample 1853481 | NCBI WGS metagenome assembly PVMK01 (sample SAMN08533507, study PRJNA380276) | Marine sediment metagenome, whole genome shotgun sequencing project. | reverse complement strand
CCAACCACATACACCTACTCGCTGTTCCTCATGTACAAGAAGGGCTTGCACTTGGAGTAGGCCTGGCCAACCAATGCTACACTCGTTACATAAACCGCAAGTATCTTCGCTCTGGACGTGTCTGGCAGAACCGTTTCTATTCGTGTATTGTCGATACTGATGATCATCTCTGGGCAGTTGCTCGTTATATTGAGAACAACCCTGTGAAAGCAGGACATGTTGCTAATGCCTTGGCTTATCAATGGTCCAGTGTCAGACATCATCTGGAAAGAGAACCCGATCCTCTGCTAGTTGGGTCGACGTGGCTTAAAGATGGTGATCGAGATGATTATCGATCCTTTCTGTCGGACGATGACGAACAAATGTCGAATGCGATCAAGCAGGCAACACGTAGAGGGCGGCCGTTTTGTAGTACAGCAACTCTTGCGCAACTGGAATCGCTTTTGGGCAGATGTTTATGTTAGGGACACTCAATATTGAGTGTCCCCAACTCACAAAACTCGAGTTGCAGACGTTACTTTGGGCGTTGAGCGATATTCAGGTGTCAGAGTGTAAGGTGATTATTTACACGGATTCGCAAAATATTATCGGCTTGCCAGGCAGACGTGAACAGCTGGAGCGCAAGGCTTATCGCTCAAGCAAAAACAGACTGTTCAATAACCATGAGCTGTATCAGGAGTTTTATCGTCTGACCGATCTACTCGATTATGAATTGGTGAAAGTGAACGGTCATCTGGTGTCGAAGCAAAAACAAGATATTGACCTGCTCTTTACGCTTGTGGATCGAGCCTCCAGGCAGGCTCTTAGAGGAGAGTCCTGAACCATGCTCCATTGGTCCATTGGAATCGGGGGACATAATACCTATTCTAATGCTAGTCAAGTCATCACCTGCGATCGGGGACACATTAATAATGTGTCCCCGATTCAATCTCAGCCCCAAAAGCAAAAATCCGCCCATCGGTACATACTGATGGGCGGATTGATAGTCGATCCATGGAGTGTCCGACATTCCTCTGTTTTTTTACTCTTCGCTCTGAGCTGCTGTATCTTCCCTGTTGGGTTGTTGCTCTTGCTTGGGTCTCTTGCTTCGAATGCCAGGTTTGACCAAAATTTCCAGATAAAAGGACTCAAGCTGTTCTGCTTCGGCCTGAGAAATAGACTTATTAATGGAAGACAGATGAATAACCTCACTGCTTGCTTCATCAGCCCCGTAGCGGCAGTCAAAATCCCAAAAATCTACGGTGTCCGGAAGCGGCTTCCTGCGTTCTCTCTTTATCTACTTTTTAACTTCGTATTTGATGGCTTCGACAAGCCTTGGAACTTTGATCTTTGGGTGGGTCATTTTAAAAGTTTTTTTCATGGTGATTCCAATAGATGCGGTTAAGGTTGTTAAAACCGAGCTTCTATTAACCCCATGATATCATCAAAGGGCGGAAGCCGTAGGTACTTAAAAGGAGTTGGAAGGAATCGGCCAGACGGCATGGAGGCCTTCGCGGAAAGTGTGTAAGGTATTCCCGGATTGTTTTTTGTCTTGGTCGAGTTCAAAAAAGTCTATTAAATAAAGGTGTTTGGAGCATTTAAGCAAACCGAAGGCGTACTATAGCGAACTAACTCCCTGGCTGCCAACAGAATCTCCCCTTCATTTCAGTGAATACAACCAGTAAGATCTTGCCTATAGTCCACTTTGCTTTCCGCAGTTTTTTGAAAGTCTGCTCACCAACCGTTAACCGCCTCATCGGCAAGCAGCTTGGCCAGTTTGTCCTGAACATGATGCACCCGCTCGCCAGCGAGCACAGCGATGTTGCGCATGAAGATGAAGGCCAGGTGGTAATTAGTCTCGAACAGCACTTCGAGGGTGTCCCGGTCGATCTCAAGCAGTATGGTTTTACTTCTGCAGTATCCGGAGAGCGCATATTTGTGTGGAGGCACAACCGCTGACCAGCCAACTGTATCACCCGGTTTCAAGGCGACGATGGTGGTATCGGCGTTCTCCCGTTGCTGCATCTCAAAGTGGAGATCGATCCCACCGGTCAGAATCAGGTACAGCCTGGTCGCATCGCTCTGCTCCTTGAAGAGTTGGGTGCCATCCGGGTAGGTCTTCTCCTGGCACATGCGTAGAAATGCTTTCGTTTCATCCAGAGCAAGCCCCTTGAACAATCCCTCTGCAAACAATTCGACAGTATTACCCATATGCCCACCTTCCTTTCGCTCAGTTGTGCATAAATAATAACTCCTTAAAATATAAGGATACCGTTTTTTGAGATAATTGCAGTCTTGATCTGGTTAAAAATTCTGTAGACTACCGCTGCGCTCATATATAAAGAGGAACAGGGCAGTTAAATGTTAGGTGGGACGCTCATAAAAAAATTAAATCCATTTTAGACCTCGGTTCAGGTGACACATTAACTATTGTGTCACCTGAACAATGCTAGTGGGGACACCCGAAAATGGGGTTAACGGGGCCACACACCGCGTGTGTCTGTCAAAAGGACTAGCAACCTGTCGGACAATCAATGAGCTGGCTGCAAATTCGCCTGTTTGGCCCATATTTCAGCTCCTTTTCGACCAATAGCTACGGCTATTACTCTCAAATGAGCTAAAATCTGGTCTCAAACACCCAAATTTTCGCTTCAGCCCTGATAGTCCGACGAGCTGCTAGCTAAAGCTAAGGAGAGTTGCTTTAAACATCAGGGTCTGAGCCGAGGACTTTTAAATGTGGAATATGACGGGAACGGTTTTCTGAACGTTGATGTCCTGACACGCCAGTTTCAATCGAGGCGATGCAAACCATGTTGCCTGGCCTGAACCAAGGCGGTCTGGAATTCACTCCGGCGCAGCCTCCGGTCCAAGAGTGGTAATTCATCGGCCCGGTAACAGGGCCGGTATTGATCCATGAGATTGAGGTAGGTATCCAGGGATATTTCCTGGGCGATAAATGCGAGAATCTGGTCGGTACCGGCTGAATTTTCAGGAAGTACCAGGTGGCGGATCAGTAACCCTCGTCGGGCAATGCCTTGTTCATCCAAAACCAGTTCGCCCACCTGACGGTGCATCTCCTTGACTGCCATCTGATTGACCTTTGGGTAGTTGCGTACTTGCAAGTATTTCTGAGCGGTTGCCGAATCGGCGAACTTCATGTCCGGCATGTAGATATCGACCACTCCATCCAGGAGAGCCAGAGCTTCGGAGCTGTCGTAACCTCCTGTATTGTAGACCAAAGGCACTCGCAACCCCTGCTCGGCGGCAAGGGCCAACGCTGCAAGAATCTGGGCGACCACATGGCTGGGGGAGACAAAATTGATGTTGTGACAGCCCAACTTCTGAAGATCCAGCATCATTGCGGCCAACTCATCAGACGAAACTTCGCGGCCTTCACCCCTTTGACTGATCTCCCAGTTCTGACAAAAGAGACAGTGGAGATTGCATCGAGAAAAGAAGATGGTCCCGGAACCAAACTGTCCCACCAGCGGCCGCTCCTCCCCGAAGTGCGGGCCATGACTGTAAACCACTGCTCGTTCTCCCGTACGGCAGATCGCACCCTTGGTGGTCTGTAACCGGTTGACATGACACTGATTGGCGCACAGGTCACAGCGTTCAAGATGCGCATGTGCCAATCTTGCCCGTTCGGCCAACTCACCGCTGCGCAACAATCCCCGATAACCTGGTTCAAAGGATTTCATGGTCTTCTCTTCCAAATTTCAGGAATTGGAGTCCGTCCCCACCGCAGCAACAGAATACCCAACATCGAAGATGGCATGACAGGATGGACAAATAAAAAGCCACTTGGTGGTCCCTTGCCCTTTTTTAAAGGCGGAGTGAAAGCCGTCCTTGTAACCACACAATGGGCAAACCTTAAACTCGTCAGTGACTGTTATCTCATGAATTTCTTCGTTCATAGGTAATACCTTTCATCAGGTTTTGCGGGGGCACTCACACCAGAGTCTCCTGATCTTAATTACCCCGCTTGGTGTAAAAGCCCTTCTACCACATCCAGCAGGTCACCATAGACACATGCCCCCGGTTCAACAATTTTATGCTCGTCTCCCGGTTGGTATTTACCAGTTTGCACCAGTGCTGCTTTCATCCCTGCTTTCAACGCACCATTAACATCCGCGAAGACATCGTCGCCAACCATCAAAGTTTCTTCTGGTCGACAGCCAAGTCGTGCGGCTGCTGAATGGAAAAATGCCGAAGACGGTTTGCCGAGGACAATCGCTTCACAGTCAGCAGCGTATTCCAGGGCACGGATAAAAGGGCCTGCATCCAGGCTCATTCCATCAGCCTCTTTGAAATAACGATTGTCACCAACGGCCAACAGGCAGGCCCCCTTGGTCAGGATCCGGAAAGCCTGATTAAGATTTGTGTAGGACATGGCTTCGGCAGCATCACAGAGGACCACTGCATCTGGGCTTACGCCGGAGAACTCTTTGAATTCCTCTTCTATTGCAGGGTGGACAAGCAGCCAGGGGGATAGCTTGTGTTCGCGCAGGTAAGCCTGGACGGCCATGGGAGCGGTGAAGATTTCCTCTGCAATAACGGCAAAGCCCATATCAAGCAATTTGGACAGGATCTCTTTACGGGAGCTGCGGGAGCTGTTGGTTAAATAGCGTAATGGGATGTTTCCCGCGTGCAGCTTTTGCACCGCATCTAATGCCCGCGGCAACATGTCATCACCAACATAAATTGTCCCGCTCAGATCTAGTAATACACCTTTGATCATGATCGGCCCTTACTGTCAGGTAGTTTCAATAATTATATCGTAAAAGGACTATCACGCATGGCACATAAAGGTATCTGGGCATATTGCCTGATGTCGAGTCACATCCACGTGCTTGCTGTGCCTCAGGCCCCTGAGAGTCTTGCTTTCGGGATCGGTCTTGTTAATCAGAATTACACACGCTACATTAATCGCAAGTATCTCCGCTCAGGCCGGGTGTGGCAAAACAGGTTCTTCTCATGTATTGTCAGGAGCTATAAACCGGAGTCGTTTCTCGTTTACACTCTTTCAAAAGGATCGCTATTACATGCACGCTAAGACACTTCCTCCGGCCCGCTTGGCCTGGACCGTATGGGGCCTCGGGGCGGCGCTTTACATTATCGGCTTTTTCCAGCGGGTCGCTCCAGGCGTCATGACTGCGGAGTTGATGGGTGATTTCAACCTCACCGCTGCTGCTATGGGCAACCTGTCGGCTTTCTATTTTTACAGCTATGTGGCCATGCAGATTCCGACAGGCCTGCTAGCCGACAGTTGGGGGCCGCGTCGTTTGTTGACTGCTGGCGCGCTGGTAGCCGGGGTCGGCAGCCTCAGCTTTGCTCTCTCTGACGGGATATTCTGGGCCTGCACCGGACGTTTGCTCATTGGCGGTTCGGTGGCCGTCGCTTTCGTCGCCATGATGAAACTCTCAAGCCATTGGATGGCGCCCAGGCATTTTGCTCTCGCCTCCGGGATGGCTCTTTTCCTCGGTATTCTCGGAGCAGTTTTCGCCGGCATGCCATTGCGGCTGCTCGTGGTCGCTTACGACTGGCGATCTGTCATGCTGGTTTCCAGCATCTTCCCCTTTGTCGTCGCTGCGCTGATCTGGATCGTCGTTCGTGACGATCCGAGCGAGCGGGGCTACTTAAGCTACGCGCCCAAGGTTACGGTTGATGCACCTCGCACCGGGATCATATCGGGGTTGAGGCAGGTCTTGAGCTATCGCAATACGTGGTTGCTGTTTATCGTCCCCGGTGCCCTTGCCGGAAGCGTTCTTACCTTCGCTGGCCTCTGGGGGGTTCCCTTCCTGACCACCCATTACGGGATGAGTGCCCCAAAGGCTGCGGCTATCTGCTCGGCCCTGTTAATCTCCTGGGCGGTGGGCGGTCCGGTCTTCGGCAGCCTCTCGGATCGCATCGGTCGTCGCAAGCCCCTTTACGTGATCGGCTGCGCAGCCTTGGCCCTGAGCTGGGCGGCGATCATCTTTATACCGGGTTTGCCCATTGCTGCACTGGTTGCTCTGCTGATAGTGAGCGGATTCTCTGCTGGTGGCATCATCATCGGCTTTGCTTACGTAAAGGAATCAGTCCCGACACACTTGGCCGGAACTGCAGCCGGTGTCTGTAATATGGGTGTAATGCTCGGCCCCATGCTGCTCCAACCAGCCGTCGGCTGGGTGCTGGATCGCCAGTGGCAGGGGACAATGGTGGGAGAGGCCAGAATCTACGAGTTGAACGCTTTTCGTGCCGGGTTCTCGTTCATGCTGGCCTGGGCTGTCCTGGCGCTGATCTGTGTGGTATTCAGCCGGGAGACAAACTGTCGTCAGGTTCATTAAACAGAATCTGGGGACATAATAGCTGTTCTAATGTAATATGCATTTGAAAAGAGCCTTGACTCAAGGACCAAACCTTAACAATTTACTCGAGAATCTATGACCCCCTACAGCTCAATCCTGATTGAGATCGCGATTCCTGTTCTGCTGATGCTGGGCGCTGAGCGCTTTGCTGTGATCCGGTTTCTGCGAACACCCCAACAGATCGCATGGGTACGCAGCCACTCCTGGCTCCACCCCAACGCCATCAGCCGGGCTCGATATCCCATGGGGGGGCGGAGTCGGGGGACATAATACCTACTCTAATATTAGTCAAGTTGCTATCAGGGGTCAGTAACTATAAACTGACCCCTGATTTTATTTTATGAATTGGGCATAATTCCGGGGACATCCTACTTAATTATTGAAGCATCCAAACACACATCAAAAAGATCAAGAGACGGGGCCACTCCAAATAGAGGGTTCCTTTAAGATGGCCCAGTGGCGCGATCAAGAAGCTCTGCAAAAGAACCAAAGGGGACCGGAAGTTTCCTCTCAACTCCCATCCCCTTTGGCGATGCCGCACAGATACTCGCTGTTGCTACTTCTTGGTTTTCTTTTTGTCGTTGGCCTGCTTCTCGCTGTCTTGCTGTCGCGGAGCGCATCCACAACCACAGCCCTTATCTTTACCTGCCATTACAATCACCTCCCTTCTGATTAAGTTATTAAGCAATCACTTAAATATATGCTCAAAAAAAGGAACTTCTATCTTGCAGACTTCAACTCATCGACTCTCTGCCGTACGGTATCGAGTTCACTTTGAAGCTCTTGCTCATATTTTTTCAGCGCTTCCAAATCCGCCCTTTCTGATTCAACTTCACGATAATTCCCAGAGCCTTTGCATTCGCAGGTACAGACCTCAGTTAATAACTGCCGGCAATTCTCCATGGCCTCTTCATCAATCGAATAGGGTATCCAGTATCCTTTCCTCTCACTTCTGACCAGACCCGCCTGCTTCAATATTTTAAGGTGCTGGGATACGGCCGCAGTCGTTATGCCTATCGTTGCTGAGATATCCTTAGCACCTAAAGGCCCCTGGCTTTTAAGTAACTCGATAATTTTTACGCGGGTTTCCACGCTCAGCACTTTAAAGATCTCGGCAGGTTCCATTTTTATCGTCCGACACGACATTGGTTAAGTATTGAAGCAATAACTTAAGTGTAGGACCCAACCTTTATCATGTCAACCTTATTCGTTATCGGGAGCTGGGGACACTCATTTTTGGGTGTCCCGATTGGGTGTCCCGGATTATGACGGAGACTGATTCATCTCAGCTGCTTGCGTAGGCCTACACCAATTTCATCGAAGCCATCACTTGTAGGTTTGGCTCGACCCGTTATTCTTATCATATAAAGCATCTCACAATGAACTACTTAGTAACGGGTTTCTAGTTCAAAAGGAGTTAATCGTGGACGATCTGCGCCTTTCCCCCTGAAGCGCTGCGTTGGCGTTGCGAGCCCAACCAGTTTGAATTCGCTAGTACCAAGGAGTTGCCCCCTCTGGAGGGGACCATCGGCCAGGACCGGGCACTGACCGCCATCGACTTCGGGATCGGCATCAGGAATAGCGGCTTCAACCTATTCATCCTCGGCCAACCCGGCACCGGTCGCGCATCTACCATAAAAAAACACCTCTCCCGCCAGGCTGAGAACCAGCCGGTCCCCGGACGATTGGTGCTATGTTCACGACCTGAAAGATGGTACCCGCCCCGAGTACATCCGCCTTCCAGCCGGAATAGGGCAGGAGCTCAAAGAAGATGTTGACCTCCTGGTCGAACGCCTGACCGAGGAGATCCCGAAGATTTTTGAAGGCAAGATGTACGAAAAGCAGAAGCAGCGGATCACCTCCGGCTACCAGAAGAAGCAGCACGAACTCTTCCAGAAGCTGGAGCAGGAAGCCAGCGCCAAGGATTTCACCCTACAGCAGGGTGCAGACGGTCCCGACGCTGGTGCCGGTGTGGGACCAAAAGCCCCTTGTCGGAGGAGGAATACGAGAAACTCAGCCATGCGAAAAAGGCCCACATCGACAAAGAGAGTACCGTGCTGCATGAGCGCATCAAAGAGGTGATGCAGGATATGCACAGGCTCGAAGAGGAGATGCGCGAGCAGATCGCCGACATGGAAAAAGCGGTACTGCTCTTTGCTGTGGGGCATCTGTTCGAGGCGCTGGAGCCAAAATACCGGGAATTCGAGCGCGTCATGGAGCATTTCGAGGCGTGTAAAAAGGACCTGATCGGGCGGATCGATGAGCTGCGCTCACCGAAGGAGCCGCAGATCAATATCCCCGGGCTGACGACCCAGCCGAAGGAGCCTTCTTTCGACCGCTACCAGGTCAATCTGCTGGTTGATAACAGCCAGTGCGAAGGAGCGCCGGTGGCCTACGAGGCCAACCCGACCTACTTCAACCTCTTTGGTCGCATCGAACACATCATCCAGATGGGCAGTGCCACCACTAATTTCCACATGATCAAGGCCGGTGCCCTGCACCGGGCCAATGGCGGCTACCTGATCCTCGATTGCCGCGAAGTCTTATTCAACATCTTCTCCTACGAGGCGCTCAAACGCTGCATCCGCAACCGCGAGGTGAAGATCGAGGACATGGCCGAGCAGTTCCGCCTGATCGCGACGGTCTCGCTCAAGCCGCAGCCGATCCCCCTCGACTGCAAGATCGTCCTGATCGGCACGCCGCTCTTCTACTACCTGCTGTTCCAGCTTGATCCCGACTTCCGCAAGTACTTCAAGGTCAAGGTTGATTTTGACCAGATGATGAAGAACACCTGGGAGAACATTCAGCAGTATGCACTGTTTATTGGCAGCAAATGCACCGAGGAACAGCTGCACCATTTCGATCCCACCGCTGTGGCATGCACTATCGAATATGCGGCTCGGTTGACCGATGATCAGCAACGATTTTCCGCCCGCTTCCTCGACATCACCGACCTGATCCGCGAGGCCTCGTTTTACGCCGAGCGGGAGGAGCAGGAGCTGGTTTCGGCCAAGCATGTCGAGCTGGCGATCGAGGCACGTACGTAACGCTCGAACACGCTTGAAGAGCGCGTCCAGGAGGCGATCGAGGACGGCAGTCTGCTGATCGACACCGAAGGCGCGGTCATCGGACAGCTCAACGGCCTCTCGGCCTACCTGCTCGGCGATTACACGTTCGGCAAGCCATCGCGAGTCACGGTACGAAGCTTCCTCGGCAAAGAAGGGGTGATCAACATCGAGCGCGAGGCCAAGCTCTCCGGGCCGATTCACGACAAAGGGGTGATGATCCTCGGCGGTTTCTTCGGCGAGCGCTACGCCCGGGACAAGCCCCTGGCTCTTTCTGCCTCGATCTGCTTTGAGCAGTCTTACGGCGGAGTAGAAGGGGACAGCGCTTCGTCCACCGAACTCTACGGTCTGCTCTCCAGCCTTGCCGGCCTGCCGCTCGACCAGGGAATTGCAGTGACCGGCTCGGTCAACCAGCACGGCAAGATCCAGCCGGTCGGCGCTGTTAACGAAAAGATCGAGGGGTTCTACGAGGTGTGCAAGGCCAAGGGGCTGACCGGCCAGCAGGGAGTGATCATTCCCGACGCCAACCGGAAAAACCTGATGCTCAAGCCTGAGGTCATCACCGCCGTCGAAGAGGGGAAATTCCACATCTGGAGCGTGACCAGCATCGATCAGGGGATCGAGATCCTGACCGGCACTCCGGCCGGGGAGCGCCAGGAGGACGGCAGCTGGCCCGAAGGAACGGTCAATAAACGGGTCGACTGGCGGTTGCGTGAGATGACCGAGATCGTGCGGAGTTTCCAGGAAGGGGCGGACCGGGAAGGCGACTGATCCTATTTAGATGCAGAATCGGGAGACATAATACCCATTTTAATGTCAGTCAAGTTGCTATCAGGGGCCAGTTTCTATAAACTGGGCGCCCTTGGAGTCGGACCAGCGAAACCTGCTGATATCACAAACTAAAGGTCTCTTTTTAAGCCTTATTTAAGGTTTAAACGCCCTGTTTTGACATCAAAACGCCCCCATAACATTAGATCTGGTATTATGCCTCCAAGTAATTACGACCACACCAATACGGAAATCATGTGAATAATATTCTGATTGTCTACGCAACTACCGATGGTCACACACGGAAAATCTGCGAGCGGCTGCAGCAGGTAATCGAACAGCAGGGCAGCCAGGTGAAGCTACTGCAGATTGATGAACCGCATCCCGATTTGACGCACTTCGACAAGATCGTTGTCGGGGCGAGTATTCGCTATGGGAAACACAGTAAGTTGATCTACGACTTTGTCAAACAGAACCAGCAGCTTCTGGACAGCAAACCGAACGCCTTTTTCTCGGTCAATGTTGTTGCTCGAAAACCTGAGAAAAACCAGCCGGATACAAATCCATACTTAAAGAAGTTTCTGGGCCAGATTGCATGGCAGCCGAAACAGCTGGAGGTCTTTGGTGGCAATCTTGATTATCCAGGGTGTCGCTATCTCGACCGTCAGATGATCCGTCTGATCATGTGGAGGACCAAAGGTCCGACCGCGCCCGATACTGTGGTGGATTATACCGATTGGGATCGGGGTGAGGCTTGCGGACAACGCATCAATGATATGCAGGATTGATTAGAGATATGGATATATGAATCGGGGGACACTCAGGGAAGTGTCCCTCTCGTGTCGAAGTGAAAT